>Ga0209953_1000719_pt1 | contig 11396 bp, 13 predicted proteins | sample SalPonred_H2O_MG_FD_185713 | JGI IMG/M metagenome (GOLD analysis project Ga0209953, IMG submission 185713) | Salt pond water microbial communities from South San Francisco under conditions of wetland restoration - Salt Pond MetaG... | ecosystem: Environmental > Aquatic > Non-marine Saline and... | reverse complement strand
TGATAAGATTTCTTTGTTTAATGATTATTATTCTGACTTAATTGGAACTGACTTGTTCAGACAAGATGAAGATTCTGCTGCAATTCAAATAAATGACATACTTCAAGGGACTGGATTAATCGCTACATCTACTGGTAGAAAGGTTGAAATAAAAAATAAAGAGGGAAATACTCTTATTAGTTTTGATACTGAGCCTAAAGGTTCATATTTTGAAACAACATTAGATGAGGCTGATGAGTTGAAGAGAAACTTATTAAGCGTAATAACTTCACAAGTTGGTCCAGAAAGGAAAGAAGAATTAGTTGATAGGCTTGGGCTGACACGGCAAGAACAGGTAGGACAGCCAGAACAGGTAGGACAGCCAGACACATCTAAATATAATCAATAAAAGTAATGAACGAAGAAGCTTTAAAAGACGCATTCGCATTATTCCAGCAAGCTGGATATAATAAATCAATAGAAGACTTTAGTACTCTTGTTAGAACAAATAAGGACGCGTTATCAGATGCTCATAAGTTGTTCACAAATGCTGGTTATAAGAAGTCTATAGATGACTTTGCAAAGTTAATAGGTGTCACTGGTGAGGTTGAAAAAAAAAATCTTGTCGATGGTACTTCTCCAATGGAGCCTATGGACTCTACATTGCCACAAGCAGAAGCAGATACTTTATCGGAGTCAGAAGAATTAACAGGCTATGAAACTCTGAGCCTATTCAAAGAAGACGAGGAGAGTGAGGCTTCTAAAAAGTTTAATATTGGAGTTGAAACTGTTAAAGAAACTATAGGTAGAATACCTCTATTCATAGCAGAACAAGCTGTAACAGCATTCGCTGATGATGAAGAGTTAGCCTACCTAAACAGCCTACCTGTTGACCAAAGAGAGAAAATTATTTCTAACTCATTTTCAGGGCTTGGTAGAATAACTGGGACTGGGTTTGTCCTCACAAATGAGGCAACTGAATTCTCTAATGAGGCTAGGAAAAGAAGAGAAGAGATAGAATCTACACTGAAACAATACGAAACAAGTATTGGAGAGGATTTTGCTAATTTAGACGTAAGACAAGCTACAACTAGGGTTTTTAACGAGGTAGTAGGAACAATACCACAACTAGTCCAAGCCATGATCCCGTATGTGGGGTTAGCAAGTCTTGGTCTTGGAAGTGCTGCTCAAAAAAGTGGTGAGCTCCAAAGAGAGGGTGAAGATTTAGGACTAAGGACATCAGCTAATGCTATTGTAAGTGGAACAGCAGAGGCTGCTTTTGAACTAGTAACTAGGAGATTGGGTAATAAATTATTAAAGGCCTTCAAGGTAAACCCAGATGAAGCTATTCAGAGCTTTGGTAATAGTCTTAAAGAAACATTTATAGATGCCAATCTAGAAGGAGGTAGCGAACTTGCTACAACAATTACTCAAAACTTATCAGATGCACTTATACAAGGCAGAGATGTAGACGTTAACAATGTCATAAGAGAGGCTATTGACGCATACATCATAGGATCTGCAATGGGGGGTACTCTTACTGGATCTGGAAACGCTGTTCGTACTACTAAGCAAGTTGCTGAAAAAAATAGGCTTGCCAATCAAATAAAAGACACCAAGTACAATACGATAGAAGAAGTATTTGAGCCTAGTCCTAAATTCCCCGAAGGAGATTTAGGTATTCCTCAGACCGAAGTTGACAAGGAAACTTTGGATGTGGTCTCTAACTCTGCGTCTAGAAAATTTTTAGCCGAGGGATTGAGAAGACAAGTACGAAGAGGCGATATAACTCAAGAGGATGCTGATGCTAGGCTTAGAGACTTTGATAGAATCAAAAAGTCTAATGAAAGAGTTAATCAAGATGCTCCAGAAGATTTACGCCCTCAGATAGTAGAGAAGCTAAGGGAACAAGAGTTATTATCAGAAGAAATCGAAGTGCTTAATCAGCTTGAGAAAACAACTGGTCGGCCTGAAAAAGAAAACATACAAGAGAAAAAAGATAGAATAGAGGAAATAAACCAAGAGATCAATGCCATTCAAGAGCAAGAAACAGGAGATATACCTGATGCTGAACGAGCCGAAGGTGTACCAGAAGTGGAAGAAGAAGTACGGGAGCCTTCTGTCGAAGAAACGGAAGAAGTAATTGTATATAGAGGCACTGCTTTAGGTAATCGTTCAGATAAGGATGGAGTAACCTATGTGACACCTAATAGAGATTACGCTGCATTCTATGAATCAGGCACTGAGAAGCCGCAAAATATAGCGCTAGAAGAGTTAGAGAAATTAAAAGAACCAATTAGAGGGGAAGCTGCGCCTATTAATATAGAAACAGAAACTGCGTCTCTTTTATCTTTAAATGATTTAGGTTACAACTTCACCACACTTAATGAAGCGAGGGCAAGGCTAGATGAGATTAGGCAAAAACAAAACCCAACAGTCGATGAGATGACCGAAGCCACTGATATATCTAGCGAAATTCCTGAGTCATACGATACACAAGAGCAACTTGATGCAAAGTATGAAGCGGAGCTAGAAGAGTACAATAGACGAAAAGCGGAGTTAGAGGCTCAAGCTGGAGATTATTTGTCTCCTAGAACACTTACAGGAAATTCAATATCTCTTGGAATAGACTTTAGCAGTGATAGCCCTATACAAATATTTGAAAAACTAAAAGCATTAGGTATTGCAAAAGAATTTAAGGGTGGTAATTTCTTAGATAGATATCACTCTGATTTAGTTGCTTACGCTAAAGAAAATAACATAGACTACTACAAAGGGATAGTTGGAGGGGTTCAAGGTAGCCTCAACGAGAAACCTCAGGAAATCATAGTTATAAATAATGAATTACTATCTAAAGATAAGGTAGTCAAAGAGCCTGCTGTCGAAGAATCGGAAGAAGAAGTAGTAGTTGAGCCTAAAACAATAGAACAGCTAGAGGAAGAAAATAAGTCTACATTCCCTAAAATACCTACTGGTAAGGTTTTCTTAAATGAGCCAAGCCAGCCGTCTCCAGAAGCTAGGAAAAGGGCTGATGATGTTATTGAAGCTGAAACAGAGGCTGATTTAGAATCAGAAACTATTAGCGTAAAAGACATAATACCGACTCAGAAAAATCTAACTGAAAGCAATCTTAGAGAAACAGCAGATGTAAGTACTACTGAAGAGCCTATTATTGTAACCGAACAAGAAGGGAAGTTTTATGTAATAGATGGTCATCATAGATTGGCTAATACTATTTTAAGCGGTAATCAGAACGCAGAAGTAAAGGTAGTCAAAGAGCCTGTTGCTGAAGAAACAGAAGCTCAAAAAATAGAATTAGAGTCTATAAAAGAAGGAAGTACAATTACAAAAAGCCCTATTAAAATTTTTAAGGGGATAGGTGGTAAAAAAGACTTATCAGGCCAAAGAATATCTGCCCATGAGGGTGTAAAAGGAGTTTTTTCTTCCATAGATCAAACATTAGCTGAAGAGTATTCTAGGGGGGAAGGTATTGCGGAGGTAACAATACCTTCTAGTACTACTGTAGAGGTTGTTGAAGTAGAATTAAAAGGCAGTCCAAGAGAGTTTAGAGAGAAGGAGGTAGAAGCTATAAATAATTCTGACGCTCAAATAGTAAAACTTATAACTATAGACGGAAGGCTTAGACCTGGCGAGAGAAGGCAATCTCAATACATAATAAAAGACACAAACCTTATTGAATCACTTCAAGAGGTAGTGGTTGATCAAGCATTAACAGAAGAAGCTTTGCCAGGTTACGGAAGAATGATGAATCGAATAGATGATATCATCCAAAGAATGTCCAACAAGCCAGACATGACTAATGCGAAGATATTAGACAGCGTTACTAAGAACCTACAGTCTAGAGACCCCGCATATAGAAGGGCTACTGATTTTCAAAGAGAGCAAATAATTCGTGATTTAAGAAGCAGGTTAGGTGTTAAAGAAAAAGCAGCACCATCAGCTAAAAGAGTTACTGGACAACCTAAACGAAAGAAGGTAACTGTTGACGAGTATTCTTCACTAAAAAGCCAAATAAGACTTGAAGCTAAAGCAGCAAGAGAAGCTGTGACCTCATATAAGAACGCTGGTAAGAAGATCGCTGAGGCAGTGAAGGCTTTGGGTGGAAAAGGTAAAATAACGCTTAGACAAGCTAATACTGTCGCCAAAAAGATTCTTAGAACAAACTTCACAAACACAAAACAGGTGGATGCTCTTTTAGATTATGTTCAAAAGATATATGAAAGAGCTGAACTAGCAGAGATGGTATCTAATGCTAGAGGAAGAATCAAACAGGCTAAGAAAAATCTAGCGTCAAAAGTTGGCACAAACACTGCATTGAAGTCTGTGGTGCAGGATGTTTTGTCTCTAGATCCTACTGATGTTCCTCTGAATCTTCTACCTCAGTATGTAGCACTAGTGCAATCATTCGGAGAAAGAAAGGCTGTACTAAATCTTCCTGAGCAGGGTGTTGTAATGCAAACGGCTAACGCAATACTTGATAGTATTCAGGGGTCATTTGACGTAACTACTACAGAAACAGTGGAGGATGCTAATTATGATTTAGATCAGTCAGTAAAAGAGATAACTGAAGACAAGATAGATACTAAAAACATCCTTAATCCTGACGTTAAGAAGTTAGCTGAAAAGCTTAACTCATTAACCAAAAAGGATATCGAGGGTCTTGTTACTGAGAATAAGGATGGCGTAAAAAACTATGCCAAGGTAGAGAATCTAAAGGCGGTTAAAAGAGAGATGTCTAAAGGATATGCCCCTAAAGTAGCTAATGATTTGATGCTAGAAATTGAGTCCCAAAGAAGTCTTGATTCTCTAGAAAGTGAAGGAGCTATAGCTAATGTTCAGAATAGGGGCGTAATGTTGATAGGGAGAACTATTGCATCAATAAAATCTCTAATTACTGGAAAAGGCATAACTCAAGAGCAATTAAGTGCTATTCCTTTTATTGGAACCTCATTAGACAATGTGCTGGGCAACCTAAACCAAACACAGTTTAGAGAAAAAATAATAGACCCAGTGGCTAACTCATTCTCAATGATGACTGATAAATTACAAGACATCAGAAACGAGTACCTACAAACTGCTGAGTATTTGTTATCTAATGATGGGTTCGTAAAAAGGTCTAGAAATTCAATACTGAAGTCTAAATACAAGATTCAGTTATATCTACTTGAGAAAGAGAATCTCTCCAATTTAGGTAGCAATCAGGTTGCTCCAGCGATTGAGTTTCTTAATGAGACAATTAAGTATCTATCAAAGGATACATCAGCTCGTAGGAACATGAATAAGGAGATACTAGAAGAACTCAGAGAAGAGTTTGCCCCTAATGATGGTCCATTAGATTTTGAAAAGCTAGAGAACAGCTTGAGTAAAAATGAAATGCAGGCTGCAACGTTAATAAATCAGGCGTATAACGAAACCTCATCAATGTATGAGTTCGTGTCTTCTGTAGTCAGGGGTGAGGGATTGAAGCCATTAAACAACTATGTCCACCACTCGGTATTGAAGGACCTTGACGAGCAGAAAAAAGATAATGACTTGACGGTTGAAAGATTAACGAAACCATCAACAAAGTCAAAGACAATTATAGAGAGGACTCCTGGCGCTAAGGCTATAAATTTTGATCCAATATCATCTGCTGATAGAGGTATTAAGATGATGCTTACTGACTATTACATGACTAATCCAATTAGAGAAGTTAGATCATTAATAAATAAGCTGAAGTCTACGCCTGACTTAAATCAGTTTCAAAAGAATGCTTTTGAAGATTTAGATAAAGTATTTGAAGAAAGCATACAGATTGTGTTCGGAAAGTCTCTAGAGTCAATAACAGGTGTTAATAATTTTTTCAACGCAGTTGAGGAGCTTGGTTATTATGCCGCATTGGCGTCAGTGCCAAGGGCTGCAGCAGAGTTGGGGTCTAACTTTGCTGGTGCTGTAATTATGAACCCAAGAACATTTAGCTTAGGTGTTACCAACTTTGGGAAACTTTCGCTAGATTCTACATCTGTCGCTAAATTTGCTGCCGCTATAGGTAGTAAGTCTAGGTCTAAGTTAGCCCCAAAAGGGATTGGAGGAAAGATACAGCAAGAATTAACGAACTATAATGTAACATCTAGGAACAAAGGGGCATTGAATCCTATACTAGATAAGGCTAATTTTATAGCTAAAAACACGACTGGTAGAATTGGCGATGCTACTGCTAATATTGCTCAAAAGCTTTTATCAACTCCTGACATGGCTATATCAAGGCCTATGTATTTCCAGACATTTGTCAATGAGTTTCAAAAAATAACTGGTGAAAAACTGACTAGCGATGACTTGCAAGCTATAGCTGATGGAGACACTAAGATACTGGAGCAATATCCAGACGCAGTGAGCAAGGCTAGAGATGTTGCTGACACAGCAGTGGAAAGGCTTAGTGGAACAACTAATCCTTTTAAACAGCCTTTGAAATACCAACTAAATGTAGGCGATGATATATTCGCTAAAGCATACAAAAAAGCTAACAAGTACATGGCTAGTTTCTACTCTGTAGAGAATAACACTGCCACAGAAGGAGTAGTGGCTTTATTCTATTCTGGTGAAATAACTAGGAGACAGGCTACAGCCTTGTTAGCTATGATTACCACTAGGATGTCTGTATACATGTCATTGTATGCCATGTTACAGTCTTTATTTGATGAATTAATTTCTAATGCACTTGGATTAAGGCAAGAAGAGGAGGAGGATGAAGACTATGGGTTGCTAACAGCAAGACAAGCCGTAGGTTCAATATCTACTTTGATACTTAGGAGAAACCTCGGTAGTGTTTCATCTATACCAATAATGTATGGTATTGAAAAAGTTAATGAAGAATATCTAGACGCACTAAGAGGTGGTGATGAGTATGATAAGTTCAAGAACGGAATGGTTTACGTTCCAATAAGAGAAGGCAAGAGTCCTGTTGAGCAGGGTGTTAGTATGTTATCTGGAGCCAAAGGACCTGCTATCAATACTATATCTAGACTAGCTACGGTTGTTGCGGGTGTTTTTGGTTCAGATAAACAAGAAACAAGAGACCAATACAAGGAGGAGTTACTCAATAGAATGTCGATAGAGGTCTTGGGTAATGTAGGATTACTTCCATTCTACAAGGATATTAGGAGAATGGTTATTGAGGACACCTTTAGTGAGAGAGAGTATCAAAAAGCAATTAGGAAGCTCCAAAAGCAAATAGAGAAGGAGGAAGAGAGATACTACAGAGAACAGAAAAAGAAACGTGAAAAATTTGGCAAGTAATTGCCCTATTGCATCACCTTATTACGAGGGTAGGAAATGAACAGCCTGCCCTCCTTATGATAAATACGTCCCTCTGAGTTTTTAAGTTTGATGTATGCTAGGCCATCGTCAAAGGCCCAGATTATTATTGGGTTCATCATCTTGTTAGAAACCCTGACTGCCTTGTCTGCAAGTACTTCTAGTTGTTTTGATTTTGATACTGTGTCGTACACACAAATGACCTGTGCGTATGCTATTATCTCTCCATTCTTATCGTAGATCCTGTAGTCTACGTCATTTGGAGATAGCCTCTTGAATGATCCACTAAAACCTTCAGTGAACTTAGAGATGGCTTTATTCTGTCTTGGCTTATCATCATCACCATTAAATATCATCCCCTCTTAGCTCCTGAGCTTTAGATTCGTACCATCTTGCTTTATCTAAATCTCTCTCTATAGACTCACCAGGCTTCTTGCCTATCCTCTGTCTATACTTGAACGCATTCATCTCACAGTATGATATAAAAGCATCCTTGCCCCATATATCTACCATCATCTCCCATGTTTCTTTGGTTGATGATTTGTAATGGTTAGGGTTCACAAAATCGTAACTACTCGTCCACTCCATACCCCATAAACTCTTTAAGGTCCTCTAGCTCTTCAATTATAATTTCTATCTGCTCCAGACATTCGTCAAACTCTTCGTCAACAACATATTCATAAACGCTTGCTACAGCGTCATACAAAATCTTCATCTTGAAGTTTATGTAACTAAGTCTGTTATTATCTCTCTCGTTCACAATCATTAGTCTATTGATAATAAAAGTCTATCCCCAGTCTCCTTGTCTATCTGCTTGATAACCCTGTATATTCTTTTAGAGTTCTTCTTTACGTTATTTTTTTCTTCCTTAGTGGAGTCTATACCAAGTTTGGTATACTGAGAGCAATCCATCTTCAATAGCTCGTCAATTTTTTCCCTTTTACTCCATGTCTCGAAGTCTCTGATTTGTTCTACTGAATACATTACTTTCCTTTATATACTTCTGTCTTACAGCCGTGCTCCTCAAGCTCCTTCAGTCTATACTCTTGAAGCTTTGACAGCCTACCGTTCTTTGTTTTTATTTCACTAAAAAGTACACCACTGTCAGGTGGTATAGCTACAATATCTGGTATTCCATTCTTGTTTGTATTGATAAGCTTGATGACGTAGTATCCTTCGCTCTCAAGCTGTTTAATCCTTTCAGCCTGTATCTTTTGCTCTTTCACTTATAATGCCTGTCAAGCGTCTCTAAAACATCCTCAGCCTCTGCTAGAGATCTGATAGCGTCTTGCGCATTATTGTAGAAGTCATCGGTACTGTGGTCCCCTATTCCAGCAGGGTGCTCGGTTAATAGCTCTAACGTGAGCAATGCCTTTTCCCTTTGTGACTCAAACTGTTTTCTTAAACTTGTAATAACTCTTTTCATAACTTTTAGAGATGGGAAGAAGCCTTCTGCCTCTTCCCTAACCCTATTTCATATTTCCCCCTGGTTATACATAATCCTAGCACCGTGCTAGAATACTTTAAATATAGTCAACAATATTAAAACTGCAATCTTTTTTTACTAAATTCAAGTATTGCCTTCATATCTTTCTTAGCTCGTAAATACTATTCTCTGTTCTAAACTTAAGGTAATCTTCTGTATGTTCTATAATCTCCACGATGACAGTCGTTTGCCATGTGAAGGACTCATTAAAAGGCGACATCAGAAGGCTTCTTCCTATTGCAGGTTCATCGTGCTTTGACTTGAATGTTCTGTCTTCATTCCATTCTATCCAAATAATCTTAGCTGACTCCCTGACCAGCTTATCTCTTTCTCTTACCAAACGATAGTTTAGGTCGCCAAAATCTAAGTTTAGTTCTAATTTTGGCTGCTCTCCAGTTAACATTTTTTTATAAATCTCTAATACTCAAATTCCACATCAGACCAACCATATTCATTTCTTTTTGAGCCCATTTTTTAGTGTATCTGAATCGTTTTCTGATTTCATTAACACCCCACTCATGCCACTCATCACTTTGGGATATGGTCATAGTCCATTCGTTGTACCATTCATCTTTTCTATCTTTGATGTCATCGAAGGTTACATCATGGCCTGCAATCTCAAACATTTTGTTGATTGCATCTTCAATAAACATATCAATCTTTTCTCGTTTACTTAATCTTTTAGTCATAATCCTATTATTATTTCCCATTTCAACCACCCGATGATGAGTTCTAAATCACCATTTAGCTTCCTCGTATGCGTTATCTTTATATACGGTAAAAGGTAGATTTGTCCCCATACCCTACATATAGTTGTTTTCATTTCTTTTCTGATCTTTGGTTTATAAATTTATACAAGTAAGTATTTTTTAAAGCAGTAAAGAACTTCTTCCCTTTACTACTTAACACATACTTTGTAGTGTCTCTGTATATTTTACCAGAATGTGAAACTTTAAATTCACTCATTTCTTTTCTGATTTTTGGATTAAGTGCTTTACCAGTATGAAAACATGATGTTTGTTTTTCTATTTCTTTCAAAGCCTCTAACAGTTCATCGTTTTGTTGCTTCAAAGGTTTTATTGCTTCTCGAATAGCGTTTAAAATTATTGATTCAATATAAGTGTCATATGGTAAGTCGTTAGACTCTGCAAAGTATTTAGTTGCTTCTAATATTTCTTTTTCTTTATCTGTCATTTCTCTTTCTCTATTGTTTTCAAACCATTCATTGAGTAATTCTACCAAATCTATAGCATCTTCTCCTTCAGTGAAGCCTATGTGTTCATCATTAATGTAAACGTCGTATCCTGTTCGATAACAACACCCATCATCACAAGTGTGCTGCCAACTTTCTAAACTTATATTCATTTCAATAAAATTTTAGTCCCACCATCCCTGTATGTTATGTTCTATAAAATCCCAAAGTAGTTTATGGGATCGTTTTTGTTTTTCTTTGGATTCTAAAAATAGTTTTCTTTCAACTTTTTTAATTTCTTCTGAATTATCCCACTTATCATATTCATGTTTCAAATAAGAAGAACCATCACCTCTGACAGTATCTTCAAACCACCAATCCAAAACATTCTCACCATAAAGTTCTTTTAGTTTATCTTGGTATTCACACCCATACTCTTCATCATAAACTTTATCCATCAATTTGATTGCAGTTCTGATTCTTGAAGCATTATGTTTTGCAGATAAAGTAAATGCTCTATCTGATTCTAAAAACTTAGCCTGCCTTTCTAATTGTTTTTTGAAAAGATCTAATGAGTAACGATAATCGAAATCAAACCCATTCCATATCATTGGTAAGAAATCAATCACTCGTTGTACTTGTCTATATTTTCTTTTGAACCAGTACATTATTTTTTAATTCTTTTAACTGTTTTTCTAATCTTCCTACATCCCCCAAAACAATACTTGCATTAGGGTCAAGTTCTTTTATCTGTTCTGCCAGCTCTTTTTGTCTACCTCTACTATAAAAACCTCGTTCTATATCATCGGCAAGATTTTGTAGATGTTCTGGTGCACTTATGGAAATACGAAGGTCGTAATCACTCCACTTTGTTTTCCAATCCCAAAAGGCGATACCTTTAGTTAGTCGGCGATGTAGATTACTCAATCTTCTATTTCTAACTCTAACAATAGAATTATCATTACCAAACAAGTGTAGGAATCTTAAGAACCATCGTGGACACCATACAGGTTTGGCGTTATAGTCCAATGAAATTACTAATGGATATAGTGCTTCATAATATTTACCGTCAGTTTCCCAAACGCTCGTCCCTAAATATCTGTATTTTTCTGCAAGATTCTTTGGAAAGAATACTGCTCGAATATCTCCCCACTCTAAATCACGAGTGTGAATCATTCCTTTACTTCTACCTTTCCAGAAAAGGAGTGACTGAAGAAATGATTTTAATTTTCTACTATTTTTCATTTTTACTGTTCTTCTCTAAGTATTCCCAGATTGATTCGTGAGAGTAACATATTCGATTACCCTGTGCATCAAACGCCTCTAACCCCTGTTGCCCAAAATCATTCTCCCAACAATACCAACTAAACCATTCTTCTCCTCCCGCTCCATATATTTCTTCGATTAATTCGTTAACAATAGCTT
>Ga0209953_1000718_pt1 | contig 11403 bp, 9 predicted proteins | sample SalPonred_H2O_MG_FD_185713 | JGI IMG/M metagenome (GOLD analysis project Ga0209953, IMG submission 185713) | Salt pond water microbial communities from South San Francisco under conditions of wetland restoration - Salt Pond MetaG... | ecosystem: Environmental > Aquatic > Non-marine Saline and... | reverse complement strand
ACTGCTGCGGTGAGGAGGGGAGTTCCGGTATCCGGCGGGCCCGTCGATTCGACACTCGCAGTGGTTGCCGTTTCCAAGTCAGATACGTCGTCGGTCATCTGATCGGTGGGGGAATCGACTCCCGTCACCTCGGGAATCTCCACTAGCGGGGCACACTCCGCGGCCGGGTATCCGTCCAGTCCGCATACGAAACCGGCGTCGGTGCGCACGTCTACTACTTCGGAGAGCACCTGGTAGCCCGTTGCGTTCAATTCCGCGACGACGCACTCGGTGCGCACGGGCCCTGGAGCCTCGCCGTCGGGGGCTTGGGCGGGCGAGCCCGGATCGATGACCACCGCAACACGCTTGGACCCCTCGACCTGATCTTGTTGCGCGCAGATCGCGTCGAAGTCGGCGGGAACGGACGGTTCGATAAAGGACTCCTGCCCAGCGATACCGAAACGCCAACCCTCGAGCGCGCCATCGAGCGGAACCCGGGTACCGCTTCCCTCGGTTGCGTACGTCCAGTTGCTATCGGTGGCGTTCCAGTAGGACCAGTACCGATAGCCGGTTTCGGCACCAGCGCTCGGGGCGACGACGCCCACCGCACCCACCATTGCGAAGGCGAGTACGGCGCGCGTCGTCGCCCGTGCGATCAACGGATGCTGCCGGTGATGGTGCGCACGAGATCCACTCCGCCGAACGAGCGCGGGTCCTCATCTGCGGACTCGGCCACCATCAGCAACCATCCGGCTGCGCCCACGCTGTCGCCGTCGTCGGTGGAGATCCACGCTTCGGCTGTTCGCTCCAAGGTCGCTACGGCGCGGTTGATGCCCCGCCTGCCGAGGCCGGCCTCACCGAGTGCGACGACCGCCGCCGCGGTGGAGCCGTAGTCACTTCCACCGAATCCGGAGTAGATCAATACGCCGTCGCGCGTCAGGGTGCGTGCCAAGTAGCTGGACACCCGCGAAATGGCCGGTCCGGAGCAGTCGGGATTGCCGGCTGGATCGGCCGCACCGGTCACCGGTAGGGCACCGGTCAGCCCCAGCAGTCCCTGCGCGGTGGCGAAGTTGTTCGCGGCCGGCGAGGTCGTGTCATTGCGTAGCGCGCCGCCGTATTTGCGCGAACACCCGATGATTCGTTGCCGTAGCCAACGCTTGCCGTCGGCGATGGCGGTGGTGTTCGCCCCGACCGACTGCAGTGCCGCAACGACCAGGCCGGTGCTACTGGCATCGGGAGTGCCGCCGAAGTTGTACGGCCAAGCTGCCGTACGACGGACTTCTTCCGCGCCATCGATGAGGGCTTGTGCGGCCCGGGTGGCGGCGCGCCGCTCGCCGGTTGCTTGCAGGGCCATCGCGGCGAGCGCCGTGGAGTTGGTGTCCGGGCCGGTGAACGCTTCGGGATCGCTCGGCGCGCACGGCACGAAGGCGTCTTCTCGGTAGGACTGGAAACTGCCATCGGCGCACTGTTGGTCCACGAGCCACTGGACGGCGCTGGCGGCCGGTTCGACACCCACCGCGGTGAGCCCGAGGATGGCAAGGGATTGCCGGTAGACGCCATCGGCGGAAGGGTCCGGGGATCCATAGAGCCCGGTATCTGAGGCTTGTGCAGGTGCGGCGAGAAGCGTTGCCGCGAGGGCTGCCGACGCTACAGCGGCGAGGACAGCGGTGAGCTTTCGGGTGACCAAGGGTCAACCTCCTTGTGGTGAGCGGTCCGGAGCGTCGCCCTCGGCGAGCACCAGCGCCCAACAAGAAGTCCCTCATGCGATCGGCATGAGGGACGTGTCAGGGGGTGACCCGTGGACTCGTCCCGTTACCTCGACGGATGGAGCCGCTCGCGCTCGCCAGGTGCTCCGACTTGTCCTCTTTGCTTACCAGCGGGAGGACTCACGGTTGCGGGACAGCGCCGGATTCACACCGGCTTCCCCTGGACATCGAGCGCGTGCATTCAGTTGTGTTGCGAATACGACCACGAATACCCGCGGGTGTCAAAGGACCCGCGCACAGGCATTGTGGTTGAAATGTCGATCATTGTGGTGGGTGCAAGCTCATCGAGTACGCGATAGCGCCGTCGTGCAGCAAGGTCACCTGGTCGACTCCTTGTTCCAGCAACTCACGGAAGGCTTCCCCGAGCCAGGATTCGGCGTCCGCTTGTTGCGCGAATTCCTCGTTGGTCGCGGCGGCCGGTCGGGGCGTGACCGGGCCACCGCCGGCGCTTTCGTAGGTCCACATCCAGCCCATGAGCGTTCCTTACGGTCGGGGATTGGGGGATTCGGTGAGTGCGGGATCGGTGACGACGAGATCACCGAGGGCGTAGTCGATGGCACTCATGACGTCGTCGGGAAGCGTGACACCGGCGGCCTTGACGTTCTCGTCGATCTGCTCGGGCCGCGAGGCGCCGATGATGGCCGCGGCGACGTTGCTGTTGGTAAGCACCCAGGCGATCGCTAGTTGGGATAAAGACAGATTCATGTCCTGGGCGATCGGGACGAGCCGCTGGACGGCTTGTAGGACGTCGTCGCTCATCCACCGTTCGATCATCCGAGCACCTTCGCCGCCGGAGGCGCGGGTGCCCGCCGGTGGCTGACTGCCCGGCAGGTACTTGCCGGTCAGGACTCCTTGAGCCATGGGCGACCACACGATTTGGCTGACGCCGAGTTCCTCGCAGGTGGGAACGACTTCGGACTCGATGACCCGATAGAGCATCGAGTACTGCGGCTGGTTGCTGATGATCCGGTCGAAGCCCATGTCCTGCGCGATGGCGACGGCCTCGCGGATCTGCTCGGCCTTCCACTCCGAAACGCCGACGTAGAGAACCTTTCCCTGGCGCACGAGATCGTCGAAGGCCCGAAGGGTCTCCTCGAGTGGGGTCTCGTAGTCGAATCGGTGTGCCTGGTACAGGTCCACGTAGTCGGTCTGCAGGCGACGCAGCGAGTTCTCGCAAGACTCGATGATGTGCTTGCGGGATAGGCCTCGGTCGTTCACACCCGGCCCGGTGGGCCAGTAGACCTTCGTGAAGATCTCCAAGCCCTCGCGTCGTTGGCCGCGCAGAGCGGCACCCATCACTTCCTCGGCCCGCGTTCCGGCATAGACGTCGGCGGTGTCGAAGGTGGTGATGCCGGCATCGAGGGCGGCGTGGATGGTCGCGTGCGCGGTGGCGTCATCGACCTGCGAGCCATGGGTAATCCAATTGCCGTAGGTCAGGGCGCTGATCTTGAGTCCACTTCGGCCTAGATGTCGAAACTCCATGCCGAAAGCCTATTCGCGAGTCGGGAATCCGCGTCTCATGGTCGGGAGAGCACGACGGCGGAACGGGCTGCAAGCTCTAGGACACCGTGCGCCATAGTCGGAGGACGCTCGGTGGTGTGCAGCACGATGCCGGCCTCGGCGAAGGATTCGGGTAGCCGGAAGTCCACGACATGGTCGAAGGCATTGAAGGCCAGCAGGAAGCCGGTGGTCGCGTGCTTCGGCTTGCGCGAAGTCCCGACGGTGTTGGAGACGACCATGCCCAAGCAGCGCTGTTCGGGGTCGTTCCAGTCGTCCTGGGTGGACTCCCGCCCATTCGCATGCCACCAGATCACGTCCCGCTCAGCTCCGGCTTCCTCGGTGAAGAAGTGTCGGCGCTGGAAAGCAGGGTTGTCCCTGCGAAGCCTCAACAACTTGCGCGTGAAATCCAGTAACTGCACCTGCCAATCGGCGAGGTCCCAGTCGTACCAACTGATTTCGTTGTCCTGGCAGTAGGCGTTGTTGTTCCCACGCTGGGTTCTGCCGATCTCGTCACCACCGGAGATCATCGGCACGCCGGATGCGAGGACGCAGGTCAGCAGCATGTTGCGCATCTGTCGATGTCGGATCTCGTTTATTTGCCGATCATCGGTTTCGCCTTCGTGCCCGTAGTTCGCTGAGAGGTTGTTGTCGGTGCCGTCGCGATTGTCCTCGCCGTTGTCCTCGTTGTGCTTGTGCTCGTAACTGACGAGGTCTCGTAGCGTGAATCCGTCGTGCGCAGTGACGTAATTGATCGAGGAGAAAGGTCGTCTGCCATCGGGTGCGTACAGGTCCGCGGAGCCGGTCAGGCGCCAGCCGAGTTCGCGCAAGGCGACATCGCCGCGCCAAAAACGGCGGGTGGTATCCCGGAAGCGATCGTTCCATTCGGCCCACAGCACCGGGAATTCACCGACCCGGTAGCCGCCCGGGCCGATGTCCCACGGTTCGGCGATCAATTTCAACCGACGCAGCACGGGATCTTGCCCGATCGCCGTCATGAAGTTGCCGAGCATGTCGACGTCGTCGAGGGAGCGGGCGAGTGTGGAAGTCAGGTCGAAGCGGAAGCCGTCCACGTGCATCTCGGTCGCCCAATAGCGCAACGAATCGAGGATCAACTGCAGTACGTGCGGATGCGAGGCATCCAGGCTGTTGCCGCATCCGGTGTAGTCGACGTAACGAGCACCGCCATCGGTCAAGTAGTAGTAGTCGTCGTTGCCGATACCGCGGAAACTAAGCGTCGGTCCATCGATCCCTTCCTCGGCGGTGTGGTTGTAGACGACGTCGATGATCACTTCCAATCCTGCGTCATGCAGCGTCTTCACCATCTGCTTGAACTCAGCTACCTGACCTCCGCTGCCACCAGCACTTGAGTAGCGCGCATGCGGAGCGAGGAACCCGATGGTGTTGTAACCCCAGTAATTCGTCAGACCACTGCGCAGGAGGTGCACTTCGGAGACGAAGTGATGGACGGGCAATAACTCGATGGTCGTAACACCCAGACCGGTTAAGTGTTCGATGATCGCGGGGTGCGCGAGGCCCGCGAAGGTGCCACGGAGATCCGCTGGCAATTGCGGGTGCGTCATCGTCAATCCGCGTATGTGTGTTTCGTAGATGACGGTGTTCGGCCAAGGGATCTGTGGCAGGCGATCGGTACCCCAATCGAAGGCATCGTCGACCACTACCCCGCGGGGCACGACCCCGGCGCTGTCGAGTTCGCTGCGGGCGTTGGTATCGCCGGGGACGTGATCGAAGGCCGCCGGGTCCAAGACGAACTCGCCGTCGATCGCTCGGGCGTAGGGATCCACCAGCAACTTGTTCGGGTTCCACCGCTTGCCGTGTGCCGGATCCCAGGGCCCGTGCACCCGAAAGCCGTAGCGGGTGCCGGCGGGCACCCCCTCGATGCGGCCGTGGAAGACGTGGTGCAGTCGGTCGGGCAGATCGATGCGTGTCTCCACTCCGGCGTCGTCGAACACGCACAACTCGACCCGGTCGGCGCCCTCGGCCCACAAGGCTGCGTTGACGACGCCGGATTCCTCGAGGTGCACTCCAAGGGGGTCCCACCCCCACGGATGCCAGGCGGGGGAGGCCAACTGCGCTGCCGCACGCTCTAGCACGGTGGGACGCTACCGCGTAAGCGAACACCGAATGGTCGGTGAGGGCTACGCTCGCGCAGGCGGCTGATTGAGGTAAGCCAGGTGAAGTAGGCCAGGCGAAGGGAGCGATGTGGCTGAATTCGTGAACGTGGAGATCGAGAACAGCGTGGCGACCATCCGACTCGATCGTCCACCGATGAACGCACTCGATGGCCGGATTCAAGGCGAGATCCGAGCGGCCGCCGAGGAAGTATCGGCGAATGCCACCGTGGGCGCCACGGTTATCTACGGCGGACCGAAGGTCTTCGCCGCCGGGGCCGATATCGCGGAGATGTCCACGATGGAATACGCCGACATGGCGCTGGCATCCCAGGCGTTACGGCAGTCCTTCGCCGCCGTTGCCGCGATAGGACACCCGACCATCGCCGCCATCACCGGATACGCCCTCGGCGGGGGACTCGAACTCGCGATGTGCTGCGACTTCCGCGTGGCGGGGGACAACGCCAAGGTGGGTCAACCCGAAATCGCGCTTGGCATCATCCCCGGCGCGGGCGGCACCCAGCGACTCCCGCGGTTGGTCGGGCCGGCGCGGGCCAAGGAAATGGTCTTCTCCGGCCGTTTCGTTTCCGCCGACGAGGCACTGTCCATCGGCTTGGTGGACCGGGTGGTACCGCCGGACGACGTATTCGACGCCGCCTGGCAGTGGGCACGTGCGCTGGCCGCCGGTCCGCGGCTGGCGCTACGGGCTGCGAAGGCGTCGATCGACTACGGGCTGGAAGTCGACCTGGCCACTGGGCTGGAGATCGAGCGTGCGCACTTCGCCGCGTTGTTCGCGACCGAGGATCAGCAGGTGGGGATGCGATCGTTCCTGGAGAACGGCCCCGGACAGGCCGAGTTCACGGGCCGTTGAGGTCTGACGATCAGGCGATGGACGACCCGCAGATCGACGCCGCCTGGAGCGATCCCAAACTCGCCAACGTGCTCTACCACGATTGGGAGGCGGGCACTTACGACGATAAGTGGAGCATCTCCTACGACGAACGCTGCATCACCTACGCGCGTGAACTGTTCGATCGCGCTGTAGGCGAGGAAATGGCCGGCACGGCCCAGCGCGCGTTGGAGATCGGTGGCGGCACGGGCTTCTTCTTGTTGAACCTGATGCAGTCGGGCGTGGCCGAAACCGGGGTCGTGACCGATATCTCGAGCAATATGGTGCAAACCGCGGTGACCAACGGTCGGCAACTCGGTTTGGACGTCACCGGGCAGGTTGCCGACGTCGAGGCCTTGCCCTTCGCCGACGGTTCCTTCGACCTCGTCGTCGGCCACGCTTTCTTGCACCACATACCCGATGTCGAACAGGCGTTGCGCGAGATCTTGCGGGTACTTACTCCCGAAGGACGCTTCGTCATCTGCGGGGAACCCACCCGTCGAGGCGATGTCGTGGCTCGTCGGCTGTCCCAGGCGACTTGGTGGACCACCCGGAAGGTCACGTCGTTGCCGATGCTCCGCGGTACCTGGGCGCGTGACCCGGCGGAACTCGATGCCTCATCGCGTGCAGCAGCCCTGGAAGCCGTCGTCGATCTGCACACCTTCGAACCCGACCGGTTGGCTGCGCTGTGCATGCGTGCGGGTGCGGTGGATGTTCGCACCAACACCGAGGAACTCACGGCGGCCTGGTTCGGTTGGCCGGTGCGTACCTTCGAAGCGGCGGTGCCTGGCGAAGCGCTCGGCTGGGGGTGGGCGATGTTCGCCTATCGGAGTTGGCAACGCTTCAACGCTGTTGACCGAGCCGTGTGGTCTCGAATCGTGCCGAGTGGATGGTTCTACAACGTCTGCGTCACCGGGGTGCGCCCGTAGTGCGCATCTGTCACTTGTCGTGGGAGTACCCCCCGGTCGTCTACGGCGGCCTGGGTCGCCATGTACATGCCATCGCGCGGGAACAAGCCCGAGCCGGTCATGAGGTGACGGTGCTATCCCACGTCGGCATCGAGGCCGAAGACACCGTGCCTGTTACGACCGAGGAGACCCTCGAAGGCGTGCGCATCGTTCGCGTGGTGCGGGACGCACCGCACGTGGCATTCGAAGCAGACACCCTGCTCGGTTGGGTCGCCGGATTGAACTCCGCGCTTGCTCGCGTCGGGATGTCCGCCTGTGTCAACGCGGACGTACTGCACGCACACGATTGGCTGACAGCGCATGCTGCGTCGATCTTGCGTACCGCACTCGGGGTCCCTTGGGTGCACACCATCCACGCGACGGAGGCCGGGCGCCACCAAGGGTGGTTACCGGGGCCGTTGTCGCGTTCCATCCACAGCGTCGAGGGCTGGTCGGCGCACGAAGCCGATCGAGTGATCGTCTGCAGTCGACACATGAGGTGGGAAGTCCAGCGCTTGTTCGACATGCCCGACGCCACGGTGATCCCCAACGGCGTCGATGTATCCGCCCTGTTGGTCGATGTGGAACAGCGCGAGGAGATCCGGCGGGAGTACGGCGAACCACTCATCGTCCACACCGGGCGATTGGAGTGGGAGAAGGGAGCGCACACTCTCATCGAGGCGCTGCCCCGATTGCGGCGCAGTTTCCCGGATCTGCAGTGCGTGCTCGCCGGGCGCGGATCCCAATCCGATGCGCTCGAGGAACTCGCGCGCCGCAAGCGGGTGGGTGGGCGCGTGCACGTGACCGGCTGGTTACCGGAGGCTCAATTGCGTGCGCTGGTCGATGCGGCGGATGTTGCCGTGGTGCCGTCCTTGTACGAACCCTTCGGAATCGTCGCGCTCGAGGCAGCTGCGGTGCGCACCCCGGTCGTGGCCGCCCGTACCGGTGGACTCGTGGAATTCCTCGATGATGACCGACACGGGTTCGGCTTCATGCCCGGAGATCCCGCATCCCTGGCCCAGGCGGTGCGAACGGCCCTGGGCGATCACGTGGAGACTCGTAGGCGGGTGGACAGTGCATTCGAGTATGTGCGAACGCGACACGGTTGGCCCTCGATCGCCGAGCAAACGGTCGCGGCCTACGAGTCGATTCCCCGCAACAGCGACAGGCGTGGTGCCGATGGCCGACAGTGGTCACCGACAGCGATCCCGAGCCATCTCAACCTTTTGCACGAGTTGCCATGACGTGGCGGTGGTGGGGCCTGGCGACCTGGCGCTGGATCCTGCGCAACCGGGCCTGGTCACGCTGGTACCTAGTGCGCTACTTGCGCTTCGTTCGCCTGCGGATCACACACCCGGACGTAGTGGTCACCGGCCCGGTGTTCTTGGGAAAGGGCGTGAAGTTCGAGCGACGACGCGGCCTCGGTCGCATCATCCTGGGCCGCTGGGTGCATCTCGGGGATGGGACGGTGTTGCGTTGTCACGAGGGCACCTTGCGGATCGGCGATAAGTGCGTCTTCGGCCAGGAAAACACCGTCAATTGCCACCTTGAGGTGTCGATTGGTGCGCAGAGCATCGTCGCCGATTGGGTCTATATCGGCGATTTCGATCATCGGACCGAGTCGACCACCGTGCCGATTCGGCTGCAGGGACTGGTCAAGAGCCCGGTAATGATCGGGCCGGACGTCTGGTTGGGCGTGAAGGCCTCCGTGCTTCGCGGGAGCGTTATCGAAGAGGGCACCGTGGTGGGCGCGAATGCGGTGGTTCGTGGACACCTTCCAGCGTTCGTTATCGCGGCGGGTGCGCCGGCGGTCGTCGTCAAGGATCGCAAGGATGTGGAGGCGCAAGCCGAGCAGCGGCGGATCGATGTCGAAGACATGGCACGCAAAGCGCGGGAAGCAACCGAACGTCGCATGCGTGGAGAAAGTTGATGCGCCGTTGCGTCAACTACCCAGACGTCGAGCATCGATGAAGGGCAAGCGGTCATCGCTGAAGGTGGCCGCTGGATCGTGATGTACCGCGCGCAGCATGTCGGCGAGTCTCGTGAAATGGTCGTGGGAGCGACCGCGCGCGTATTGCGCCGCCGAATCCTTGGTGATCATGAAGGCCCAGTCGCTCGCCAGGGCCAACAGCAGTTCGGTGGCGATCGCATCACCGGTGGGCTGGCGCGTGAGCTGCCGGTCGTCGGGGAGTCGTCGTAGGTGATCTAGCACCGCGTAGGAAGCGGCCCGACCACGATCTCGCAACGCTCCGGCCTCGCCGTCTTCCCACACTCGCGAGTCCTTGCCCGATCCCCATGTTCCCGCCGGCAGGTCCACGCGTTCGGTGGCCTGCTGGCTGGCAGCCGCGAGAGTCGTCGTCTGGATACCGTAGGAGTGCGCTGAGTCCAAGACGGTGGCCAGGAACTGCGGACCCTCGTGCCACCAGTGGCCGAACAACTCGGTGTCGTAGGCGACCACCAAGATCGGATCGGCCTCGTTGCTTTCGACCATTCGGGTTCGGGCGGCGTCGAGGAAATCATCGGCGTCGATTCGTACCTGTTCCAAGGCGCGCTGTTGGTCGTACGGCGCTTTGCTGCCCGACGTTCGCCGGGTCACGCGTGAGGAATGCAAGCCCCACTCGTGGTCGTAACTGTGGAAGTCCTGATACCAGCGGTTACCGGGGTAGCCGCTGCGCGGTGACCACACCCGGTAGGTGACGTCGAGATCACGCGCGAAGGCGACGACTTGCGTATCCCCGACCAAGTACGGCCGATGCAGCGAGAGATGACGAGACGGCAGGGTGGGACCGTCGATCACGAAGTGACCGATTCCGTGGCGCTGGTAGTGCTCCTCGAGCCCGGGTGCATAGGCGCATTCGGGAGCCCAGATGCCTCGTGGACGCGCGCCGATGCGAACGGTCGTATCGGCGAGGCCGCTGGCCAGCGCAAGATCGGCGATCGGTTCGAGCAAGTGCGGGGTGAATGCGTGAGTTGCCGGGCCACCGAGCAGTTCCACCGCGCCGGAGTCCACGAGCGGTCGTATCGCGGCGGATCCACCCGCGTGCCAGTGGTTGGTGAACTCCTCCATCGCCGCCTTCGCCGCACGAAAGTGCCTCGTGGCGTCCTGCGCTGCGATGGGGTCGCCTGCCGCTTGCGCGCTGAGTCCCTTGCCGGTGGCACGGGTGGCCCAATCGGCGATCCAGCGTTGTTGTTCGGTGATCGAGGCAGCGTTATCCCACTGCGCTGCCAACACCGGCGTGACCCCGAGGGTGAGTAGATCCTTGCGTCCTTGCTCGGCCCGCTCGCGCAACATCGCCACGAGCGGGATGTATGCATGCGCCCACGCTTGACGAAGCCACTCCTCGCCCACCGGCCAGATGCCGTGGCCAAGGAGCCACGGGACGTGGGAGTGCAACACGATCGCCAGCCGGCCTACTCGCGGCGCCGTCACAGCACGCTCACCAGATCGAGGTATTCGCCGGCTCGCACGCGGGTGAACGGTTCGATGACGAAATCCCGCTCGCGCACCGCCTCGGCGAAGTCGGGAGCCGGGCCGTTCGCAAGCCTTGCCGGCAACGAGCCGTTTCGCTTCTCCCAGCCTGCGATAACTGGCCCGTGGCGAAGGCCGAAATATGCGGCTCGACGAGCGGTGGCCTGCAGATGCGGGCGCAGGAGGTCCTCCAATTCGGCTATGTCGTACTCGCGAACGTGGAAGAGGTTGTCCGGTCTTGCGCCAGGCGCTAGGCCGGGGGAGTGCACGGGTCGGTTCGGCGTACTGAGGATGACCGGGCCGACCGTGCAGCGCAGCAGTTCGGCCAGGTAGGCCGGTACGTCCCAGATGTGTTCGATGACCTGCAGCGATAGGCAGGCATCGAAAGCGTGCGAGCGCAAGGGCAACGCCACTAGGTTCGCGCGCACCACGTCGAGATCGGGGTAGCGCAGGTGGGCGTGGGTGGCGGCGGCGTCGTCGAGTTCCACGGCGGTGACCAGGTGCCCGCGGGCGGCGGCCATGGCCGCCCCGAATCCCTCGCCGGTGCCGGCATCGAGCACGGCGCGAGCCCGATAGTCGGATACGTAGTCCAGCGCCCATCGGTAGCAGGCCTCGTGCCGACGGAACCAGTAGTTCTCCTCGGCCACATCGGGAACCGTCCGCTCGCCGGTGATGGGCAGACCGGAGGGCTGCGAACCGGGCACGTGGGTGAGCGTAATCCTCC
>Ga0209953_1000717_pt1 | contig 11403 bp, 14 predicted proteins | sample SalPonred_H2O_MG_FD_185713 | JGI IMG/M metagenome (GOLD analysis project Ga0209953, IMG submission 185713) | Salt pond water microbial communities from South San Francisco under conditions of wetland restoration - Salt Pond MetaG... | ecosystem: Environmental > Aquatic > Non-marine Saline and... | reverse complement strand
AACTTGTAACCAGATTCCGCTTTCTTTTACTTTAAGAGCATTTTGCAGAACTCTGTCTTTTAACTTTTGATGTGCTTCTGCATGCCAACTAATGGTTATTCCGTCAACGTACTTGACAATGTTATCAATATCTTTTTCTGGCCATGTTCCGTTTGTAGTAAGCCCTATATTAAATCCTTCGTGTCTTTTAATATACTTTACAATATCCCAAAATTGAGGATTTACTGTAGGCTCGCCTCCTGTAAAATCGATATTAACATGCTGCGGATTTTTCTTATGCAAATTATATTTGTTGATATATTCTTTTATAAAGTCAAAAGTATCTTTTAGTTTGCTTAGTTTGGCATGTGGGCTAGTATTATTATGTCTACTTGCCTCACAATAGGAACAGTCGTAATTGCAGCGTCTTCCTAAATCCCAGGTTACTAACATGGGTTGATTTTCTTTGAGCTTAATTGCTGTTGTTTTAATCATTTCGATTCCTTTGTTAGAGAAATATCTGCAACACAGGTACACCATTTCCGAGTACATACTACAGTATTTTTAGGTTGTGTAAAGCTACCTTTGTAAATATTACCCAGACTACCACCTACCCTGCATGTAGCCCTATGCACCTCCCCGTCCCAGTTAATCATTAAACTTTCTAATCCGGCAGCGCAACTCCAACCTTCGAAGCTATTTAATTTGTGTTTGATTATATCGTTGGCATGGACAAATGTTTCCCCGTCTACAACACAGTTTGCTTTGACAGTAGCAGTTTTGCTTAATATCCATTCTAGATCCTTTTCTTTATACCTCATATCGTCAAACCAGTCTCGATCGTCTGCATTTGTCCACCTAATTCGTCTAGCAACATAAGGTATATTATGACTTTCTAATAGTGTTGCTGCTTCTCTTACATTGTCCATGTATTCGTGATGACACATTAGATTTACTTGGAACAGCGTACTTTTCCCCTCCATGTCTAATAGTTGTGTATATCTAACAATGTTTTCAGCAGCTCGTATGGCATGGTCGTTATCAAAATGCAAACTAAACACCCACTGATCAACAGGTTGTTTTACATACCATTCGGCACTTCTTAGAGCATTTGTAGTTATACTCAACCAATGCAATCTGGCTTTTGCACACTCTATAATTTTTATAATTTGTGGATGCACAGTAGGTTCGCCGCCTGTTAAGCTCAATCGGACAGGTGTATTAAGTTTTTCTAATTCGTAGACAGTGTTAACCATAATATCTAAGTCAGTATGCGGACTAAAATTATCGTGTATTTCTGCGGGACAATACGCACAATCTAAGTTGCAACGTTTGCCTATATTCCACTCGACATGATAACTTTTATTGTGTCCCCAACGACTTTCTATTTTATGCATTCTACTTCTTTTACCTTAGTATAATTCAATAGATCTTTTTTATTAACATTTCCTATAAGATCTGCAACAGGTATCATTCCTAAATTATAATTTTTAAAATCAAAGTTTTGTAATTTAATCCATCTTTGTAATCTATATTTTCTATAATAATAATAAGGAAAGGGAACGCTTGGTCCAAACTTTACCATAAAATCTGCACTGTAATGTGTTTGCGGACGCACTCCCTTGGCAACATCATCACAATCTTTGAAAACATCTAACACTGTTTTCCCAACATGACAATAATCAATATAAACTGTATTCTTTTTCCATTTAAAAGTAAAATGTTTAATATCATCTTGAGTAAGTTCTAGCATCGGTCGATCTTTAAATGTTACGACGGCAGTTGGATTAATAGATGTTCTATTATCTGCTTCTATCTTGTGTATAAGTATATTAAAATCTTCTAATGCACATTGTATATGTTTAGGTGCAGTATTAAACCAGACAGTACCTTTGTTTACTTCGCCTCTATAATCCTCAAAAATTTTATGCAGTCTATTAAGCTCAGCCTGAAGATTTTTTCTTGACGAAATTTTCTCATCTATTATTAAGTCATATTTGTTAATAATGTCTATACAGTTGTTTAAACGACGAAATAGGTCTTTCATACCCCAGTTAGTAAATCTATCTGTTTCAAATAGTGGATAACTTTTGCTTAACTCGTCGTACCATTTTTTAGCTATCTCCGTATCTCTTATCTTAAAATACAAATGAAGATCGTTTACATTATTAGTAAGAACTAATTTAAACATAATCTTTAAACTCTGGATTAGCAATAAGAAAATCTTGATTGCGTGTTTTGTCAAGATTTCTGTTAAATTGTATACAGTCTTGCCAATGAGACTCGTACATGCATTTTGCTTCTAGAAAGTTAATATTATCCTGTATCTGCTGTAGTGTAACAGTTTTGAGAAGTTCACTTTCCTGTATAGCAGAATACTCTAAAACATCTACTTTCATCATCTCGAGTTTACGTATTACACGCTGTTTTAGTTTTGGAGGCAATACTTGAGCACTTAGTGCCATAGGATAGTTTACACGATGCGAATAAAATATGATTCCCATATCGTTTAAGAAGTAATCTATAACTTTGTCAATCTGCATAATGTTATTAGCTTGTACAGTAAATGCACCTACTACACGATTAACATTCGGAAAACTTTTAAAAACTTTAATATTTTCTTCTATTTCTGAAAACTTACCATTGCCTCTAATGTATTCGTATACATCGTGAATACCGTCTATGCTTACATTTACAGCAATACTTCTAAACTTTGGCCAGTAGTCATGTATAGTACGTCCGCCCTTTATTCCCAGCGTAGTGCCGTTTGTAGCATACTTTAGCTCTATGTTTCCTCCATATTCTGCTAGCCTGTCAAGTATCTTATAATGATATGGATCCATTAAAGGCTCGCCGCCTGCAAACTCCACTCTGCGGAAGTAAGGTAGCAGCTTCTCAAAACTTTCCCACCAGTTAGCTGAATCATCAAACGGGCCAATATACTGTCCTGGCTTGTCTACTAGCTTATCAACTGTGGGCACAAGATAGTTGTTTTCTTTCTTGTAAAATTCGGTTACTTGATCCCAGTCCTTCCAACTAGTACTGTCTAAAGGGTTACACATACGACACTTTAGATTGCATAGATTGTTTAACTTTATCTCCATAGTTGGAAACTCAAACGGCATTGTGTAATCGTCGTTCAAACTGTCCAATGCATCAGGGTATAAGTTGACCCTAGCTTCAGGTATTACCCCTGCTGTATGACGCTGTCGTAAGCTCTGTACACCCTGATCTTCAAGGTCAAAGCATGGCTTGCAAACATCAGGGCGCTCGTTGTTTAAAACTTGTCTACGTATTTCTCGCATAGCATCGTTGTTCCATGCTTCTTCTAAACTTTCGTTTTGAATAAACGCAATGGGCTGACTGCGACAGCATACTTTAATAGCGCCATCTTCTCTAGTAGCTAACCCAGTAAAAGGATGCATACAGAATGTACAACTTTTATGCATTATCTATCCCCCATTGTCTTTCCTTACACCAAAAGCACTCACCGCACTCTGGAACAATGTCACCGGGTGTATATGTTGTATAGTCCAATCCTCTAAATTCGCCCTCACAACTTCGAGTTAGATTTAGTAAATCTTCGATATTGTGTTTATAGTATTGCCTTATGATCCAGTCCTTTTTAGTATACACAAAGGGATGACAAATATCAATGCCCATATGTTTAAAGTGCGGCAGAATGTGCCCAGTATCTCTTTCTGCAACTTTGCCTTCAATGTCAACATCCGGATTTAATGTTATGCCGCCGTACAATGCATCTAACTGATACTGATGTGCAATATACTCATTATAAGATCGTAAAATAATTCTGTTGCCTGACTTCATTTTTCCGTATTCGTCTTTAATTAGATAATCAGTTGGTTCTTCTAATTCAGGAGGAACTAGATTTTTATGTATATAAAACTGATTAGTAAAACGATCTTTGAACCAGCTAATAACATTATCAACTATTGGTCCTTGCCATGGACGTGTTTTCCACATACGTATTTGATTAGTAAAGTGTATTTCGGCATCGGAGTTAGAGCATATTAAATATGCAAGCAATGCACTGTCTGCACCGCCGCTTATACTAATACCTATTCTCTGCCAGTTCGGATCAATGTTTAATTCCATATTAATATTTACCAAGAAATATGCGCACTTAACTGAATCGCGGTAAATATTGCTATGCTTAAGAAAACTCTCCACACAGCCCCTCTTGACAAAATAAGTCAGGTAACTCATCAATTCGATGAGGCTAAAAAGTATGATCTTACTGAGCCCACTGGAGATTTCTTCTATGATCCGTGGAAGCTAAAGAAAGAGTTTGAAGGTACTGATTGGGAAGACATTTGGCGCAGTCTTCCAATTGATTCTGGTCAGGCCAGGGTTATAGTGTTAGAGAGCGGAACTTGTTACTTTCAACATGCAGATATAGACGACAGGTTTCATTTAAATCTTAGAGGCGACGAAGCGTATTTAATAGATTTAGAAAATGAAATCATGCATAAATGTAATCTAGACGGAATATGGTACGAAATGGATGCAGGACGTCTACACAGTGCTGCTAGCTTTGGCAAACACAATAGAGCACAATTGGTTGTACGAAAGCTTTTAACTAAAAATAAGTTAACAAACCCCATAGAGATTTTAGTGTCAGGGTCCGGAGAAACACTTAGATACGACTTTGATAATACTCTAAGCATATGGTTAAACAAAGCTAATAAATCTAAAATAATAACTGATTTTACGTTTGTTAGCCCTAGCAGTGTACAATTTAAAATAGAAGAACAATATATCAACTACTTGAAGTTAGTATTACCTAATAATTTTAAAATTACCACCTAGGATATTTGTTTAAATTTTCATAAAACTTGTCTGCATGTATTTCCCATACAGTTTGGTTAGTGTGTCTATAATGTACATCTTTAATTTTTTCGACAATACCCAGTTTAGCAAGTGTAGGAAAATAATAACTATGTACTAAACGCTGACTAGCTTCTTTACTAGCGTTTGATGTAGCAAACATTCTTCCTCGTCCTGCCACCCACTTAATGCACTGCGGAAGCAGAAACTGATCTGTTAAGTTTTGATGTTCGGCTATAAGACGCTTAGGTGTAATAAGTCCTTTATCTTTACGTTCCTCTGCAAATGTACAAACACGAGTTAGAATGCGATAACCACCTGGCATAACATCGTCAAAACTGTGTGCAGCAACACTACCAATGACACGATTGCCGTTATAAAGTACCCATGCATTCCATTCTCGTTCGTTGCGAAAACAGTCTATCATTGCTTGTTGACTTGAGTTATTTACAAAGCCTCGACGAGATGCTTCTGAATAAAACTCGGTTAAATCTAAATCTTTACTCCACTCAACTACATTATACATATATTAGTTTAGCCTTTTCCATTACATCTGCTGTAAAGTTTGTTTTAAAACTTTCAAATGCAAGTAATTGTATTTCTTTATGTGGTGTAGGCTTATCTACGTCAATACCCATACTGGACATTTTAGGAAGTAGGTCTGCTTGCCTGTCTTCACTAATATGACTCATAACACTGCGCAAACTAATTGGCGAGTCTATTTCGTCAAAGTATGTAAAAAAATAATTGATGCTTTTTAGTTTACCGTTGACAACAAAATAGCTGCTAGGGTGTAAACTGTATTTGTACATTCCTATGCTTTTGTGTGCAGCAAATATCTCTAACATCTGCTCATCCCAATCTGGTAGCACTTGCGAATAATCTTCACCTGTACATCCGGCCTGCTCCCAAATATCGTATCCTTCAATGTCTAGATATATTTTTCGTTCTTTAGTGTCTATGTCGAATTCTGGTATATGTTCACTATAACCATTTTCGTCCATCTGCATAAGCCCGTAAACTTCTCTATCAAATTTTTCTTGCATTAGCATAGGGTCTACTACTTGATTATGTCCGCCATGATAACCTTCGTCGTTATAATACCATTGGCAGAATGTTTTACAGTCTTCGCTAATAAGACTGGTATAGATAAGATTATTACGACATAATCCTTTGTTTGGTACATTATTATAGTAATAATTAAATTTCATGGTTCTTTCCATATAGAGTTTTTTAGTAGAGTCTGTTCGTTAAGTGTTTTTCTTCTATTTTCTATTACATGAATATCGTGTGTTATAAAGGATATTGGAAAAATACTTAAAATTGTACTTGTATATATTAAACTATTATTTGTAATCTGCTGTAATATGGCATCGTCGGATATAATGTCTGTGTGTAAAAAGTTAATATCAACCGATTCTTTCCAACTGTTCCATTTTGATAGTATCTGATTTTCTGTTTCGGTGAAATAGTTTTCGGCGGTTTGTACATCTTTTTCTAAACACGGTTCTATTCTAACAGCATTATTTTCAGCCCAATTGTAAACAAAAGACTTATAGTCTAATCCGTTCCATTTATTATAAACTTCTTTCTTAAAGTTTATGTTATTTTTATTGATATCATAGAAGGTTATCTTTTTCGCTCTTACATTCTTTGCTATCATTTCTCCTAAGAATCCTGTAGCAGGAACAATAACATGATCAAATTTTTCTTTTGTGATTTGAGGATTATCATAGTGATATGCGTTAACAAAATTATAAGTAGTTACACTTTTAATAACTTCCATAAAGAGTTGCTGTGCATGATCTAAATCTGGCGTTAGTTTTAAATTCTTTAATGCATGCTCAAATGCTTGGGTATTTTTATTTGGATATGTATAACCTCTTATAGGCAATTGTTCTTTAATTTCAATATACCCTTTTGAATCAGGATACCTCCATGATTTGTCAAAGTTATTTACTGTGTATCCGTTATCTAGAACTTGTTCTATAAGATTGCTTCCGAACTGCATAGTTCTTTCGATTTTGTTATTGCCTAACGAAACACTTTTAGGTGCATGACCTCCATGAAAATCTTCAACGCTCCTAAGTAATGTCTTTCCTACTGACTTATATTTTTCGAACTTAAGATCAATTTGAGATATTGCCTTGGTGTTTAAAATAAAAAACTGTTCGTGTATATGAGGAGTATTCTCTTCCTGTTCCTGTAGTAGGTGTGCCATTAATCCTACGTCGTTATTTAAATTAGAAATCTTATTCCATAATGCATCTCTATCTATTACTATGTCTCCAGCAGTAAAAAATACTAAAAAGTCGTACTCATGTATAATAGAATTAGCCTGATTGTATGAATCAAAATAATAGACAGGATACTTTTCTAAGTTTAAAATATTAATACAAGCTTTAGTAATATGATAAAGTTTAGTGTTTAGCCATGGACTATCAGAATAGCTCGGTACTAAACACAAAGCTACCTTTGACATCTTGTTCCTCCATAGACCGTATAAACAAATCTTTACATTCTGGTAAAAAGTCATAGTGATGCACTATCATGTGAAATCTATCCTCATCACTATCGTTATATACTGCATGCTCGTGACTTAGATTCATTGCATAAACATCGCCCGGACAAAATTCAAGTGTTTCGCCGTCCTTCCAGTGCCATTTACAATTTCTAGGATTATTTAAGGCTATATTAATTGCAGCAATAGCACTATGATCTGTATCTTTATGAAAGTTTATTTTGCCCCCTGCGTCTAACAGCATGTAGCGTACTCTAGCATAACTGTTACTGGGGTAATAATTTTTCAACCATTCTGTAGTTACAGGACACAAATCTGATAGCTCTGTATATTTCATATAAGGTGCAGCTTCCTTTGCATCCTTAAAACCATACACGTTCCAACTGTAAGGCTTGTCAGAGTCTAACGCTACCAATGGCAAACTGTGCCAGCAATTATCAGCAGCATCGGATCTATAAGTTATAAATTTGTCTCGTAAGTTCTTAGCTTCTTCGAGCATTTTATCATGGGGGATAGCTATATCTAATTTAAGATATTTTTCGTCACTGAAAAGATATTCTCGACCCTGAAACATACAATTACTTACCTATCTCATTTCTATTTTATTACAATAGTGATTAAGATAAGTAACTGTATGATTAGAGGAATTAACAGAAACCCGTATATTGACTTAGATCCTTACTTAGACATAGAAGGATTTAAAAAGTTACATCCTGAGATATGTAAAGGATTTGCACTTGCAAGAGATTTCGCAAAAGAAGGTACTTGGATGAAACCTGCTTTTGATTTTGCAGATTCTAGTTATATAATGAATTGGAAACCAATCTATAAAGCATTCGAAGAATTCCAAAACTTAGACGACAACGATCCTATCAAGGTAGCTGGCCTAGAACTTTGGCCATCTGACTTTAAGGACTACAAAGAAAGAAATCGATTTCTTACATATCTCAAATCTGCCATGGGTGCTCACGATCCTTACCATTATTATTTTCTTTGGGAAGATGGAAATAATATGTCGGACAGAGGAGAGAAAGAACACAACAAAACAGAAGAGTCTGATTACTTTCCTGGAGTAGTTTCTTGGATAGAAAATCTTAAAGCAGAAGGTATTGTTGAATCAATTGGCAGAGTCTTATTCTTTGTATCTTCTTCAAGTGCGCAACCTTTTGAGCATCGAGATATTGATCATAGTACTAGCGGAAACGAAAACGGGTACAGTGATCATAACATCGAATTTATACATATTAGACCATTTAAGAAGAGAGGGTTTTATGTATGGGATCCTACTACAAGAAATAAAACTTATATAAATTCACATGCGTCATTTTTCAATGATCAAGATTGGCACGGCGGTGAATTTAGTATGGAACAAGAATATGGTTTACGCATTGATTGCAAGTTTTCTTCTGAATTTAGAAAAAAACTTGGTATAGATCATTTAAAGTTTTACTAAAAAAATTAGTGTAAGTCAACCCAGTTAGTTCCGTCGTATCCTTGAAACTGTGGAATTCCCGTACTGTCGTCTCTTTTATTAAATATTACCATACCTTCTTCTGGAGTAGTTACTCTAGTATCTCTATCTGTATCATTTGCATAGGTTGGCATTTTAAAAGGACCTGTTGATTCGGTTACACCTCTGCTGTTTACACTGAACATTTTTTCTAGCGTGCCGTTTGCATTATGCAGCCATAGTTCCTGTGTAGCAGGACTAGATTCTGTACCACTTACTGTGTCTATAGCAGTGACAAAAATAGATCTAATAAATGTGTCATTATCAAATTCTGATTGAATACCTATACCACCGATATAATCACCAGGCGAAGGTTCTATAGCAGTTCCATTATCTAATTTAACTGCTGAAGCAACAAGGCTCGCTGTATTTTCAAGTGTACCGTCAACACTTGTACCTCTAAGCGAAATATTTCTTCCTTGGATATTAATATTATCAGTAGTACATGTTATTGTATCACCTTGTATGCTTAGGAATGCAGTATTAAGTGATCCAGTAACTGCATCTACTAGTGTTAATGCTGAATCATCAGAAAACACTGATCCTGTTAAGTCAGCATTAACAGCAGCCGCTCTTATAGTTGATACTGTTAATAAATCTAGCTCGCCGTTGTAGATTATAGAACTATCTAAGCCTTCTATATTGCCTTGTAATGCAATACTGTCTGCCGATAACTGTCCTTGTATGTCTGCTCCTGTTGCCCAAACATTTTGCCAACGTCTTGATCCTGAACCTAAATTATAAGTGCTATCTAGAGCAGGGCGCAGTGATGAATTGATTGTACCTGCTACAGTAATTTCGTCTTCGCTTGCATCGCCAAGGTTGATATTACCTGTTGCAGTAATAGTACCGTCGATATTAATATTACCTGTTCCTGTAATATTATTACCATTTAAGTCTAAGTCTCCGCCTAGCTGTGGTGTACTATCATTTAGGAGACTAGTATCTGCAGGGTCTAATGGACCCACTAGTACTCCGCCCTGTTCAGCGCCGTCACCAACATATATTTTCTTAGTGTCAGTGGTATAGATAAGTTCACCTTGCAAAGGTGTGATAAGCAGTCTTTCTGCGTCAGTACCGCGTCTTAGTCTCAAAGCCATTTAAATACTCCTGGTATTGTTCTTACATGTATTTATGCCAAGAACGAAATCTTCACTTTCGTTTTTTTAGGAAGTATTTAGTACGTGCTTGTATGTCTTTCTTAAGACGATCAGTGTCTAGTCTAAAGTCGACATTTGTAATATAGTCGTCGTATTCTTCAAATAGCTGTTCTAATGTATCTTCTAATTGATCCTCAGAACTTTTTTCTTTCGACTTAGCAATATCTACATCCCATATTTTTCCATCCTCAAAATGGACTCTTATAGAATGTAGATACTCTAACGGAATAACTTGAATATCTATATTTTCAAACACTTCAGGCCAATGATCAATAACCTCAGGGGGTAACTGTGTCTCTGGCGCTTTCTTTTTAGGCACTTTCTTCCGACTTTGTTTTGGCTTTTTTCTTTGTCGGCGAAAGCTCTTCTGCTTGTTCTCTTAAACGCTTTGCTTCTTTGAACATTGTGTCTGCCTGAGAACGATATTGTGCTGCAAGCTGATCGTCTGTAAGTACGTCAGTCTGTGTATCAGGTGCTACAACGTCTTCTACTACCGGCAATACAGTATCTTCTTTGGCATTAACATCGATAGTTTCTTTTGGAATCGGACGATCTGAAGTGATTGCTAGGTCGTCAATACTAACACCCTTTTGCTCTGCAATAACTTTGTTCAATTCATCTAATCGAATAGATGTTTGATTATCCGGAACCATTTCTACATTGCTAGTAGGAACCTTAACTAGTCTTCCAGTCTGATGAAATGCTGCTAGCATATTTCTACCGTCGGGCAACACAGCTCTAGTCATTGCATCTGCTAGTTCGTTTGCTGTCTGTCCTGCATTAGACTCAATTAGTCTGATTAGTGAGTCATGCTCGTCTGCCATTAGATTTTCAGTTGGTACAACAATACATTGCGTAGCATCGCCAGGAATAGTTCTGTATGCAACAGCTACTCTGCGTCGATTGTTAACCATTCTACCTACGTGTTTTAAAGCCATTATGCTTCTCCTTGTTCGTTTCCTTGCGGAGCCTGCTGTGCTTGAACTGCACTTAAGAATGTTTCAAGCTTAGTATATGTCTGCCCGACAACCATCATCTCATTGGGCTTAAATGCTCCGCGCTGACTAGCAACGTCAATAATCTGCTTGATGGCACTTAGATCCTGCACAGTAAGTTCTGCACCTGCTTGTGGTGCTTCTGCTGCCTGATCTTTAACTTCTTCGCTCATTTTGGTCTCCTATATTAATTAAATGCGCTGTTTATATATTTACTAGTATTTTAGATGAGGACACGCCAAAGTGAAATACGATAACTCTTTGGCGTCTTCAAACCCTACTTTAATTAGTGTTGATACTGTATTGTCTTTGTCTAAACCTAGTGTCCTGCCTACATAGAATCTGCCACTAAGGTGATCTTCAATCCACCTTACAAGTGCATCTTCTAAA
>Ga0209953_1000716_pt1 | contig 11407 bp, 13 predicted proteins | sample SalPonred_H2O_MG_FD_185713 | JGI IMG/M metagenome (GOLD analysis project Ga0209953, IMG submission 185713) | Salt pond water microbial communities from South San Francisco under conditions of wetland restoration - Salt Pond MetaG... | ecosystem: Environmental > Aquatic > Non-marine Saline and... | reverse complement strand
CACTTGAATTGTTTGAACCCACTTTCTGCGGCACTCAAACCCATAGCCTTGACAACTGTTTTAGCCAATTCAGACCTATGTGCACCTTTAAGTATAAAATCACCACTTTGTTTTGGGTCTTCATCAGAGAAGTATTTAAACTTTCTCATATAACTATAAACTGCATCATCCTCTGATGGTTGAGCAATCATCAAATCAACCTGATATTTGTTGTCACCATATGGATAAGCGACACTAAATATATTTCCAAATGCAACTTGATAGTCATAATCTCTTTTTTTAGCCCAATCAACTAACTTACCCACAGCACCTCTACTATCTGTTTTAGCAATAGCAAGTAAGTCCAAATCACCACTAATCTTTTTAGCCGTTGGTAGTTTCTTTAAGATTGCTCGGGTAGAACCCAAACCAACTACACTATCCACTCTAACTACGTTGAGAGGTTGTAGTACTTTCTTTACGAATTCACCTACAACTTTATCTGCGATTCCCAAAGGAACCCCAACTACTCCCGGCAATGCTCCACTTTCTGACAAAATACCTAATGTTTGTTGGATTATCATTTCAGAGAAAATGTCTTTTGATTCGTCCAAAATTATTTCCTCACTAGAATATACGGATTCATTTAGAGAAAGTCCAATACTTTCTTCAATTTTTATATTTTTATTTCCGATAAACATATTCTCAATGATACCTGCGTATGGTGTATCCTCAATGTACACTTCCATATCATAAGACTCATCAATGTCTTTGTATTTTACTTTACTAAAGTCGTGAGTGACTTGTATAAGTTTCTTAATAGGTAGGTTGATTTGTATTACATTCGCCTTATACTTGTCATCAATATTGTATAGTGCGTTTGCACGATGGTGTCCGTCAAGTATGTAATTGTCTGATGAAATGATAAATGGTTTTTCTAAACTCTGTCTACCGGCACCTTTCAACAGTCCTTGTATTTTATCTTTGTTTAACTGACCTTGACTGTTTTTGAGAGTAGATATTGGTAGTTTCTTTTTACTAACTCTGATGTTTTGATTGTCAATGTATCGTATGTAATCACCCATCAATGTGGATTTAATTTGTGGCATCTTATTACGAGGGATTCCTAAACTATCAGGTAATGTTAGTATTTCTTCTTTTAGTACACTAGGTATTTCTATCTTTATAGTATTACCTTCAGAGTCTACGGTAAACCCACTTGGTGTTACATTGGTATAAAACTGTTTGTAAAATTCAACTTTATCATAATCTTTATTTTCAAAGTGAAACGATGGGTTGGATGTTTTAAAGTCGTCTTTCCTCATTATGGTTTTAGCGATTACTTTGTTCGCTTGTCTCATAAATGGAATGTTTAGTTTAGTTCGTTTGTCTTTTGCAACTATTTGGTCGTACTTCTTTATAAACTCCAAAAAGTCCTTTTTCTTTTTTGATAGTCGTTTAAAAAATCCAATTAGTTCTGCTTGTGATATTTCTTTTTTATTGCGGGGGTCGGTTAGTCTGTCAAAAAAATGTCTACCTGTTAATACTATATCAACAGGGTTAAGTTGTGAGTCTGCGTAATTATCTATCTTTTTCAAATCACCCATCGGAATTTCATTCATCAAAGACTCTTCTAAGTCAATAGCTTTTTGTGTTCCTTTAGTTCGGTCTTTAACAGGTTGATTTTTTATTGACTTTGCACCATCAACAGATAGTTTTTTCATCAATCTCTCTTGCTGTTTAGACTGTTTTACTTCCCAACCCAAAGACTTCAACATATTCATTATGTGTTTTTTCCATTTGTTGTAAGCCTGAACACCGTAAATATCTTCTTGGTTGGTTGGGGTTGTTACACCAATATCACCCGATGGGAAATAGGAAACACTACCAACAGGCCCATTAGGATATATTGGTGGGTCAAGTTTTTGTTCTTGGTCATCGTCTAACATATAATCAACAATTTTCCAACCCGTGTCTAGTAATCCTTTATTATCTTCTGCGGTTGCCTTTTTATAGGAGTCAAAGTTAGGATACATAAATCCCGGCCCATCGTCAGGCCCAACATTACTTAGTGACGCTTCGTTGAGAAAATCTTTAACTACGTCGTCTAATCTATCGTTAAAAGAACTCTTGTCAGAAGTTTCTTCTACTGCTTCAATTATTCGTTTACCTATTTCGTTTCCTAAGTTTTTTGGGTCAATCATACATAGAATGGTTTAATGATACATATAAATATCAATTTGTATGATTTAATCTAAAAATAAGAAAGACACACCACGTTTTTGTACTACCTTTGTAGCATTCTCATTTGCAACTCTGATGGCTTGTTTGGTGTCTTTATTATGTAAGTAATCCCAAACAAAAGATGCCGTCCAAGTATCACCTGCCCCACTTACATCTCGTACTTCAACTGAATTATCAACGGGGTAGGTTACTCCTCTATGCATACATCCTCTTTGAGATTTGGTTACAATTAGTTTATCTTCTACGTCTTGGTATTTTGCACCGTGAGCCCTACACTTTTCCCATTCTGCTTCATTCATTTTTATAAAGTTAAAGTATTGGAAATATGAAAAGTCTTTATATTTTTTAGTGTCTATAAATGACCACTTAGACTGTTTACCTATTTCTATTAAATCTTTTACAGACAAGTAACCCTTATCGTAGTCAGCAATAACCACACCATCGTACTTATCAAAGTCAACATTATTGATGTTAAACGTATCATCACACCAATCATTCTCATCAACACGTAATAACATTTGATTTGATTTTTCTTCTACATATCGGGTTTTTATAATGTTGTCGTTGTTAGTTTCTATATGAACATAACGAGCACCCAATCCTCTAAGATTTTCAAACACATTTCCAGCCATACCCTTATTCATTACTTCACGGGTTGGATTAAATACAGGTACGGGTGCTTCAGGACAAATTCTATCACAAGTTCCATATAAAAAAACATCCGTACAACTATCACCAATTACTAATATTTTCATATCACTCATATAATTCTCTTGTTATTCTGTAACTATCTTCATCAAAGTGTTCGGTTGATACCTCAAACATAATTGAATTATCTTCTAACGCCATAAGTTGATGTGGCTGTCCTCGTTCAATGGTTATACTATCACCTACACTTAATCGTAAATACTCTACTTCCCCATTTACAGTATCTATATATGTTAACTCAAAACTACCATTCTGAACATACCAACTTTCTTTTTTTATTAGATGGTAGTGCATTGAAAAATGACTCATTTTATTTGGAAACACTAGTAACTTACCACAATATTCTTTATCGTTGTAAATCCATTTCTCGTATCCCCAAGATTTTTGGACTATTTTAGGTGTATCTTTTCGTAGTATCATATGATAATATGTTGGTAGTACTTAGGTTACTTACTCTATCAAAATAATAAACTTTACGAAATAAATCAAATCCAATGATGTTTTTGTTTTTATAATCAGAACCAATTACCATACAATCAGGTTCTTCATTCTCTATATGCCATAGTAATTCTTTATCCGTCCCAAATGTCACCACTTTGGTTACGTCTTTAAGTCTATATAGGTTATACTTACGTTGAACGTCAGTATGATATGGTCGGTCTTGTCCTTTGAGTTGTTTAACTCGCTCATCACTATCTATACCAACTATAAGTTCGTCACCAAGTGAACGTGCATATCTAATCATTTGAAAATGTCCGTGATGTAATATATCAAAACAACCGTTTATCCAAATTTTCATAAATATTGTTCGTATATTTTTTGATTTCTAAGGTCTTTGTAAGTTTCACTACTACCAACAGATTTGTTGTAGTCTTTTATTTCACCTGAATTGAATATGTCTAAACCTTTTTTAGCTTCTTCAGGAGACATATACATATGCCAACCTACACACTCAAACTCATCATCTTGGTATAGTTTGTCTTTGTGTCGTCCATCATAAATCATTGGCCTACTCCACTCAACAAACTCTTTATCGTTAGTTAGTATCATACCACCCTTACCAATATTCAATATCTTTTTTAAATGAAATGAAAGTATCATATATTTGTCCTCATACCCTCTACTCATTCCTTTATAAAATGAGGTAGCGGCATCTATAATACCCGTGTCACCAATTGGATATAACCCATCCCATTTGATGTCCTCAAACTTAGGTCGGTTGCCACTTAGTATAATTTGATTAGGAACGGATACATAAGTGTTTGCAGGTATTTCAATATCACAATTTGTGATGTTGAAGTAGTGTAACATTAATCGTATTGCATTTGAATTAGAATCACAAGCTACGCCATACTTATACCCACAATAGGTTGATATTTCTCTTTCAAAGTGAGTAACCCAATCCCACGGGTCATTTATCGGGTACATTGGACAATATATCATATTTGGTTTAGATTCCATTAAATACCCCACCATCAATTAAATGATTAGCCCATATCTTATGAGCCTCTTTGGTTGGATGTCGTCTTGGTAGTAATCCACCATTTCGTATTACATTATACATCGTATCGCCTGTAAATGATATGGGAAGAAGTCTATACAGTTGTTCAAAACTGTATAGGTTTTTGTCCCTACCATATTTGTCTATTTTATTATCAGGTTCACCCACCCATTCATAATCATAAAATACATTAAACATATAATGTTTGATGTTGTGTTGTGTGAGAAATGAATGTAAAGATAACACTTGATTTATTGTTCTAACGTATGATGGTAAAATTTGTGTTTGATTCAATACAAATACATCTTCAGTTGTTCTATCTTCATCGGGTTTACCCCATTTATCATAACCAACCCAAAGTCTTTCTTGTTCATACTGTGAACCATTCCACCATTCAAATCGTGTTGGGGCAGTCCAACCAACCAACACAAACATATCATCAACCTCAACCCAACCTGTTTCCTCACTCCATAGTTCTTTGGTATCCAACCAATGTGAAACGTCACGAAGTGTGTGTCTAAATATATAGTCGTTGGATATACCTGCGGTTGAATTGTTACAATCAACTAAATTTAGTTCCGTTGATATGTGGTGACTGAATCTTTCTATTTGTTTATTTTCTAACTCAGCACCCCAACAAACAGAATCACCTATTGTATATAAACCTGTCAAAATAGTTTGTTTTCTATTAAAAAGTCACGTAGAAATGTATAACCACCAATGGAACGATAATATACAAGTTCTCTATTTTTTACGAATCGTTGTTTGTTTTTAATATAAAAAGAAACAAAGTCAAAGTCAATTATTCTTTTTAGTTCATCAATTATCATACTCATACGTTTAACTTCATCATACTCATTATCATACGAGTGGTCAATCAAATCATCAAATACATCATAGCCTAAGTCTCTCATATAAGATATTGTTTTAGGTAATGCCACAACAATAGGTATATTATGAGTCATAAATGGTTTAAGTGCTTTTTCTGTAATAGACATACTAGGTCTATCATAACCACAACAAAAATACCCATATACATTTTCCGTAACTAAGTTTACCATTGAATTAAATATTTCTACATTTTTTTCATTGGGTGTTCCATCGTATTCATCTATGATAATTGGTAATTCTTTTTTAATATCAAGCAATATATTAATATCATTGTCTGATATTAAATTATCTTGTTTTAATTCATTTATCATCCTATCAAATACAGTTGATTGAAACTCCGTAACATCACTATGGTCATAACATCTAAAACTATACTCTAATCGGTCTATTAAATTATTTTTATATAAGTGTAATAATAGTAATGTCCTATGAAGCCTAGCACTACCATTTAATGATAAAATAGTATTTTTTTTATGAAAAACATTAAAAGGTATATCATTCCAACTTGAATCTGTTTTATATAATGGGGAAAAGATAGTTTCTAATAATCTATTGTCAATAGCTAGTTTTACGTTATCAAAGTTAAGTCTACGAGATGAGTCAAACTCTGAAATTAAAATAAAATTTATACTCTGATTATCGGCTATAATTTTATTATAGTAGTCAATGAAGAAATTATCAATACAACCACTTTCAGATGTTATATCAATAATAATAGTCCCATCATCATTTAATAGATTTTTAATAATATCAATATCATCTTGAAAGCTATGTCGTTGAATTATAATAATATCATATAAGCCATCAACATTTTGTTCAAATGCATAGAAGGTATTAAACAATCGTGATGCAGAATGTGAGTAATCTAAAACTCTAAGCATTTTTTTCTTATTTTTTCAAGTGATTGTTTTGATAAGTTTATTACATTTTGAAAGTTATGTAGTAATCTTAATTCACTTTGAACATAAAATTCATGCAAATCACGATGCTCCATATTTTTAATTACTTTTAAATTACTTTCAAATTGTTGGAACATTTCAGTCCCGTCACTAACCTCACTTGTATCAAACAAATCATCAAACAAATCAAATCCTAAATCTTTTAAGTAAGTTTGTAACTTTCTTTGTCCAAAAAAAAGTGGAATATTAAAACTTAAAAATGATTTGAATGATTTTTCAGATGTTGATACCCAATCGTTGTCAGGAAAATAAGTTGTTTCACTAGTAATATTCACATAACTCTGAAATGCATATTGTGGTGGGTTTACAAATGGATAAAATATGTTTTGTGTAAGTTCGTAACTATCACATAAATATGGTATTTTAAATCTCCTAAGATAGTCATTAAACTCACCATCGGTCATATTAAAAAAGTCTAAAAACAGTTGTAACTTTTTTGTATCTTCAATTGCAAACCCCATATAAGAAAAAAACCCTTCATCTAATAAATTATTTTTTATCATTAAATCATAGATTTTTAATCTATATGGTTTATGTGACCCATTATAAAACAAATATTTTTTCTGTCGTTTAAGTGTTTTAGTGGATTTGTATAGGTAATCTAAGAAACGATTGTACTTATGTTGTATAAATGTATTTAGGATATAATAACTAAAATAAGTATCTGTTTCTAATCCATCATAGTTTTTTATACCACTAGAAATACAAACAAAATTTCTATTAGTTTTGGTTGGAGTGTGTGAATTGTAGTAAAATGTTTCATTATAAAAAAATATAAAAAATATTTGTGGGTATTTTTTTGATATTTCTTTTACCACGTCATTGTGTAGGGGGTAAAGTATACTAATATTTATAGCACAATATTTTGGTTGTTCTCTGTCCAAAATATCAAATAAACCACTCAATGGTATCTGCTCTTCAAATACAGTATAGTCATTCTCCATACCTAACTTTAATTCATTGACAAGTGTAGTCAAATCAAGATAACGTAGAAGTTCAGTGTCTACGGGGGGATTGACATCTTTTGAATAATCTAAAAGTCGTATTTTCATTTTTTTGGAGTATATCCATAATCTTCACCACCCTGTCCTACAAAATGACCATCCCAATTTTCTTCTTCGTGAAGTTTGTGGTGTGAGTATTCGTTTGATTTGTAAGTACTTCTATGTGGTGGATTGTCTTTATCGTACTCTGATGTTGATATATAATAGAAAAATCGGATAGCACATCTAGCATAACTATCAGGTGCATCAACTTGACTTACTCGGTGATACGGGCCTTGTTTTACATTTTCATTGATTACATATCGGTTAAACCGTGGTGATACTGATTCAATTAGGTTAGCATCAGGGTTCACATCCACGTTGTCATCGTAATACTGAATATGACCACCCCATTCATCTTTCCAATCAGGTGTTATGTAAAGTAAAGATGTTAGTTTTCGGTGTAGTCGTATTCTATCATTCCAATTAAAATCATAATGACAACCAAGAGTTTTTCCGTTTCTAATAATGGAATACCCAGCACCAACCAAGTGTGGGTCGGGTAATAGTCCAACAATACCCGTCATCTGTTCTAACTCGTATAAGAACTCACCTGAATGCATTATATCGTAAGTTACTTTGTGTGCGGTAGGTAGGGAGATTAGGTCATTGAATTCTTCCATACGAGAACCTGCGCGGGTAAACACAGTCCAACCACCTTTAGGTGCATTCATACATTCTTCGTATAGTTTGTATACCGTTTCTTCGTCTAAGAAGTTATCTACTTTGGTTCTGCCAAATCCGTACTTTTTTTTATTTTCTTCCCATTCAGTTTTCTTATTTATCATATTATTTTCCCCAACTAATTTCCCAATCTTTAAATTCAGCGGCTAAACAATCAATCTTGTAATCCTTTCTACCACCAACTTTTTCTTGTATCTTATTCTTAGCGGTATTACGGATTCCATTTAGTCCGTGTGTTAGTTCTAAGTTATTACCATCTTTGATTCCTTTACGGTAATTTGATTCGTTATGCCAAATGTGTAAATTCATTTGAGATAAAACTACAATAGACCTAATCAAATCACCGTCAATAGTCAGTTCTTCTGATTCTGAAAGTATCTCGTTTATGTCGTGTACGATGTCCTTAATCTCCTGTGAGTATTCATCTTTGTGTTCGGATATGAATACTTCTTTTAACTGCACAATAGACAGTCTGTCAATCAACTCTGATAATGTAGGTAAATACTTTCTACTCATTTTTTGTATACAAATGGGTCTCGTTTTTTAAGTTCTTCCAAACGTTCCCTGTAACGTCTTTCTAACTCTTTTTCTTGTTTTCGTTTCTTAAAGTATTGTAGTATTTTTTTAATCATTATGACTCGTAATATAATTGTGGATATTCTACCATTATGATTGGCCCATCGTGATTCATAGCCAACTCATAACCTTCTCTAATTTTGTTGTAAGAGTTTAGATTGATTATAGGAGTATCAACCAACATCCGTTTCACGGGTTCCAAGTAATCACCTTTGTGTTGGTGGCCGGGGTCAAGTGGAACATCACTACCCTTACCCACTCTAATAATCAACCGTGGATTCCAATTGTCATCACTCATCAATCGTATCTTATCAACGTGATTAACAAGTTGATTCATAGCACAAATTAAAAAATCCCAACGAGGATAGAAAGAAACTACCCGATGTCCTGCCATTGCAAGACCTAGACTCATACCCATTTGGGTTTCTTCCATTACAGGTGTTTCTATCATCCTATCTTTTGGTAACCCCTCAATGGTTTTACTCATTGGATTCCCATAATATACAATCTGTTGACCTACGAATATGGTATCAGGGTCTTCCATCAACATACTCATTGAGTCAGTCAAAGCATCTACATATGGTGTAAATTCAGGTTTACTCATTACGGTTTAGAGTTTGGGTCAAATTGGTCTTTGTTTTCTTTATACCATTCAAGTGCATCTTCTAACCCACTTCGTAAATTCCATTTTGGCGTCCACCCAAGACTTCGTAATTTACTATTATCTAACAGTCTAAATGGAATCATTGGTGCTTTGTTATTTACAAACTCAACAGGATTGTCGTTGTTCTCAATTCCTTTTATTGTATTGAGGACTTCCATTACTGTATAACCTTCCCCATAACTTACATTGTAAATGTCATACGTATCAACTTTTTCTGCAACTGTAATAAACCCACTTACCATATCGTCCACGTGGATTACATCTCTTACCTCTGTACCATCACCCCAAAGTGGAATGGGGTTCAGTCCGTCTGCAACTTTACGGATATTTGCGGGAGTAACGTGACATTTCTCAAAGTCATACTTATCATTCGGCCCATATGCATTTGATGGTCTAATTACAATACACTGCATTGGGTCGTGGATTTGATTAGAGAAAAACTCACACAATGTTTCACAATATCGTTTCATCCAACCAACCGCTTTGTAGACGGGTACAATATCAGGCGTTTGCACCTCTATATCTTCCGTACACGGTTCCATCCCCATATCAGGGTATGTTGTGTTAGATGAGATAAACATAAACTTTCTAACGTTGTTTTTCCAACTCTGTTCCATCAGATTCACATTCATCTCAATGTTTGGAGTTACGTGAAGTAGTGGATTATACTTTGTGTCTAATGCGTTTGATGTATTTGCAGCACAATGAAATATAACGTCTACATCTTTTGATACAACTTCACAAAAGTCCGCATCCTGTAAATTACCTTTAATGTGTTCTACTCCCTCAAAGTTATCTCGTAAGTCTCTACTCCAAGAAGTAGCACGTAAGTCGGTGTAACCTAACTCGTGTAACATTTTAAGTAAACGTGAACCTATAAATCCACTTGCACCTGTAACTAATATTTTATCTGTTTTGTTCATAAGTTTGTTATTTTGTCTTTGACGTAATTAAAATAATTTTTGATTTTAGTTCTATTTTCTTGTGCGTTGACAAACACATAATCATATTCTTTTCTAACATCATCAATACTCATTGATGTAATTTTTCTTATAAATTCATTTACATTGTTAATATCAGTAAAGTCTAAGTCAAAATAGTTTATATCAATTCCAATATGTTTAAAGTATTCTAATTGATTATCTACATTAATTGAATATGGAATAAAAGGAACTCCCAAAAGTAACGGTTTATAACTTTTCTCGGTAACGTTGTCTTGTCCTGATTCACAAACAATTTCAAAAAGACATTGTTTATAAAATTTTAAAATATCTGTATCATACATTTTTTCATTATGTATGACTCCTAAATCATTAAATAAATAATCTTGTAAAAAAATATCTTCAAAATTAAAACTTGCAATAAAGTTATTACTGTCTAGTGATTTATATAAATCATACAAACGGACTCTGTCAGGTTTATCTTTATTATTCAATGTAATAAAATGTTTTGTAAATTCTTGATTAGAATGTTCATATTGACAATTGATAATACGTTGTAACATATAATGTATCATCGTCCCAACATAAAGGTTTTTTTCTATTGAGTTTTCATCGTTATAATTAGTAACCCATAATTGTACATTTTTATTTTTAAAAAACCAATCGTTTGACTTTATGTAATCAACATCTTCATTAAAAATAGGATAACTATCATCACCAATAAACACTACCTTTAACTTACCATTTTTTACATCGTCTTTTATACGGTCACTTACATCACTTTCTAAAAAATCTTTTATATATAAAAAGTGTCTAAAGTGTATGAATATTTTTTCTTTTTCATATGATATAGAAGTACTATCCCCATAGAGTTGTATGTCAAACTCGTTATCATTGTCAAATGGATTTGCCCACGGGCTGTTTGGGAAATATGTGTTACTATTGATGTTCACTCAAATAGTATTTTATTGTTTCTAATAATCCTTCTTTGAGAGATACTTGTTGTTTAATTCCAAATGATTCTGCACGTTCTGTACTCATCAATCGTTTAGCATCTCCATTTGGTTTTGTACTGTCCCACTCAATATCCACTTTAACACCATACATATCTTCATAGATTTCTACAAGTGTTTCAGCCAATTCTTTAATCGTTACACCTGTACCACTACCTAGATTGATTGGTTGTGTAATCTTTTGTTCATATGCTTTGATAATTC
>Ga0209953_1000715_pt1 | contig 11408 bp, 7 predicted proteins | sample SalPonred_H2O_MG_FD_185713 | JGI IMG/M metagenome (GOLD analysis project Ga0209953, IMG submission 185713) | Salt pond water microbial communities from South San Francisco under conditions of wetland restoration - Salt Pond MetaG... | ecosystem: Environmental > Aquatic > Non-marine Saline and... | reverse complement strand
AGTCACGTCCTGAGAGTCAAGACCGGGAACTCTCCAGCTCTATCCGCTGCTTTACTGGAGGCATGGGACGATCAAGTGATTCGGACGAAGGAAGTTCGAGATGTTGCCAAGCGCATCAAGCGTCTCCGCTCCAACATGGTCTTCGAATTGATGGATAGCGAGCAGATCGACGCTAGTCTAAGCCGTCAGATAGAGGCTGCTCAAGGAGAGACCTAGGGAGTGAATTGAGCCTGTCACCCGAGCTTGTCGATCAAGGTGAGCTGTTCTCCGGCCCTCAATTCGATTTGTCATTTTCCATCCGCAGTCGGCGGGTCACGGCCGCGATGCAGCTAGATGACTTCGCAGTCTTTTCAGGACGTCCTCATGCGGTCGGTTCGGCCGACGGATTCCAGTCGTGGTGGCGGTCTTTCCTAGTCAACAAGCAAGATTCGCATCGCGGTGAGGGTCGCCCGATCAGGGTCTTGGACTTGTTCTCCAGCGTCGGTGGTTTGACTCTCGGGCTAAACGAAGCCCTGCGGGTAATGGGTCGAGGTATTGAGGTCGTCGCCGGTGTTGATGTCGACGGGGACGCGCTTGCGAGCTTCTCGCACAACCACAATCCGAATGCGGTCATTCACGATTCCGTTGCGAGTCTGGTTGACATGCGTGTGTCAGGTCGCGGCATTGGCGCTCGATTCACGTACGAACCGGAGGCGCGCGGGGCTTTGGCGCAATTGTCAAGCACGCCGGATGTGATCGTGGCTGGCCCTCCATGCCAGGGACATTCCACGCTGAATAACCATACGCGCGGTGACGATCCGAAAAATCGTCTCTACTTGACCGTGCCGGCGATCGCGGTTGCCTTGGGAGTGCCGGTGGTCGTGATCGAGAACGTACCCAATGTCGTCAACGACAAGCAGGGGGTCGTTGCTTCGGCCGAGAATCTCCTGAGAACAGCGGGGTATCACGTTACGAGCGCAACCTTGGCCGCGCACAAATTGGGTTGGGCGCAGACGAGGAAACGTTTCTTCATGGTTGCCATGAAGGATGCGTACCCGATCGAGTTGCCCTGGTTGAAGGAGGCGCTTGCCCGTACGCCTGCTCCCGTGGAGTGGGCCATCGGTGACTTGGAGGATGCCCTCGATCCGGTTGACATCATGCTGGGGCAGCCGGATTTAAGTCCCGAGAATCGGGACCGGATTGCTTATCTCTTCGAAACGGAGAACCACAATCTGCCGCTTGAGAATCGTCCTGAATGTCACCGCGACGGGACCACGTACACCGCGGTGTACGGCCGCATGCGATCGGGGGTCCCGGCACCGACGATCACGACCGGATTCGTGACACCCGGACGTGGACGCTTCATCCATCCGACGAGACCCCGGGTCCTCACCCCGAGAGAGGCCGCGCGTATCCAGGGCTTTCCTGATTGGTTCCGCTTCGTTCCTGCAAGTGGTGGTCAGCCCTCTCGAGCCATGCTCGCGAAGTGGATAGGCGACGCAGTTCCGCCCGTTCTCGGTTTCGTCGCAGGACTCTCTGCAGCCCCGGCGATCATGAGAATGGACTAACCGCCTCACGTTCTCCTTAGGAGCAGGCTAGTTTTTGGGGACGGACGTTGAAGAGCCTTCTCCGAGGGGAAGGCCGTGATTGGGGGAGTCCATGTCCGCGGTGAAAATTGGGCCGCTCACGCTACATACGAATGCGATTGGTTGGTCCGAAGCGTCTGCGAGGGGTTTCGGTCAATCGGAGGCGACTGGGATCGAGTATCCAGCTGTGGTCACAGGGCCGTCCGGTCTTGAAATCGACGTGAAGATTTTTATGTCCGATACCGGCGAAGGAATGGTGCACTGCCCGGACCTATCTGGCGTTCCGGCCGATTACGGACGTCTCGCCCATGGGGCGAGACTCGGTGTTTACACGCTCGAATCCGGAGATTGGGCGATCAAACAATTGAGATTGCTCAGATTCTCGCCCTCGAAAGGCTGGGGTAACCCAACTCGCACCAGCCTGGAGGAGTTGGATCGACTCATGGGGAGTTCCACGGTCGAACTATTGGCATCTCTGGGAATGGACGACGTGGGCTCCAGAACTGAAGTGCTTGGCGCTAGGGGAGACGACCTGGCGGTGCGCTGGCCTACGACAGCGGGTCCTGAGCTTCCTCTCGCCTGCTACACACTCACGCGAGTTCTACCCATCCACGAGGCTCTCTCGTGACGACGGCAGGAGCCTCGAATCCCTTTCCTCTGATTCTGCCGGAGTCTCTGGTGCTCGGTCAGCTGTCGGCGGCTCTCGGATCCTTCATCAAGGCGGCTGCGTGGGAGGTTGGTGAGTTGTTCGACGCCGTCCTCGCACCTGCCTTCGGCGTTGATTGGCTCTCCGAAAACTTCGGTGGTGTCTATACGCCTAACCTTCATGATCCTGACTTCGTATTCAATTGGCACCAACCGGATTCGATTCTGTGGCAGGCGCTACCCCCCTATAGCCCAGACCTCAAGAATCGGTTCGGCAACGCACGGCGCACCAGGAATAGATGGGAGCACGAAACTGCAAAACAGAACGTGCATTCGTTCCTCAACGGTGTGGATCAACTGCGCCGACTAGCCGATCCGTTGACGTTGGACGTGGCTAACTATGGCCCCTCTCTGTTGGAGAGGGCGAAGCTTCTCCATAAGGCAGGAGGGGTCCTTCCTCCGTCGGAGAGTGAGATCGAGCTTCAACGGCAGAAGGAGCAAGCTGAAGAAGCCCGCAGAGAAGCCGAGGAAGCCGTGAAGATGGCGAACGAGACCGCCGCGGCCGCCAATCAACTCGGTGTGAAAGCCGCTGAAGCCTCCAAAGCCAAAGAGCAAGCGGTTCAGCAGTTGGCTCAAGTTCAAGCGGATTTGGAGATGTTGGAACGCAATCTCGCTTATGCCGGAAGAGCTAGCAGACAATCTTTAACCGAACCGGCTGACGATCTTGAGCCGGGAGCACCTTGGGGAGATCTGCCCCTGGGAATTAGAACCCTCACCCTCAAAGCGAACATGGTGGATCTGATGGATCGAACAACTCAGACCCTTCTTTCTCAGCAGATGGGTCCAATTGCAACCGAAGCTGCGGCGCGATGGCTGCAGATACTTCCAAGTGGGGGATTGGTTCACCTAACTCCAGCCGGCCATGCGGCCGGACAATTGGATGGTGTTTACGTCTACCTCGGGCGCCTGGATCACTCATAATCGGCATTTGAGTCGGAAATCTGAGGCTTACTTGCCTACATCGGAAGCTGCAGCGCAGTAACGGAAATCGTGCTGTGCGTCTAGCGACTCGGAACATTTGGATCAGCGACAGCTCGTCCCACTAGGCCGCTTCAAGGCTCTGAGGTAGAGAGAGGATGCGAAAGGAACTTCAGAGGAGCCGTGCACTTCTGCATTTTGCCTCCGCAGTGTTTGCGGTAGATCAAATAGCCCTTGGACAAGTCTGGCCCTTAGCTATCGCTTCACGCGGTAGCGTGGTTCACGTAAGAATTGATGGTGGGGAGGGGGACTAGGTCGATGGGTGAGCCGCTTTTCATTGTCGACAACGCAGAGGGTGGCAGAAACGGGCTCGGCTACTTGCGGGAATGGTCGGAGATCGCTCGTCAACTAGACGTGGCAACCGGATTCTTTGAGGTCGGAGCCCTCCTGGATCTGGATGGATCTTGGCAGAAATTCGACAAGATTCGAATTCTAATGGGGGATGAAATCTCGCTACGCACGAAAAAGGCGATCCTTCGCGGCGTCCTTCAGAAGGCGGAAGATCGATTGGACAAGGGTCTGGAAGATGACAAACAGACTGATCCCTTCCTAATCGGCACGGATGCTGTAGTGGCCGCCCTTAGATCCGGACAGATCCAGTGCAAGGTCTACAGCGAGGATAAGTTTCACGCGAAGGCCTATATCACGCACGCCCGTCTGGAGGTCGTTGGTTCGCAAGCCTTAGTTGGTTCAAGCAATTTCACGCGACCAGGACTAACGCAGAACATCGAACTCAACATCAAGATTGAGAGCAGCGCCGAGGTTGGGCAACTCCAAAGATGGTACGAGAATCACTGGGAACAGGCTGTTGACGTTACGGAAGATGTCCTTAGAGTCATCGAACGGCACTCCCAACTGTTCCAGCCGTTTGATGTCTATGCGGCAGCGATGCATTCCATGTTTGCGGAGTTGGAGCCCACCATCACTGACTGGGAGCATAACCATTCACACATGTTCCCTCGCCTGGATCGTTATCAGCAAGAGGGCTACTGGGCCCTGGTGAATATTGCCCGGCAGCATGGTGGTGCACTGCTGTGCGATGGAGTTGGACTTGGAAAGACCTACGTCGGCATGATGCTTCTTGAGCGTCTGATCATGCATGAGAACAAGCGCGTGGTCCTCTTTGCACCGAAGTCAGTGAAGGAGTCCGTGTGGATTCCCGAACTGCGGCGGCTCCTGCCGCATATCGGCGGTGGCAGCGAGATGGCCGACTTCTCCAACCTCTCGATCTTCAGCCACACTGATCTCACCCGGGGCGGTGAGTTTCCGGACCGCTTCGCCCGCATCACGGAAATGGCCGACGTCGTCATCATTGATGAAGCTCACCACTTCCGGAACACCGGTAAGCGAGGTGATCCCTCGGACCCGGGGGAGCGCTCGCGCTACTACAGATTGTTTGACCTGATCGGCGGGGATCGCAGCAAGAGCGTCTACATGCTCACGGCTACACCTATCAATAACTCTCTCAACGACTTCAAGCACCTTGTCGAACTTTTCTCGCGAGGCGACGACTCCTACTTCTCTAGAACCCTTGGAGTCCACAGCCTCACTGGACGTCTGGCCAGCATCACTAAAACGCTACTTTCACGTGTCGGCCAGGACGTGGCCGAGGCCGAGGCCGTCGAACAAGCCGCAGAGCTCCTCGCCGGGGACGCGCTGTTTAGAGGCCTTGTCGTCCAGCGCAGCAGGTCGTACGCACGTGCCAGTCAGATCCAGGAGACCGGCAGCGCGGCAGCATTCCCGAAGCGAAACGACCCCAAGGTCGCCGAGTACTCCATCCGCAAGAGCTACGGGAGCCTCCTCAAGTTGGTTGACGTCGCCTTCCAGAAGGAAAAGCCGCTATTTGCTCTGCCTATGTACTACCCGCTGGCCTACTACAAGGGCCCCGACACCACTATCGACCCTTTGGAATGGAACCGGCAGGATCAGGTGGTCGGACTCATCCGCACAAACTTCCTCAAGAGGTTCGAAAGCTCGGTGTACGCGTTCGAGTTGTCCTGCGATCGACTCTTGAAGAAGCTGCTCGCCTTCGTCAAGGTCAATAGCGAGACTCCTGCAGAGATCAAGCGCTACGAGCGATGGATCGACCAGCACGCTGATTTGCTTGAGTATTGCCGGAACCGCCAACTATCTCTCTTCGATGAAGAGGCAGTTGATGAAGAAGACGAAGACATTGTCCCCCCGGAGCTGGAAGCGAAGGCTGAACGCCTCAATCGAGACGACTACGACGTGGCGAACATCCTCGCTGACACTTACCTCGACCTTGACCAGATCGCGACACTTCTAAACGAGTCCCGCAACTTCCAGCCCAGTCATGACGACAAGCTCAAGAAGCTCATCCGCCTCCTCAATACAAAGGAGGCTTCCGGTCAGAAAGTCCTCATCTTCACCGAGTTTGCCGACACCGCCAGGTATCTGCGGCGTGAACTCGAGAAGGCTGGGATCGAAGGTGTAGCTCAGATCGACAGCAAGTCCAAGGTCGATCGAGCCGAGGCCATCCGGCGATTCTCCCCCTACTACAACGGGCTCACCTCAACCCGTTTGAAGGAACTCGGCCAGACCGAGACCACGGTGCTCATCGCGACTGACGTCCTCTCCGAGGGCCTGAACCTCCAGGACGCCACGAATCTGATCAACTACGACATCCACTGGAATCCGGTACGATTGATGCAACGGATTGGTCGTGTCGACCGCCGCCTCAACCCAGCACTGGAATCCCGCATGGTCGAGGACCATCCCTCCCTCGCCAAGCAACGGGGCATCATCACGTTCTGGAACTTCCTGCCACCGGACGATCTCGACACGCTCCTGACCCTCTATCGAAAGGTCAGCCACAAGACCCTCCTCATCTCCAAGACGCTGGGAATCGAAGGTAAAAAACTCCTTACTCCAAAAGACGATTACGAAGCCCTCCGCGAATTCAATGCCGCCTACGAAGGCCAGGCGACGGCCATGGAACGGCTCCACCTGGAGTACCAAGCCCTTATGGACGCCTATCCGGGACTCGAGGATCGTCTCTCCAACTTCCCGCGGGGTATTTTCAGTGGCCGTGAACTGACAAAAGACGGTGCCCAAGGCGTCTTCTTCTGTGTCCGTCTCCCGGCGCTGGACTCCGATACGGGGGAATTCACTCTGGAGGCCGGAGTGACGAAGTGGTACTTCAACACCCTGCCTGACAACGCGATCCTGGACGATCCGAAGGCGATAGCCGACACCATCCGCAGCACGCCTGAGACTTCGCGCGTCTGCACGACGGAGCGTCAGGAGCTCGTCAAGGTTCGCGATCACGTCCTGAAACACGTGAAGAACACCTACCTCAAACAACTGGACGTCCCGGTATCGGCGCCTGCCCCTGTCCTCGTCTGCTGGATGGAGGTGACCAAGGCGCCGTGACTGCGAAAAAGCCCAAACTCAAGCCCGAGCGCCTAAAGCAGGTCCGCACGCTGAACGAGGTCATCGAGTTCCTCACCGATGAGCTGGACTGGCCCATAGAAGCAGGAGACCTGGAGGACGCGACATTCGACTGGGAGCCGGAGGAGATCGGACTCCAAAACGAACAGGTACCTCACCTGGCTCGATTGCGTCAGCTTCGTCCGCTGGCCGTCAACCAGCCGTGGGGGATCTTTTTCCTCGAGTTCGACGGCCCACGGCTTCCTCTGACCGTTCTAAGGCGGCTCTTGGACAAGTTGGTGACCAAGAAGCGCGCATCGTCTGGTTCCCTTCGCACTTGGGAGCTCGAAGACCTTCTCTTTATCGTGACAACGAGCAGCGGTGACACAGTCGAATTGCACTTCGTAGCGATGTTCGACCAAGACAACCAGGCAGCGGAGATCCGGTCGATCCCCTGGAGGCCAGCCCAGTCACCACCTCAACATCTCAGGAGAGTCGTGACGGAGCTTCTGCCGCACCTGGCTTGGCCTGACGATGACTCCGCCATCGACTCGTGGCGAGATGAGTGGCGAACTGCTTTCAAATTGAGGCACGGAGACGCCATCGCTTCGGCTGCGCGCTTGGCGGAACGGATGGCAGCAACAGCCCAGGCACTGAGGGCAGAGATAGTGGATGCCCTCAGCAAAGAAAGCAAGACTGGCCCGTTCACCCGGCTGATGGCCGACGTTCGTACGCAGTTGGTCGGGACGGTAACTCCCGACTCCTTCGCAGATATGTGCGCGCAGACGCTCGTCTACGGGGTCCTGAGCAGTCGCATCACCGACCCGGAGTCATTTGGTGCCACCCCCACCCTGTCCTCAGTTCCACTGTCCACCCCATTCCTCGCCGCGTTCTTCGAGGAAGTACACGACCAAGCGATCATCCTTGATATTGACGATATTGGTTTGGAGCAGCTCGTTGCCGACTTGCGCGTGACGAACGTCGAAGCGATCCTCGACCAGTTCGGGAGTACCGCATTCGGGGGCGACCCCGTCATCCACTTCTACGAAGAGTTCCTGAAGTCATACGACAGCAAGATGCGAGCCGATGCAGGCGCCTTCTACACCCCTCAGCCTGTCGTGGCAGCCATGGTCCGCATCGTCGATTCCCTCCTGCGGGAGCGGTTTGGACTGTCGGCGGGGCTCGCGGACCCTGCGACGTGGGAGAAAGTCGCTGAGCTAAACGGCTTCGAAGTGCCGCAGGGAGTGGACGGCGATTCGCGGTTCATCTCCATGATGGACCCTGCGACCGGCACAGGAACGTTTCTAGTTGAGTGGCTTCGCCAAGCTCGTGACTCGTTCATTGATGGATCCCCCGCGGCGGAGTGGCCGGATCATGCGCGTGACGTTGTCTTGCCGGGCATGCACGCTTTCGAACTGATGCTGGCCCCGTATGCCATCGCGCACCTGAAGTTCGCTCTGGAGTTGCACAACGAAGGTATCGAAGGTGCTGCGACGACCATTCTGCTCACGGACACACTTGACTACAGCGCCCACGACGAGGGTCTCTTCGACAACGATCCCGTGTCGAACGAGGGCGACCGGGCGGCCAAGTTGAAGACCGATGCCCGATTCACCGTCGTGATCGGGAACCCGCCATATGACCGCGAGCAAAGGGCGACTGACGATAAGAGCAAGCGCAAGGGGGGAGTAGCAAGGTACGGAGCATCTGGCATTCCAGCCCTCATGGACTCAGTACTCGAGCCACTCAAGGCCGCGGGCATGGGCCAACACGCCAAGAACGCCTACAACGACTACGTGTACTTCTGGACCTGGGCGATATGGCAAGCCGCCATAAAGCAGCGCGGGCCAGGAGTGGTGGCCTTCATCACCGCGTCCTCGTTCATCGATGGCGTATCTCTTGGGGGGCTAAGGAAGCACTTGCGCGATGCCTTCGACGAAGTGTGGATAGTGGACCTCGGTGGTGAGGGTCGTGGCGCGAGAACAGATGAGAACGTTTTCGCGATTCGAACACCGGTAGCAATCACCTTCGGCGTGAGGAATGGTGAGCCAAGTCCTGGATGTGAAGTCCGCTACCTGCGGATAGAAGGCTCCCGGGAAGACAAATTGAGCCATCTTGGGGAACTGGATCTGACGGATCTCAACGCTGAGTCAATGTGGGTTGATGGGATGGAACTCGATCGACTTACTCCCTCGGGCGGGACCGCCTATACGGAGTGGCCCGAAATCACAAAGCTCATGCCCTGGATCCACTCTGGATCTCAAGTGAAGCGTTTATGGCCGATAGGCCCGACCAAGTCACTGCTAGAGCGACGCTGGGCCGAGTTCCTTGCGGCTACTCCTTCCTACCGTCGGGAGCTCCTGAAGGAGACTCGTGACCGAAAGACAACATCCCGCGTCTCAGGTCTCCTTGACGACGTGAACCTGAGTCCGCTCTCCTCACGGCATGCTGACGACAAATGCGAGGGCTTTGAACGGTACGGCTACCGATCCTTCGACAGACAGTGGGTCATTGCGGACAACCGAGTTGCCGACTATCCACGGCCACCCCTTTGGCAGGCGCGGGGAAGCCATCAAGTGTTTCTCGCCACACTCACCTCAACCAAACTTGGCTACGGCCCCGTTGTGACTGCCACACCCTACGTTCCCGATCTGGACTTCTTCAGTGGCCGCGGCGCCAAGAACGTGATCCCCCTATTCCGCGACGCTTCCGGTCAGCGCCCGAATGTAACTGCGGGATTGCTTGACGAACTGACGTCCGTTCTGGGTCAACCAATCGAGCCCGAGCACCTACTGGCTTACGTATACGGCCTCACCGCAACAGCAGCCTTCGCCGAGCGGTTCACAAATGAGCTCGGCGAAGCGGCCGGACCGATTCGGATCCCAGTAACCGCGGACAGAATGCTTTTCAATGAAGTCGTGACCCTTGGGAAGGAACTTCTCTGGCTACACACGTGGGGTGAGCGATTCACGAAGGGTGATTCGATCCCCAGTCCCACTGCTCAAGAGATCTCCCCTGTTCGTCACTACCCGGAGGACTTCTCTTGGAACGCATTCGATGAGGTTCTCAGCCTGGGTGACGGGCAGTTCGGCCCAATCTCTCAAGAGGTCTGGGAGTTCGAGGTTTCTGGGCTCAAGGTCCTACAGTCCTGGCTCGGATACCGGATGAGAAATGGCAAGGGGAGAAAATCCAGTGATCTTGACGAGATCCGGCCGGAGCGCTGGACATTTTCGAATGAACTGCTCACCATGCTCGCGATCCTTGAAGGGACGATCGAACGGACTCCACGGGCCGCGCAGCTCCTCGAACGTGTCGTCGAGAGCCCTCTGATTGCCGCCGATTCTTTGCCAACTCCTACAGAAGCAGAGCGTAAGCCGCCAAAGTAGTCGCTTGCCGAATAGGTTCCCCAGGCCGCGGAGAAAACTGAGTCTTGACCTTTAGGACCGTAGCCACTTTCAGTGCATTCTGAGCAGCCCCAGCAGCGCAGGTATCTTCTTCGCCTGCCGCAGGGTTACGAATCCAGCAGCGTCTCTGTGATCCACCCAAGTGATCGAAAGTGGGTATTCGCACGTGGCCCGGTACAAGTTGATGTGTTTCAGGCAGAACAGCCCGCGTATGAGCGAAACAAGCCTTCATTACCCCGTTTCGCTCGGTCGCTGTGCGGAATCACCCACTAGCCGGCCTAGAGAGAGTCTTCGTTGACCGTTCTTGGCTGGCGGGCCCGCAAGAGCCCAGGCTGATTTCGCAGACCCGTCGAACACGATCGACGGTGCACCGGAATTGGGATCAAGCTGAACAACTACAAGTCGTTCAGCGAGGGTTCCATCAGCAGACAGTGAGATAGATGATCGAGTTGTCGTTTTGATTTCGACACGTACTCCCTTTCGATCGACTGCGTCGTAACCGGGATTCGATGCTGTAGCCAGAGTGAGTCCAAGTTCTTCAGCCGCGTAGATCTCGCCGAGGCTGCCGACGAGATGCCCGTCGGGACTAACACGTCGCGATGAACGTCTGGTCAACTCTGCGCAGGCGTCGAAAATGCTCCGAACGAGTTCCTCGTTGGTTGCCCCCATGTTCAGAGCCTAGGTGCTTTTCACTGTCGTAGCCTGCGTTGAACGCTTCATTCAAGGAGATGACTATGCGGCGAATGTTGTGCTTGGCACTGGGTTTGGCGGGCATGGCGTCGGTGGGGCTTGCGGTCCCAGCGGGAGCTGTGGATAACCCGGATCCGGGTAGGACCTACATCGTGGATTGCCAGGGGGAGTTGGAGTACAAGCCCAAGGAGATCGTGTTTGCTTGCGGTGATGGTGGCGTCTACATCGACAAGATCACGTGGTCGAAGTGGAACATGAACCGGGCGATCGGTCGGGGAACATTGAACTACAACTCCTGCGAGCCGAACTGCGGTGCGGGCAATGTGCTGACCTACAAGGTGCGGTTGCGCTTGAACCAGCCGGCTAAAGGTCTGGGGAAGGGCACGTTCGTGAACACGTTCACGTCTTTGACCGGGACCTTCATTGCCGATGCGGGACCGGCGATGACTGCCTCTTCGAAGTGGGTGCTGGATAACCCGATCGCCGACTAGGGAGCGGTTCGTGGTTTGACCGCATGCCTGCCTAGGTGGACGTGGGCCGTGTGTTTCCATGGGTGGTCTATGAGTATTGCTCGGGTGGTCGTCGCGGTAGTTGGTGCGTCGTTGCTCCTCGCCTCGTGCGGTGGTGGTGAGGAATCGAGCGCGCCGTCGCCTGTGTCCTCGCCGAGCGTGTCTCC
>Ga0209953_1000714_pt1 | contig 11412 bp, 8 predicted proteins | sample SalPonred_H2O_MG_FD_185713 | JGI IMG/M metagenome (GOLD analysis project Ga0209953, IMG submission 185713) | Salt pond water microbial communities from South San Francisco under conditions of wetland restoration - Salt Pond MetaG... | ecosystem: Environmental > Aquatic > Non-marine Saline and... | reverse complement strand
AGAGCAGGTGCGCGCTGGAGACCGCGAGCACTCCCACTACCGGCAGGTACAGGATGCGAAGGGCGGTCAGCGCATACACCTGGCCCGGGGCCAGCGTCTCGGCGATCGCGATGAACGGGTATTCCAGGACACCGCCGTAGTACTGCCCGGGGTAGGACAGCACGAGGGTCGGGTTCTGCAACCAACGCTGCACCTGGATGGCTTCGGCCACGATGTCGGAGTCGACACGGATGGTCAGGTAGGCAAGCAAGGACCAGCCCAGGAGTGCTACGAAGACGGCGACTATCGGCCAGCGCACCGACCGGATGCTCGGCATCGTCATCATGTGCGCACCCTTCGCTGGATGGATGCGATGACCAGTGCGGCTGCGGTGAGCAGCACGGCGTCGATCTCGGCCCGGTAGCGCATGTTCTCGCTGTACTCCAACAAGATGTTGACGCCTAGGTGATACGTCGAGAGCGCTACAGCGCTCCAGAAGACCGGCGAGGTCCGCAGCGCCCGATCCTTACGAAGCATTGCCGCCACCACCCCGAAGATGACCAGGGACCACGCCAAGGGCGCGAAGAGCAAGGACCACAAGCCCAAGGGGATGGCCAGCGGATGGGCGTCACGGATCTGTTGGACGAACGGGTAGTCCTCAGCGGGACTGAGGTACAGCCCCAGGCCCGAACTCCTCGGGCCGTAGTCGGTGGTGAAGGCCATGCGTAGCAACTGCCACGGATCGTGGCGCACGATGGTGGTCATCATCTGCGTCCACTCCCGCGATGCGACCAGGCGTTCGGAGTAGACGAAGTTGCCTTCCGTCGAGGAGCCCTTCACCGGGGAATCCCAGGCCGCCACGCCGCGAGCTTCCAGACTCGGCAGTTCAGCGCACGCGGGCAGACCGCGGAAGGCCTGCCAATCCCATCGGTTGAGCGCACCTTCCTCGTAGGCATCGAGCATCTGAGCTCGGCATGGCGATGCGGCGATCTCATTTCGGGCCGCGTCCGTCACGTTCAGGCTCTGGGAGACCTGCAGCGCTTTGGCGAGGTTCTCCCCGGTCCACGAACTCATCGCCGGCAGCCCGAAGGAAGTTAGGTAGTGGACTTGCACACCCACGAGTGCCGCGGCGATGACGACCAAACCGGCCACCCCACCGAGATACCGCTCACCTTTCCGGCGTAGCAGGACGACCGCCCAGAAGGCGATCCACACCAAAGCGAGCGGCACGGTGAACGACGGCCGGATGAGGACAGCCAGTGCGATGGCGGCGGAGCTCACGATGGCCCCCGCCGTAGGGCGGGTCTTGAACAAGCTGACACCCCAGATCGCCGCGATGCACAAGAAGGCGATGATCGAGACCGAATAGACCCACTGGGAATAGATGACTGTCGAGGGCAACAGCGCGTACGCGACTCCCGCACCCGTTGCCACGATCCTGGCCGCCCCCCAACGGCGCAGCACATCCACGATCAGGACGATCGTCGCGAGCATCACAACGAGGTTCAGTCCCAGGATCAACGCGTGCGATCCGGGTGTCACCGCGAGGTCAAGCGCGAAGAGGGCGTTCATGCCCGGGGGCTGGATGTGCAGCACGCTGAGGGTGCCCAAGGGATCATCGCGCAGATGATCGATGCCGGCCGATTGCCACAGCGCATCCATTTCCTGCGTGGCGTATCGAGCAGCATCCCAGCGCACGATCGTGATGACCCACAACACGAGGGCAACGACGACGCCCGGGAGGGAAGTGCGCACGAGGGTGGAGTTGAGTCTCGTCATGTCAACGATTCATCCCTACGCGGCGACACAAGCAAGTAGCCAACCGCGTACGTGAACGCGGTGGCACTCATCGCGATGAGGACGACCAGTAACCAGGGAATACCGGTGAGTCCGTGCCAATCGGTGACGAGGTCTCGATCGAACAGGCCTTGAGTGGATCCAGCCGCGTATCGGTGCGCGGTGTACCACAACGACAGGACGGCACTCACTGTCAAAGCGGGCAACATCGTGAGCAGAACTGCCCGCGGCCAAGGTTCCGTCGTGACGATGCGCGGGGCGAGTGAAGCGGTCGCCACCAACACGAAGAGCAGTGGAAGCAGGTAGCGGGGCTGGATCAGTTCGCCCACCACCAGTCCGGCTAGCTGTAAGAAGGCCAGGGGCACGAGCACGAACGCCGCGAGCGCAATTCCCGATGCGGCTAGGACGCGGCTTTTGCCGAAACTCAGTTGCCGGTAGAGCACGAAACCGATCGCGAGGGTGCCGATGATCGGCACCCAGGTGGGCAGCGGGATGTCGTACCAGCCGAGTGGGCCGCCCACCGCCTCCTGCAGGTAGATGATCACATTCACAGAGTTCGTCAACAACAATCCGATGCCCGGATCGGAAGTGCCGAGTGCTTCACCGCCGGGCGCAACCGGAGGTTCCGTTGTCACGTACACGAACAGGCCCAGCCCTGCCATGGCTACCAGCAGCAGCCCGCCCCACCATCTCCGGCGAACACCGCCTATTCCGACGAGGACCGCGATCACGACAGTCACCGCACTGAGGTACGCCGATGAATCGAGTCGGGAGGAAACGGCCAACACCGCACCGACAACCACCCCGAGCGCCATGGCGATGATCCGCCATCGGGGTACGGCCGCATCGATGAGCATCAAGGACAGCCCGAAGGTCCAGAACGCGGCGACACCGCTGATCGCCCAACTGCTCGGATTAGTGGACGGGATGATGTACAAACCGATCGGTACGTAGACGATGAGCGTTGCGAAGGCGACCGCCCGCGCGATGCCGCGGGGCGCGAGCACCAGTCCGGCGAAGAGCAACCCGGCCGCGAGCAGCGAGTTCACCACGCGCATCGCTAGGACGGATGCGGCGGGATCATCGCCCACCAGGGCACCCATCGCCGCGTAGAACCCGGGTGGGTAGAGGCCCGCCGTCTGGTTGACCCGCGTGGTGGATACCGGATCGCTGGTCAGTTCTTCGGTGCAGGATGCATTCACCTCGGGGTTGAACGCGTAGCACCGGTAGGCATCTGCCACGTCCTCGCGCACCAATCGGGCTTGCGGGTTCCCCGGATCGATCTCGCAGGCACCCGATCGCTCGCCGGCGGCGCACCAGATGGAGGCGAGGTGGTAGTCGTCGTCGGGGGACGAGCCGACCGGCGTGAGCACGGCCCAACCGAGCAGCACGAGGAGGAAGCCGACGGCCAGGGCTCCAGCCTGCGCCGGCCAGGACCGAATCGCGTGCACAGGGGCATTGTGGTGGGCCCCGGCTCCAGGGAAGCGCACCCACGTCTGCTTACCATGGTGTCTCACTTCCTCGGCCCGAAAGGCGCGCATGTTCCGCTTCCCCGCGATCCGCCCTCTCATTGCCAGCGTCCTTGCCCTGGTCCTGGGCCTGTCGCTGGCCCCGGCTGCAAGCGCGAACCCCTGGTCCGGGGTTCAGACTTGGGAAACAGCTCGGGTGGAGCGCGTGGTCGATGGCGATACGGTGATCGTGCGCGATGCATTGACGAACGCCCGCTCACGCATCCGGGTGCTGGGCATCAATTCGCCGGAGAAGCCCACCAAGAAGCGTGCCGGCTGGTGTGGCGGTTGGCAGGCGATGGACGCGCTGACCGGGATATTGCCGGTCGGGACGATGGTCCGACTGCTCTCGGCCGATCGGTCCTCCACGGGCAAAGGACGACCGCAGCGGGTGATCCTGGCCTACAACGAGTCCACGGGCGATTACGACCTCGACGTCGCGTGGGCGATGGCAGAACGCGGCTGGGGGCACTGGTTCACCCGCCGCTCCGAAGCCAATATGAGTTCGCTGTACCGGGCAGCGATCGAAGGCGCCCAGCGCAAACGCATCGGAGTTTGGGATCCGACCCTGTGCGGAGCGGTGGAGCAGCCCGGAGCCTTGGTGGAGTTGCGTATTTCACGGGCTCCCGAGGGGTCGAGCCTCAATAACGAGTGGGTACAGGTGCGCAACACCAGCGCGTTCCCCGTCGATCTCTCGGGCTGGACGTTGCGGGACGCGGGGAATCAGGCCTGGTACACCATGCCCCAAGGTTCGCTACTCGCCCCCGGCGACTACCGGACGATCCACACCGGCTCCGGAAAGGATGCCACTCCCACCGGGCGCGATCTGTACCGCGGCCATTCCAAGCGCCTCTACCCAGAGCCTGGCCGTGAACCCAACCTCGTGGGTGACGGCGCGTACCTGTTGGACCGCTTCGGCAACTACCGGTTCTGGCGCGAGTACCCCTGCACGGATCGGTGCGATGCGGATGTTGCGCAGAACTCGATCGTCATCCAAGAAGTGGCCCTTGGTCGCGGCAAGGGAAAGAAGCGCGTGGGGAGTCAATACGTCCGATTCCTGAACCAGGGCCCGGCGACGATCTGCCTGGACAGTTATCAAGTTCGAACCCAAGCGATCGACTACACGATTCCACCCGGCACCTGCCTGGTACCTGGCAGCAGTTGGATACTGCACGCCGGCAAAGGTAAAGACGCAGGTGACCGGACCTACCTCGGCCGGAAGAAACCGATGATGTATCTATCGGACTCCGTGATGCTGGTCTCCGATCGGGAGCAACTCGTCACAGCGAGACAGTGGTGAAAGTACCGACTCAGTAGCGCGCGAGGAACTCGGTGATCGAATCGGCGATGTAATCCAGGTGCACGTCGGTTAGTTGCGGATGGATACCCACCCAGAAGGTCCGCGTCATGACGATGTCGGTGTTGGTTAGATCGCCCACCACGCGAGCATCGACGTTCCGGTACGCCGGTTGTTTGAGCACGTTCCCGGCGAACAGCAATCGAGTTCCGATCTTGCGCCCATCGAGGAACCGCAGCAGTTGCTCTCTGTCGACGGGGTGGTCGGGCGACAAAGTGATCGGGAAGCCGAACCAGGAGGGTTCGGCGTGCTCCGTCGCCTGGGGCAGCAGTAGCCCCTCGACCGACTCCAAGCGTTTGTATAGGTAATCAAAGTTGCGTCGACGGATATCGATGAAGCGCTCGAGTTTGTCCAACTGACTAACTCCGAGGGCAGCCTGCATATCGGTTGCTTTGAGGTTGTAACCGATATGGCTGTAGGTGTACTTGTGGTCGTATCCCTCGGGAAGATCGCCGAGCTTCCACTCGAAACGCTTCTGGCAGGTGTTGTCCTTGCCCGTCTCGCAGTAGCAGTCTCGGCCCCAGTCACGGAAGGACTCGATCTGCCGACGAACCAAGGGGCTCTTGTGGAGAACGGCACCACCTTCTCCTGTTGTGATGTGGTGCGCGGGATAGAAGGAAACGCTGGCTACGTCACCGAATGAACCGGTGCGTTGGCCCCGATAGGTGGAGCCGAGTGCGTCGCAGTTGTCTTCGATGAGCCAGAGGTCGTGTTCCTTGCACAGTTCGGTCACCATATCGAGGTTGAAAGGGTTGCCGAGGGTGTGCGCCATCATCACCGCTTTGGTCTTCGGACCCACCGCCTCGCGTAACCGATCGGCCTTGGCGTCGTAGGTGCCCAGCTCAACGTCGACCATCACTGGACGAAGTCCGTTTTGCACGATGGGATTGACTGTCGTCGGGAAACCCATCGCAACGGTGAGGACCTCGTCACCAGGCTGCAACGCCCGCTTACCCAGCTTCGGACTCGTCAGCGCACTGAGGGCCAAGAGGTTGGCGCTCGAGCCGCTGTTGACGAAGACGGCCCCGCGGGTGCCCACGAAACGTGCGAGCCGACGCTCGAACTCCGCGGTAAATCGCCCCGATGTCAGCCAGCCGTCCAAGGAAGCATCGACCATGTTGACGAAGTCCTCCGGACTGAGCACCTTGCCGGAGACGGGCACGACGTCCTCTCCGGGAACGAAAGGCGACGATTCCAACTTCGTGGTCGCGTACTCCAGAACCTGTTCGAGGATGCGTTCACGTTCCGGATCGTGGGGCGTGTCGGGGTCTGTCACGAGATCTCCGCTCTAGAGCCGACCCATTAGTCTACGGCTATCGAAACGATGGGCAAGGTGCCGGACACCGCGACACCGGGAAAGACCGGAATGGGTCGGCGTATTCCCTTCTGGCTCGTGGTTTTCGGAGTCTTCGCTACGACAGGTTTCCTGCAGTTCGCGAGCGTCGACTGGTCGCGTTCGCTGTCGATCTACGACGAAGTCGCGCACATCGATGCCATCAGCGCAATGGCCGACGGCGAATTCACGACATGGGGTGACCGCTATTCGCAGCGCACGCTTGGCCTTGCCGAGTGCCTGGAGCAGCGCTCACCGGACCCGCAGTGCGTTCGCGCGGAATTGCGTGATCCCCTCGACAGGTGGCCAGCGGGCTACTCGTACGAGGCGCATGCGCCACCGATCGGCTACGCGCCGTTCATCCTCGCCGAGCTCGTCGTCGTCGATGAGTCCGCTGACCACTACTCACAGATCCGAAACCTTCGGGCGGCGAACATCGCCTTGTGGCTCGTCCTCGCCGCTGTGTGGACGGCACTGATCTCGCAGGTAACCCAGCGACGCCTCGCAGCGGCTGCTGCCTCCGTTGTCGTCGCCGCAAATCCCTTGTTGTTCGACCGATTCACCTATGTCACGAACGATGGCATGGCGATCGTTGCGGCAACTGCAGTCGCAGCATTCCTGCTGAACCGATTGCGCCGCGGAGTCACCCCGCACTGGTGGGTGTGGCTTCTTCCCTCCATCGGGCTCGGCGTCGCGATCGGGCTGACGAAACCGACAGCCCTGGTCATCGTGATCCCGATCGCCCTCGCCGCACTGGTCAGTCGAACGGTCGGTCGGCGCAAGGGAATCTCGCTGCAATGGTGGTCTGGGCTGGCGGCTATCGGCGCCTTCGGTGCAATTGCCGCACTCGCCTACCAGGCTTTCATCGACGCTCGGTCCAGCGTGGGCTTCGAGACCGTATTAAGTCAGATCCTGCCGCGTGGGCCGCTCGACCTTCCCGCCGCAGCGTTGCTTCGCATTCCCGATGTAGCCGAACTCGTGATGGGTTCCGGCGCGCGCACGCAGATCACCGAGTTCGAATGGGGCCTGCGGGCGCCCTCGGTCTTGATCGTCGTCTACGCACTGCTTGGCGCATCGACGTTCCTGGTGTCACTATCCCTGCGCAACAACGCGTTCCCGCGATTGCCATCCATCGATCCGCGGGCGATGGGATTCGCGGTGCTCTTCGGTTTCCTTGCGATGCTGGTCTTGCATCCTGCACTGCACTACCTCACCGGTGAATTCTTGATGCCCTTCACGGCCGGCCGATTCCAATCGACGATCATCCCGCTAGCTGGCTTGGCGTTGCTTCCCGCCTTCCGACGTTTTCGATCCTGGTCGTGGGTGATGCTCGTTTCCGGCCTCATAGTGGCTGCCTTCTTCAGCGGACCACTTTCGATGACGGCCAACAACCTGGGCGGCGTCATCGGCGTCGGGTAGTGACCGCGATGCTGCGCTAGGTAGCAGGGCGGCACCAGATTTCGTACTGATCGGACTGGATCTCGGGCACCAGCCCCCAGCCGACCACCGTTCCGGCCTCGTTGGGCCCCCACGCCAGGGTGCCGACGATCGTCCCCTGCTCGGCGACCAGCCCGAAACCGTCATCGGGTGCGCATTGATCCGCCGGTCGGGGGAATTCCATCGCCCGCACGGTGGAACTCGCCGGATCGGGATCGGCCGCAACCGTGCCCACCAGCAGGTATCCACCGGGAACAGGGGTCCCGATCAATTCCGGCTCGATCCCCACCGCGAAGGGTGAATCCGGATGGCGGGCCTGGAAGTGATCCTCACGCCAGCCTTCCACGGTGGTGAACGGCTCGTAGGTTTCCACGCTGGCCTGTCCGGTTCGTTCGTCGAACCAGAAGGTAATCGCACTGGTCGGTTCCTGGGTCAGGGCGGGCGCCAACCGATCCTGGATGCTGACCTGTGCTCCAGCCGTATCCAGGATCGTTCGGGAGATTTGCGCGGTGGAACGCGGAGCAGTCACCTCTGCGGCCTCGGTTTGTCCCGGCTGCTTCACCAGTAGCGGAACGTGCACCACATCGGACCATCGCTGGTCACGGTCATCGCCCACCCGCCAGGTGCTCTCCAACGGGAAGGTGCGACCGTGATCTGCGGTAACGATGATCAGGGCGTCGTCGTAGGTGCCCGTGCGTCGCAACTCATTGAGGTACCAACCCACCTGACGATCGAGATCCATCGCTGCCGCCGCATAGACCTGACGTTGTAGTTCCACGAGCCCGTCGGTGCCCAGTCCGCCTTCGCGCAATCCCAAGCTGCTCGGCGACCAGAACTGACCGACATAATCACGGACATACGGGGTGTGCGCCACCATCGAGTGCAGGAAAACGAAGCCCGGTGTCTGCGGGTCCGAAAGGACTTCGATGAAGTCACCTCCGACCCCTACTTCCGACCGCTGCGGGATCAGATTCCAGAAGTCAAACCACCGATCATCGAGTTCGGGGAATCGCGCGGAAAGCGGCTCGGGTAGGGAGGTCCGTCCGATGACGGCGGCTGTGTCGACGAGCAGCATCGCGAGGGATCCTGGGCCATCTTCTTCACGTTGCTCGAGCAGCGAACCCGATTCCAGGTCGACGAACGGCACACCTTCCTCGTTGCTTTGGAAGTAGATGGAATCGGTAGCTACGCGGTACCGCGATTGCAGCCAGGACAACGGACCACCCGAGCCGGAGATCTCCGGTGGGAACTCCCCCATAGTGGTCGCGTCCGCTACTCCGGCGAGCATCGTCGGGATAGCGAAATGCGTGGCATTGGCCGTGGCGTACGCCTCGGTGTAGGTCGTTGCGTTCGCCTGAAACTCCGCGAGATTGGGAAATGCCTCCCGGATGCGCCCGTCCGGCTCCGACACCACCGAATAGGACAACTCATCGGCGACGATCAGCAACACCGGCGGGTATTCGGTGGCGTCGTCGAAAGCGATGGTGACGTCCTCTTGTGGATCCCCACCGAGGTCGGGAAGCGTGACGAGCGGCCATAGCGTCACGCCTGTCACGATCACCAACACTGCGCGGCCGGCTCGAGCCCGTCGGGAAAGCGCCACCAGCAACACAGCACCGACCAGCGCCAACACGAACGCGATGAGCCACGCGAACAGCGATCCCAGCGAGCCGGCGAGCACGTTCGCCGCGATCACCAGCACGGACAGCGCTGCACTGACGCCAACGAATAAGGAGGCGATGCGATCGAAGGTGGCAGGCGACGCCCGTCGAGCAACCAACGTCAGCACCGCCCAGAGCACGGCGGTCAGAACGACGATGCCAGCCAACAATCCCAACGCGAAGGTCAAGGCCGAGACTCCGTGAGCAGCGAAGAAGAAGTCGTTCTGAGCCAACAGGGGAATCGGAACGGACAGGAAAGCCAGGATGAGAGGGCCCATGATCCAGGCGGCGGTATCGAGCCCGCTTCGGTTCTTCCGCGGACCCGTCAGCCACTCGGGTCGCTTGACGGCCCCGGTCATCGATCGAGTCCGCGAGGTTGGAACGCCTCGATGACGACCCGGGTCCCAGACGTACGCCCCACGACCGAGACTTGCTCGTAGTGCTCACCGAGCGAGTCGAGAAGCGTTTGCTGTGAGTAGTCACCCTGCCAATTCGGGATCTGTCCGATCAGCAGGCGGACCTTCTCATCGTCCACGTCCGCGAACTCGATCTGGATCGGCGCGGCGAATCGAGCCAACGCGGCAACAGCAAGCGGGAGCGGAACCCCCTGGGTGATGACGACGTGGTGGAGGACCGCCTGGCACAAAATGGCCGAAGGTCGGATTCGATCGGTGAATGCCAGGAATTCGGTGTCCAGCAGACCGCTAGCGGGGGTCAAGTTCGTCAGATCGCCCACCAGCGCCATGATGCGCCCCGCTGCTTCCGAGTCTGCAAGTCGACCGGACAGTCGATCCAGCGCACCGGCGTCGGGGTCGAGGACGACCACTTCAAGATCCTGCGAACCTGCAGCTATGGCCTGTGCTGTGAAGCCGTCGTTCCCTCCGATATCGAGCACGAGCCCGCCGGATCCCACCTGACAAGCCTCGACGAAAGCACGGGAGGCTTCCGCCTTTCGATCAAGGTCATCGGCGGAATAGTGATCACGACTTCCGTAGTCCGACCACGTAGTGCTGTGCACGCCACCGGTCAGCCTTTGGACGTTCTTGCGCAGTCGGTTCGTCAACGACCGCGTGGCTCGAAGCGCCAGTGCGGAATCCTCCGAGGCTTGCTCCTCGAACTTCACCTCACTCGGCTTGTTACGCGATACCGGACGTGTGCTCGCCTGCAGTACGGCCAACCCCGCGCGCCTCTTGAGCTTCCGTGGCATCAACGATCGGGCTACGGAGGACCGCACACCACGTTCACGGGAGAGTTTCCAGGCATCGGCTGCCGACACAGTCTCCGCGTATCCGACAGCGAGCGGATTGATGAAATGCTCGATGAACTGCCGACTGGCATTCCAAGATGGGTTGGGGCGCCACGGCTCCACAGACCCTAGATCGATGAAGACGGGGATGCTCCCGCGGAACTGCACGTTGAAGGCGGATGCGTCCTTCAGGTCGAGTCCGATGTCCAGCAAAGCCTCGCGAATCTCCACGGTGAGCAGCCCCGCTGCTGCCAACACCCCGTTCGGCCATTCCCACGGGTATGTGACGGGCGCGACGGTCTCGACTTCGAAGACGGTGGCGTCGTCGATTGTCCGATGGGCGACATCGCCTCGAATCGCCTCTTGCACCGAAACGGACGTAGCCTCGTCGGCCTCATCGAAGCGGACGAGTTTGCCCTCACCCGTTAACCGCTCGTAGACGACGGAAGTGCGAAGCGTGCAAAGCGCTTCGGCGGAGGCCGGGCCGGCGATCCGGAACCAGCGCCCACCGATCTCGCAGGCGAAGTTCTCCGGATCCCGGAAACTTACGTGGCCGCGCGGCTCATCCACGTGCCGAGGATTCTTCCGCCGGGTCGTCCTCGGTCTCGGTCTCGGTCACCTCTTCGACTGCTTCGCTTGCGAGCGCTTCGTCGTTCTTGCCACCGCGCAGTTTTCGGCGGAACCGTGCCATGCCGGAGCGGAAGAACATCCACAGACCTGCCGCACCACTGGCGATCGCCGCGAGCAGGTACGAGCCGGTTCCCGCATCGATGTAGGCGACGGTGTCGAGCACGGTCGTGGAATCCATGAGTTCCCCAAAGCGTAGGCAGAGGCCAAAGGTTAACAGTGCGAGAGCAAGAGGGCATGGATCAACGCATCCCAGCCCGAAGGGTGGATCCGTCTGATGGGGCGCCTACGAGTACCTTCACCGGCATGTCCCTCGGTACGCAGATACGCCTGTCCAGGCTCTTCGCCCACTCCTCCGGCAACCTCTTCGGCATCGCCGTCGATCACTTCGTCGGCTACGGCAACGTCCGCGAGGGTGGGCTGGCGAACCTGCCCGAGGCGGTGGATCGCTGCATCACCGCGAACCC
>Ga0209953_1000712_pt1 | contig 11450 bp, 6 predicted proteins | sample SalPonred_H2O_MG_FD_185713 | JGI IMG/M metagenome (GOLD analysis project Ga0209953, IMG submission 185713) | Salt pond water microbial communities from South San Francisco under conditions of wetland restoration - Salt Pond MetaG... | ecosystem: Environmental > Aquatic > Non-marine Saline and... | reverse complement strand
CATAGGCCATCCGCCACAACAACTTGTCCCGCAGCGGTGCCTCAATCCCCCACAGCTGCTCGAGCATCGCCCGAGGAATAGGCCGCTCCCGCTTAGCGTCCTCACTGGTGCGCCGCACCTTGCGCGGCTCCACCAAACGCACCGGGTTCACCGGACACACACCACGATCCATCGCCCAGGCGAAGAAACTCAACAAGGCAGCCCGGTGCCGGTTGTACGTCGTGGCCGCCGTATGCCCCCAGCGCTGATCCATCAAGTCCTCAACGCCCTCGGTCGTAACCGACGCCACGAGGGCGTCGGCACCGACCTGGGCCACCAAGGCATCCAGGGTGCGCCCATAGGCCGAGCGGGTCGTGGCCTCGAAGGCGTCACGGCGCAAGAACCGGGCAACGGCCGACTCCAGCGTGGTCGTGTCGGTGGTGTGCAGTGCGACGACGCTCATGTGTTCTCCCTCATTCCCACAAAACCACTTCCCCACATTTGTGGCACGCTCTGAGCATATGGCAGATAACGTCCCCTTCCTTGTCGCAACACTGATGCAGGGGTCTGACATCGCCGCGTAAATGGGTCACGTCGACGCACCCCACACCTACGTATTACTTGCCATAACGGTGGCTGGGGGCAAAAAGGCGACGGCACCCGTGCGCAAACACGAGTGCCGTCTGCGAGATCAAGGGCCTGTCGGCTCCCTAATACCCAAGCGGTTCCCAGGGTACGTCTGTAGGCGCGGTGGACGCGGGATTTGTGTGGGGGCGTGTGGCATCCGGCGGCCGAAACGCCCTGGTCCTGGCTTCCTCGCCACAGACAAGGAATACCCAGCCCCGACGAGGTCTAAACGCTGAATCGGGATGTACGCACTCTGTGCCGGGTCGATTTTCTCAAAAGGGACACATAGCAGAAAAGGGGTCGCTGGCTTGGTGGCGCTCTCTCGACTTTCGGGGATGACCTCACCTCTCATTCGAATGTCTCGCCCGACTTGAGTGGGTGTCGCCAACTCAACGTGGGTGCTCAGGACGGAAATGAAGGGGAGTGGAGAACGACAGATCTCTTCCTGGTGGAAGTGTGAGCGCAAGTGTCCCCTGCGAGTGGGACAGGGGATGCTGCGTGGGTTGCATCAACGCAACATGTACTGAACACTCATTTGCGGGGAGACGGGCTCCTCCATGTGCATGCTCGGGGGATACCCATGAAAACAGGAATGAAGAAGTTCGCCATCGCCGGCGTTGCCGCTGTCGCGGTGTTAGCGACGATGGGTGAGGGATCCTCATCGGGCGACAGCGAGTCGGGCTCCGAAGAGACAACGAGTCAAGAGGATTCCAGCGCAGGCGACGAGGCTGCGGACGAAGAGCCCGCGGAAGAGGAACCCGCAGAGGAAGAAACATCAAGCGAGTTCGGCATTGGTGACCCTGCCCGCGATGGAAAATTCGAGTTCGTCGTATCTGGCGTGGAGTGCGGCGCGGACGAGGTCGGCGGAGAATTCCTTAGTGAAACCGCTCAAGGACAGTTTTGCCTCGTGACTATGTCCGTGACCAACATCGGCGATGAGTCGCAACTGTTTGACGCAGGTAGCCAGAAGGGTGTGACAAACACTGGAGCCACCGTCGACGCAGACAGCACGGCCTCTTTGTACGCAAACGAAGAGTCTGAGTCGTTCCTGGAAAGCATCAACCCAGGTAACAGTCTCCAAGACGTAGTCATTGTTTACGACATTGCTCCCGACCAAACACTCGAAGCAGTCGAGTTGTATGACAGTCTGTTCAGCAACGGCGTCACGGTCGCACTGAGTTAGCCAGTCGCTTCAGGAGCACCGTCCTCGCTATCGAGGGCGGTGCTCCTTTGTCTCCGATAACGCAACCCCACCAAGACCGGTAGCGGAGATAAGAACAATGCAAGTAGATCCCACGGATCCGAAACGGCACCTCCACCACCGACCGTTAAGCCCGCCACTGGCGTGTCCATCAGCGGTGCAACGAGTGCGCGATACGCCTCTTGACCAAGATCAGTGAACTTCACAGACACCAGCAAGAAGGCAACTAGCGCTGTCGCCACGTAAAACCATCGAGGCGTAGCCAGAGGACTCTTCGGCAAAATGACTGCAATGAATTCCGCGATGGCGACAAAGAAGATCGGGAAAAACACCATGCCCGCTAGATCACTCAATATTCCCGAAAGCGAACTCGGATAGTACGGCTTCAAGAGGAAATCGTTTAGCAGTAGAAGACCCAGGCTTGCCAGGAACACCAGGGACAACAAGTAGTCCCCTCGAGTAACCCTCGCCTCCCCCACACAAGCAGGCTACTGCCGAGAAAATCCATCCATGCTCGAGTTCGACGCGGGATGACAACCCGCGGCAAGGGATATCAACGTGACTCCATCACCGATCCTGTGCCGGTATGCCACAACTTGATACACACGACAAGCCCGCGGTGCCGGTGTCGGAAGACACAGACGGTTGGAGCGTGTCGCACGCTTCACTGGCAGCCAGGATCCCGAAGGTCCGATACGTATCCCCCATAGAGGGGACTCGTCCTCGGATAAACCCCTACTTCTCGCGTACGCCTGGGTTCTGAACAAAATCACGTGGCCACGGATGTAGGCACGTCCCGAAAGCCGAGCCCCCGGATGCACATGACTGCGGGGTTGGGGTGAAAAGGCGACGGCACCCGTGTTACACCACGAGTGCCGTCTGCGAGATCAAGGGCCTGTCGGCTCCCAGAATCCCAAGCGGTTCCCAGGGTACGCCGGCAGGCGCGGTGGACGCGGGATTTGTGTGGTGGTGTGTGGCATCCGGTCGGAACGCCCGGATGCAGGAGTTCCTTGACTGTGTGCACAGCTCGAAAAACGGGCTGTGCGGGAAGTGCATCCGGCCAAAACTGCGGGATGCACGCGTTTCTGTGGATATTTGCACAGCACGTTTTTCGTGCTGTGCAAAGTGGTGGGGCGTGGGGAAGGGGTTAGGCCGGCAACCCGACGGGGGTCCAGGTTGCCGGGCCCAACCGGTTCATCGTGTCTTACTGCGGGCTGCGGGGGGAAGGTCTGTTGTGTTTGTTGTCGTCTTTGGCGACTTGGGCGTTGAGTTTGGCCATTTCGAAGCGTTCCCAGGCTTCTTCGGCGGTTTCCATGGTGTTGGCGAGCAGGGATTCGAAGGGGTCGGATGGTCGGTTGTAGCCGAGCAGGGATTGGGTGCTGTCTCGGCGTTGGGTTTTGGCTACGGCTTCGCTGGAGATGCCTTTGGCGAGGGATTCGGTGGCGTAGCCGGCGCGGAAGCCGTGGCTGCTGATGCGTTCGCCGAGTTCGGCTTGGATACCGGCGGCCACGGCGTACCGCTGGATGACCTGACCGACGCTCCTTTCGCTCAAGAAAACAGCCTTGCCTTTCCCATGTCTGATGTTGATGAATAGCGGGTCTTGGGGGGTGAGGGGCCGGCCGATGAGGGTTTCGTAGGCGCTGAACCAGCGCTGCAGGGCGGCCCAAGCGTCGGTGGGCCGAGGGTTTCCTTGATGGTCGCGGTCGTAGGGGATGGGCACGTACTGGCCGTCGACGTCGGTTTTCGATGCTCGGATCAGCAGGATTAGTCCGCGGTCGCGGTTGTCTTTGCCCAGGTCGCCGATGGTGAGCGGGCCGACCTCGCTGCGGCGCAGGGATCCCCACCACATCACGTTCATGATGGCTGCGTCGCGCAGGCCCAGGGGGTCGGGGGCGCTGGCGGCCTCGAGCAGTTGGATGCGCGCCTCGACGGGATAGGTGGGGGCCTTGGGTATGCCTGCACGCTCGGCGGATTCCTTCACGATCTTGGCGATCCCTTCGTGGGTCATGGGACTACCGTCGTCTTTGCGGAAGACCGGGCCTGCCACACCTTGGTCGGCCGCGACGAGTTCCGCGGCTAGGGAGCGCAACGCGGTCGTACCGCACAGGCGCATGCTCATCGGCACATCACCTGCGGCCGTGAGTAGGTCCTCAGCCATAGGTTCGCTGGCGCGATTGGGGATGAAGTACTCCTTGGTGCCTACGCGAGCGCTGGTGGGCTGAGGATCATCGACGTCGTACCAGGAGATGTTTTCCCAGGTCAGTGCTGCGGCGTTGCGCAGGCTGATGCCGACTTCGGGGTCGGTGACGATGGTCAAGATGGCTGCATCGCGCGCACTCAGGCCCGCTGAGGCGTTCGCCGCGCCCACCAGCGCGGCGAGTTCGTCCAGGCGGATCGCGTGGGCCTGGATGACGGGGCGGGAGAACAGTCGCCGATAACCGCGCAGTTCTCCGGCCAGCACGGGCCATTTCGTCCACGGGTTCTCATAGCCGGCGATCTCGTGGGCTTGCTGGATCGCGTGGCGGAACTGATCGATGCTGGATGGCTGGAGTGCGTGCCCGTGGGTTTTTTGTGCCTCGATCGTCAGGTAGGACAGGTAGCGGGTGATGGTGGTGCGTTCGGCGGGCACGGGCACCAGGTGGCGTTCGTGGCAGAACTGCAGGTAGTTACGCAGTTTGCCGGTCAGGGCCCGCAGGGTTGAGGGGGAGTAGCGCTCGAGGGTGCGTTCGGCGGCGTACTGCAGCTCTTCGTCGGTGAAGCCGTACTCCTTGTTGGTGACGTAGTTGCGTTGCGCGCCGGTGAGGTCGAACGGGTCGATGTCGGCTAGTCGCTCGAGATCCATAGGTTCCCCACTTTCCCATTTTCCCACTTTTGTGGGATCTACGGTAGCGGTTCGGTGTGACGTAGGGGCGTTTTCTGCCTGCCAGGTCGCTTCGGCGGCGTAGGAGTTGATCGTCTCCCAGATGTACTCCGCGTTCGGACGCAAGAAGAACCGCCACAGCGCGGCGGGGTCGTCGGCCCGCAACGGATCACCTGGTTTCCAGTGCACGTGCCGATCGCAGGTGTCGCGGCCGCCATCGGCACGGTGCCCGCACCTCACCCCGTGGGCATCAACAGCAGCGCACCAGGGCCGCTGTGTTTGATGCCGGTAACAGTGGTCACCGCGGGTGAGTTTGGTGCCCGGGCAGCGGGATCCATCCGCGAACGTGACGATGCAGCGTGCGTGCGGCTTGGGAAGGTCGCTATGCCACACGCATGTTGGTGCACGTCCGGGGCGCACGACTACCGGCCACTGGCATGGCTGCCCGGTTGGGGTGGTCACCGCGCAGCGAGTCGAGGTGGTGTGCGCCGCGCAGGTGGCTAGGTCTGCGACCTGGTGGTTACGGCAGCGCTGCCCACCATCATGGACATGGGTGCAACGCTCCTGATCGGGTACCTCGCGGCGATGCTGCGGGCAGTAGTGCCCTTCACCAGGGCGAGGAATCACCGGCGCAGCGCACCGCACACCGGATTGTGCGCTGATCGCGGTGCACGTGGTGGAGTGTTCGGCCTGATGGCCGGTGCACCAGAAAGTTCCGTCCTGCGCGGCCAGGGCGCAGCGCTGCCCCGAGGGGTGCACATGCGTGCAGCGGGCTTCCTCGGCAGGCAGTTTCGTCAAGTGCTGGGTGCAGATGCGCCCCTCACCGGTGTCGTGGACCGCCGGCATCTGGCACGGCTCGCCATAGCGGGTCACCAGCGCACACCGATCGGTTTCGGTGTGCGCCCAGCAGCTGTCCTCATAGGCCGGCCGCCGGCAGGTGCCCCCACCCTCGAGCAGCTGCCCGCAGCGCGGTCGATGCTGTTTGCACAACCCATCGGCCATGTATGTGGCTCGTTCACAGCCAGGAGCAACACAAGCGATCGCGTGCAGTTGGCATAACTGCCGGTACTGGTGGGTGCCGTTGACTGGCAGAACGTTCGTGCACTGCGTCCCTGTGGCGTGCAGATGCCTACAGCGCGGCCGCGTATCCAGTTCCTCGCGGATTTGCTGGTGCCTCGTGCACACCCCGGAGTCGACATCAGCCGGCAGTAAGCAGCGCTGCCCAGTGTGCGCGGCCGTGGCCGCGCACTGCACGGTGTGGCGTGAGTTGGGAATGTGGTGGGTGGAGCACGTGGCGGACTTACGTGAGGTGTCCTTGCGCCTCGGGCAGCGTTCCCCCGAGGCGTACACGTGCATGCAGCGGTCCTGATCGGGTAGCGCGGGATGCTTGTGGCAGCGCTGCCCTGCGGCCGCCACAGGCATCCTGCACGGTGTTCCCTGCGCACCCGAGGCGATACCGCAAAGGAATCGATGCCCACCTTTGGCGGGCGGTGGAGCAGGAGTTACCGGTTGGCGAGCGTGGGTTTTGCAATACCGGGCATCCCCGAGGGCGACTGTTGCGGTACGCGGACACCTCGATCCATCTGCTGTCGTGCCTTCGCAGCTAGGGGCGTGCGCTGCGCACCCGAACACGCCCTTGGTTTTCTTCCCGCACACCGGGCACGGACGGTAAATGGGTTGGTCGCCTTTGTATTGGCCGCGCTTGTGCCCGCCTTTGCCGACACCAGAACCGTGATGGGTGCAGCGCTGATCGGTGTGCAGGCTCCAGCGGCTCACGCAACGTTCACCGTCGTCGTAGATGAACGTGCACCGATCCGCATCAGCAGGGATCGCTCGATGCTTCGAGCAGTACGGATTCCCCGGTTGCATCGCTAACCCACGGCACGGCTGACCGGTTTGTGCTGTGTGTTGAACCGCGCACAGCGGGTACTGCTGGGTCTTGGTTTCCCACTTTTGTGCCGGTGTCATCGGCGGTGGCACCGCAGCTTTACGTGCAGCGCGATCCGCGGCCGCCTGGCAGGACTTACACAACCCCTCGAGTTGGGTGATTCGGCGCGTACACCCCGCACCGGCGCACTCGCGGAAGTGAGCAGGGCACACGACAGCGTTCTTGGCCTTGGTGACTGTCCAACCTTCGCATCGCTGCCCGGTGTCGAAGGTGTGCTGGCAGCGTCGCCCTTCTGGTGGCACGCGGGTGTGTTTTCCGCAGCGCCGCGACCCTGGTTTCGCGGGGGCCGTACAGCGCTGCCCGCTTGCCGCGATCACACCAATGCAGCGCAGCACTGCCAAGGCACTCATGACGTCTGCTCTTCCTCGAGCAAGGAGAACGGGTCGAAGGTTTGGATGTACCCGCGGGTGGTCTCCAGGTCGTCGTGGCCGAGGGCTTCGGCGATCGTTTCGTCGTTTAACCCCTGCTCGTGCATCTCTTGCGCGCGCCCGTACCGAAACCCATACGCGCTCAAGTCGGGTATGCCCCCAGCGCGGATCGCGGCGGTCAGCAGGTGGGAAACCGCCGCGGCAGTCAACGGTTTCCCCTGATCAGCGCTCACATCAGCTGGCAGCAGTGGGCCGTGAGCTGAGGCGGGATGCCAGCTCGCCCAGGCGTTCCACGCCTCGACCGGATCCATCGATCCCGGTCGGTGCGGTGCCCAGATCAACCGGTCGCGTCCAGTGCGTGATGGGCGGCGTCCTTTCGCCACGCGCAGCATCACCGCGAGCCCCCCAGGGGCCTGGCGAACACCCTCGACCCGGGCGCGGGCGATATCGGATGCCCGCGTTCCCGAGCCAGCAACTAGCACCACCGCCAGGCGGTCTCGTAGCGCCCGGGAGTGCGCCAGGCCCGCGGCCCGAACGGTTTCTTCGCTCTGAGGGCCGCTGACAGCGATTTTTTCGCCTATCGGAAGCATCGCGGCCGCCCCCACCGGATCCAGCAGCCCGTACGGGCCCGCCGGCAGCACACATTCCCGACCATCCACAAACACAACCGCGGTTGTGTGTCTCAGGGCTGTTATCTGCAGCGATTCCCGCGCACCACCCGCCCACGCCAGGCACACCCTTGCCCACTCCAACGGCGGCGGACCGGGCAGCGCCGCTTCACACACAAGCCACCTGTCCTCATCAGTTGCTGGCCGCGACTTGTAGCGCGGCGCCCGCGCCGCCCGAACAGCCCTGCTGGCGCTGGTGGCAACTATCTGGGCTTGCTCCCACCCCGGCGGGTACTCGATGCCGGTGGCATCCAAGAAACCGATCCGCAGGCTCGACAGCTCACTTGCCACACTCACCGCATCGACCAGCTGGGCGCGCTGCGTCACCCAGCGCGTTAACGCCGGGGTGGGCGGGTCACTGGGGTCGCAGTTGTTATCCCGGCACCAGCGAGCCCAAGCACGAAACTGTCGACGCCCAGCCCTCACAGTGGAATCCGCGACATCAACCAGCGGCTTAGGTACCCGAAGCGAAGGAACACACACGCCCTCTAGCAGTTCTTCAATGCTGCCCGCGGCGAACGCATACTTCCCCGCCCGCGCATGGCCACTAACGCTGGACACCGGCACCGCAGCACTCGACACCGCGGCGCCGTTTAAGTAGTACGCAGCCGCACCTTGGCGATCCATCAACGCCAACAACGGCTCCAGATAGCGCCGATAGGTCTGCCCACGGGCACTGTGCCGCAACCGGCGTTGAATCCTCGAGGCTTTCAGCCCGAGCAGATCGGCGTGCACCGCCATCGAACGACGCAGCGAATACGTCGAGAACTCACCGATCCCTGCTGCCGCCGCGCAGCGCCGCAACCGCTGCGCCACCTGGTCATAGGTCAGTGCGCCACCGCGGGAATTACGCACCAGCGGCCCCGGGTCCACGCCCCGCTGCGCCAGCCAGGCACGCGCGAGTTCAACCACATCAAACGAGGTACCCCCCAACGGCTGGATACGCGCCTTCTGCCAGGTGCCGGTCTTGGTCGCCGGCAACCACATCACCAGCCCACGAGCATCCACCTGGGCGTGCTCAATACGAATCTGCGTCCACTCACTGACCCGCAGCCCCGCCAGATACGTCACCGCCACCAAGAACCGATCCAACGGGTCGCTGCTGCGCTCCACCATGGCGCGCACCTGCCCCACCGTCAGCACCGGCGCCTGCGCCACAGGCGCGAACCAGCCCGCGTAGTGCAAGTCGGACAGGTGGCGCTGCGCGGCCACGCTTAAAGCGCTCGCTTCCTTTAGCGACGTGGTGCCCTCGATGCCGAGGCGGATCGTGCCCAAAGCACCGGCGAGGACCGCATATCCCACCCCTGCCCGCGCCCTGGCCTGGACGAAGGCCACCAACTGCTCACCGGTCGGGTTCTCAGGATCCAGGCCGTGGTGATCACAGAACGCTTCCCACACAGCCCACGCCGATGCGTGGGTGGACACGTAGCTACCCGAGGTTCGCGCCCTAAGCCGATCTAGGTGATCTCCTAATCTGTCAACTTGTACTTCTTGGAGTGTCAACTCTTTGTTCCGGAAGGTGTTATTAACGGACCTACTCGGTTGACAGTCCCCAAAAGGGGACCTTCTAGTTGACAGTCGATCCGAAGCGTTATCTGTGCTCACGCATTGAGGTATCGGAAGATGAGCGGGTCGATGGCGGTATTGGGGATAAGAAATTGGTTCCTGATGAGCTGTATTGGATCTCTAGTCCAAGATGGCTTGGACTAGTTCATCAATATCAGCAGCAACACCATCATTCGCCAATGCGTTCCGGATCTTCTTCCTGGTGGTCTGAAAGGACTTAGTCTCATCCACTTTTACGTCTGCGGCTACACGTTCCGCCCGCTCAACAAGGCTTACCAAGTCGCCGTGGGCGGTCGTGTTTGCGTCGAATAGAGGAAAGATTGCTTGAAAAACGTAGTAGTCGAAGTCCCTAGGGCCAAAGGCTCCGTGAGACATGAAGCCCTGGATTCTCTCTAAGAGCACGCTGGAGTTGAAGATGCCGGTCAGATATCGGGCTTCAGCCAGTGTTGAGCAACTGCCCCAATACAGCTTATTTTCGATGACGCACCGCTGGTCTGTTATTACAGCTGCAGCCAGGATGCTTCCAGATTTCGTGTAGACCACTCGATAGGGCGACGCGGGCTGCTGTCGCTCAAGTTTTCCTTGCCAGTTGATCTGCTCCAATAGTGGGATCTTGCTGGCTGATGAGCGGTTCTGTAGCCATGTATCTCGCGCAACCGACCACCAGGCAGATAGTCCTGGATAGTGATCTATTGGGCTTGGATCTCCCTCGTCGTTAAGCACGACGTTTCCGTTGAAAGGTAAGACTGCCAACTCAGGCGTGAGGGCACGGAATGGGGCCACTGTCGACCCCAAGTGAACGGGAAAGACGAACTCTCGCTCAACCGATCCCTCGAGAGAGGGCAGGGACTTCCACGGCTTCTTCTCTTGCCCTGATCGGGCACTAATCACTGCGCGCCTGCCTGAGCCACTGCCAAGAGGGCTACCAGTTCGTTCCCTAACGAAAATAAGCATGCGCGGGTAGAGATTCGCACCGTTCACGAATCTTTCTCTGTAGGGGTTATCTCTGTCATCTAGGTTCGCTATCTCGACCCTGCCTGGCTGACTAGATAGGTATCCCTTAGCGGTGTCCCATTCGATGTTCACGTTTGGCAAGCGCCCACTCCACGCAGCGGTGTCTTGAGGGAGCCGCCCTGATTGCCCAGGTGTGTGCCGACCCGTCACCACGCTGGAAGGGACCGGGAATATGTCAGGTTTCACTGCCTTGAGGTCCCACGGCTGCTCAAAGGTCAACCCCAAAGACCCCTCAGTCATGCGTGACCTACCCGTGTTTTCCTCTTTTGCAACTGGCACGAGTTGCCCAGACCGGAACCCGTCGTAGGCGATTCGACTCAGCACCGCGTAGGGCATGACGAAGGCGAAGATCCCGCCAGTTTTGAGGTACAACTCAACAGTGCGAGCAACAAAGTAGGCCGAAAGGTCCTGGTGGGTGGCTACTTGCGCTCCTGCCCACATTCCGCGGGCCTTGGACTCCAGCTCGAACTGTTTCTGCATTGCTTTGGGCATGAACCGGTAGGACAGCCACGGGGGGTTTCCGATAAGGACGTCAACATGGTTTTCGGTGCGAGTCAGCCATATGGGTCGAGCTACGTTCCGCACGTAGTAGCCCCACACATGGTTTCGACCTTCATCTACGAGCTGACACATCGTGGTGAATGTTTCGCGCAGCTCGGCTTGATCATCGGGGTGGATGGCGAAGTGCGCGTAGACCGGTTTCAGTGACGGCGGTTTGCTCCCGATCGCACGCCTCGTCGACATGTCCGCGAGGCGCTCGACCAGTTGGTCGAACCGCCCGGCATCGATGGTGACGCGCTCGGGGAAGCGCAATTCTCGGGAAAACAAGTTGCCGCCTTCGCCCGTTGGGATGACGAGTTCCCCTTGGTTCAGGGTTTGTCGATCGTGCTCCCATTGCAGGGAGTCCCCGAGGTAGACCGGTATGGCTATGGCTTCTCGTTCGGGATCTTGGAGCCGTCGGGAACCAATTGCCAGCAGGTAGGTAACCCGGGCCAGGGTCACCGCTACGGGGTGGAGGTCCATGCCGGTGACGTTTCGCGTCAGACCGTTCAGCGTGTCAGCGAGGGATATTCCTGCGTCGTCAGCGGCAGCAAGGTACGCCCGCGCCGCGTGGAAAACGAAAGTCCCTGATCCGCATGAGGGGTCCAAAACCCGCTGCCGCAAGGGATCAGTCACGGTTTCACGAACCACGATGTCCGCGAGCCAATCCGGCGTGTAG
>Ga0209953_1000711_pt1 | contig 11455 bp, 14 predicted proteins | sample SalPonred_H2O_MG_FD_185713 | JGI IMG/M metagenome (GOLD analysis project Ga0209953, IMG submission 185713) | Salt pond water microbial communities from South San Francisco under conditions of wetland restoration - Salt Pond MetaG... | ecosystem: Environmental > Aquatic > Non-marine Saline and... | reverse complement strand
ACCAAGTATGAGCATCTTTAATTTGAGATGGCTTAAAATTATAGTTTCCTTCACTATCTACAAAATACATATCGGCTTCTTTGTGACAATAGTCATTTTTAACTAGTGATTTTGCTAGGGTTGATTTTCCCGAACCTGGTAATCCTCTTAATAAGAATAACTTTTTCATAACTTAAAAATCTCCGTAGTTAACTTGAAAACAGCTGATACCATTTTCTCTCCACATTTTTACAACTTTATCTCTATCATCAAATACACAAAGGAGTTCTTTGCCATCTGAAATCATTTCATCCAACCACTCTTTCTTCAACACATCATCGGGTGTAAAAGAACCTTCGGGTCTCATTTTGAAGAAATCAAATTGGATTCCATTCTCATTCAACCAATCTTCAGTTTCTTTACGAGAAATAGAATCTCTACCCGAAAAGATTCCCACTTCAAAACCAGCTTGTTTCATAGATTGAAAGGTTTTGATTACGGGAATATTCGGTTCATCCAATTGTATATTCTCAGGTGAGAAAAATACTTTCCAATTGATTTTACCATTTTCTTTTGCTGCCTTTGAACGTCTCTTATCAATTAAGGCAAGAGTTCCATCCAAATCAAAAATAACACTTAATGTTTTCATAACCTTTGTTTTAATGTCTTACTTATCTTAATATACGAAATTATTTTGATATATCCAAATTTATTTACAACATTTTTTATCGCTATCATCATCTGTTAATGCAACTCCTAGACCAGTTCCAATACCAACACCAAATAACCAATCGTTAAAGATGATGGTGAAGACTGCAATATAAGATGCAATAAACAATAGTCTTTTTAAGTTTATCTTCATTTTAAAGTTTGAAAAGTTCATATACTGAATTATTCGTTTTAAACTTTACATAATCTTCTCGTTGTTCCAAGATTTCAGTAACCACAGTTGTTTGCCAAGTAAAAAATTCATTGAAGGGAGACATGATAAGTGAACGATTTAATCCAATAGTTTCATATTGGTCTTTAAATCTACCATCTTCATTAAACTCAATCCATTTTACTTTTTCAGATTGTTTAGTCAATCCATCTCGTTCTCTAACGAGTTTCCAATTGTATTGGATTTTATCAAGGATTTCTTTTTGCCATCCTTGTAATTCCATATCGCCATTTTCATCGATGCTAACAGGAATTTTAACTTGATTTAATTTACTCATATTTTATTTTTTACAAATATACGAAAAAATTTTCAATCTACCAAATTTCGAACCCACCACATTCTCTAAGGAATGAAATAAATCGTTGTAGATGTCTTTTATTAACTGAATGATTGGGTTTTTACCCGAAATATCTACTCCCATAATTTTTAAATTTTAAAGGTTTTGTAACAATTTTTGTAATTCTTCGTATTTATCTGCCTCTACTTCAAGTTGATACCACTCTCCCATAGTTTTACAATTTAAATTTAAATTTGTTAATAAATAATGATGAACTATTTACATTTGAAACTCCACCCTTTACTGATTCGATTACAGACTCTAATAATTGTTTTGGTGATTCATATTCAAATACATTATCTGGTAAAAGAGGTCCTCTCCAACCACATTGTAAATTTGAAGTTGCAAATCCCACACCATCTGAATTAGTAAGTGAATATCCTACTTCACCACTTTCGTATTCAAAGATTTTAAAAATCTTTTTATTACCCATTGATTCTGTTAGGTTTAATTTTGCTATTAACTGTTTCATATCTTATTATTTTAATTTGTAACTATACTGCCATCCACAATCATCATCAAAATCTTCATCTTCTACAACTTCGTTAAGATGACCGAGGATTTCATTTAATTTATTAACATCAACTTGTTTCCAATATCCAAATCTGAAATATACTGAATTCCCACCACCAAAGGTTTGACCAATTTCAAATTCACCTATTTCGTTGTTAATCTTTTCGAGGGTTTTAAATTCAATTTTATTTCTCATATCTTTAGGGTTTAAAATACTTGTGTTACACTTTCACCATTTGCCTCAATATGTTCGTTGATTAAATCAACTGTATCTTGAATTCTTCGGTAATCTTCTTTTGGAAGGATTAGAGCCTTGGTTAGAAGGTCATCGTAAAGATAACCATCCCAAATACCATTCAACATATTTTCCAACTCAGAAAATACCTCACCTGTGGTTTCGTAAATATAACTACTAACTAATCTAATGGTTGTTGAATGATAATCCATTAAGAATGAATCGAAAAGTTCGTGGCGGTCAAATCTTTTATAACTCATATTTTTATCTTTAAAGGGTTTACTATCTCTCTCAATCTTACAAGTACAATATACAAATAATATTTGAACTATACAAGCTTTTTATCGATTATTTTTATGGAATTTTTTATATTTTTTACATAGGTATTTAGTTGTTCTGATAAAGGAGAATTTTTACGGAGCATCAATGTACCCAACGAAGTATAATCCCCATCCTCATTGGAGATATCAAATGGAATTTCACCATCTTCATTCCAATTTGGAGTTGCATATATCCAAGTATCACTTCCATTAGACCATTCAAGAGCTCCACTCATAGAATCGATATATGGATTCCAACCTTCAATCGAAGGAACATTTTTAACGATGTATTCTGAAGTTATATATTTCATATCTTTTAAGGTTTAAATTTATATTCCACTTTCCATTTTTTGAACCATATTGTGGTGTTCCATTTCTGAATACTCTACTACCTTCAAATAAGGGTCAAATTTCGTTTCGTAGTAACCATCTAGATTAGCCATATTAATCATAGAATCAATGAATGATTTACGAACATAAGTCATATCAGATGAACCAAATCCTTGGCCTTCTGGCCAATCAGAGTAATCTTCAGCCACATTGGTAAGGGCTTCAAAAACTGCTTCAGGATAAGTAATTACTCGATTGGTATATTTTCCCATAACAGGAAAAGTATTTTTAATCACACCAAATCCTTCGATTAACGAAGAAGTTTCTAAAACGGAATTCAAATTAAATGGTAAACTCATAATAAAGGGGGTTAATGGGTTATCAATCATCTTACAAGTCTAATATACAAAAAAAAGTTGAGACTTCCAAATGAAATCCCAACTTTTTTCAAAAAATTTTATTTTTTTATTATTCTCCCCAGTGTTTTTCTCGTAGGGAATGGACATCGATGGGTTCTCGTCTCATATGATTACCTTGATTGAAGTTTGCACCTTTTTTAAGATACCCACCCAAGAAGTTTCTTCTCATTCTATTTGAATTATTTGCTTCTGAACCATGAACGGTATGTGAATGGAGTAATACCATATGGCCTTTTTTACAATCTCCTTGAATTTTTTTGAAATTATGTCCTTCTGGCATTACACAAGGTTTACCTCTTTCGTTTCTCCAATTTTTTGGATTTGTTTTAGTTCTTTCTTCATCAACTTCAATTGGTAAAGTTCCTAAATTATGAGAACCTTCATAATTCCAAACTGCACCATTTTCTGCATCATGGTTATCTAATGCAAGTGCCATATTGATAATTTCATTATGGCCACATCCTGTATAAAATACATTTTGATGTTGGTCTCTACCCAATTGTCCTGGTGGTTTAAAATATGCCCAAGATTGTGTTCCCACAACTTCACTACCAATTAAAAATTCACAAGCTTCAATGATTTTGGGGTGAACGAAAAGTTTCTCTAATTTTTGGGAAAGTTTATGTGGATACATGAATGGATCCCATTCTCCCCACTCTTCACCATTTTCTTTTGTAGTTAATTGTCTTTCTTGACGAAGTTTTTCCAACTCATCATTAATTTCATCACATTCTTCTTCGGTAAGTAGTGGTAAAGTAGTAAATCCACGGTATCTCCAATCGAAGGTCATTTGTTGGATTTCTTCTTGAGAAAGGTATTTATATTTCATATAACTTTTTATTTTTATATATATATATTACTTATAAAATTGTAATAAATTTGGGAGATGTAGTTTTAGATTTTTCATTCTATCGGATACCAATCTTATTGCAATTCTGTTTGATTCTGAAACACTTTTATCAACAATCCTTCCTTCATTATCATATTGAGTTTCTTTTGGGCCTGCAATTCTCCACTTTAAAGATACACCCTTATATATTGGTTTTGTTAGTAATAAATTATAGGTAGAATTAGATACCTCATAAATAGGAGATGATTCATCATTTGTTTTTTGTATAAAATAACGTAAAATATACCCTATCCTATAATCAGATTCATTTGGATTGGGTACATTTGTTTTTATTTTTCTAGGCTGAGTTGCATCAGCATTTCTACTTATTCGATTGTACCTATTTTTACTTTTTTCATCCATCATACATCCTTATTGTTTTACATATTCGGTTGGTTCTTCATCTATAACCGCTCTCATTTGTCTAAATTGACCAGTTACTTTAGTTGTCCAAATATTTTGAGATATAGAATGCTCTACTTCGGTTACCTGGAATATATATTCCTTATATTTTAAAGGTAAATCCTTGATGTTAAATGTATTACCAACAATAATACCACTTATTCCATGGACAGTAAAATCAAATTTAATTGGTAATAGTGGAACATTTTTTTGAGTTGCCTCTGATACTTCTTGTTGTGATTGGGATGCTACAGATAAACCATCATCATAACGTTGGACCACCTTTAGTAATGCGGGGTTATTCCATGCAGCAACTACTGCAAAATCTTCTAAGTTAGTATCATTTCTACTATAAACATCAAAAAAGCCCTTTTCAAGGTCTATAACTGAATTTCTATCTTGTATTTTTGGTATTATTGTAGAATTACCAACGAACATTTCAAAATTGGATTTTTTATTATCTTCAGCTTCTTTCTTGTTTTCCTTTTTTATTTCATATCTTACATATCTCTCTACCTGTCTCCTTGTACTAGGACTATCACTATCCCATCCCTTTTCTTTGATATATTCATCAACTCTTCTTTCAAAATCATTTTCTTCTGTGATTTCATTTTTCTCGTTTGGTCCAATTGGATTTAAAGTATCTAAAACTGTATCTATTTTATCTGTAAATAAACCACTTAATTCTAATTCTTTTTGTTCTGAATTTGGATTAGAAGCTATTTTATTTTTTCCTGATAATTTATTACCAATAACTTGACCTTTCATTGCTCCAGGTATATCCAAGTTAAAACTACACTCTAAAAATGGAGATTGTAATCCTCTTGATTGAAACTTTGCTTTACCCAATCCATTTGGAGTTTTACCTATAAAAGAAGCATCTACAATTTGTAATTCTTCAACACCATATATATTTAAAATAGGGTTTTCATTGGATAAATAATAATTATAAAATTCATCAGTTTGATTTAAGAGAACTGGTACGTTACTACTAATATCAGTATCGGATTGAGTTGTTGCAACTTTATTAATATCTACAATTCTACCTCTTTCGATTATTTGAAAATCCCAATATAAATTAACAGCAGATGATAATCCATTTAATATTTTATACCAAACTTCTTTAGTTACCAATCCACTTGAATTAAGACAGTCAATAAAAAAATCAAAATTGATATATAAATCTTTTAAAAATCCCCATTCTCCCGCATCCGCCTCATATGGAATAGCTTGGTTATTATATACCGCACTATCTTTGTAAAAAAGATTATTATTATTGGGAAAATAAGAATATTCCACCTCACATAACGGGTGTAAATCTGCTTGGAATTTAGACTCTTCTAGTGATTTAAAATCAGGTATAGGATTAGTAAATGAACCTGTATTTTGAGTAGCTCCTATTAAATCAAAATTAGGAGCTGTTTTGTTTGGTATATATAAAAAATCAGAATCGGCCGAAAACATATGTCTATGAGCTCTACAGATTGTATTTTGCCACCTAATTTTACCAGAAACAGAAGTTGCCGTATCACATATTTTTTTAGAAATGGTATCAATATCTGGTTGCATTTCTAATATTGTAAATGCAAGTGCACATCTTATAAATCTTTTATCTGAAAATATTGGTATATCTGATGGAATTTCAACTGAACCTGAAGAAGTATTAACGTTTTTACCTCCAAGACCTTCTGCATATTTTTCTTTAATTTCTGAATCTATATTTATAAAATTTCCTTGATCAATTGCCCATTTTTCGTTTTCTAAGTTTTTTACTTCTTCTGTTCTTTTATGAAGTGGTAAATCATTAAACATCTGCATAAAAAGAGCTTTACCAACTTCTTTATCTGAGGTTGTATCAATCTTTGTCTTTGAAAAAGTTAAACCAGTATCTTTTGTATCACCAATATCAGAAACAATATTTTTATGATGTTGTAAATATGCAGGAGTCTCTCCAATAGAAGTTAATTCAACATTTATTTCATAAGTTTCATTAGAACCAAATTTTACATCACCACCTGTTATATTTCCAAGTACGGCATCATATGTACCATTTGATTCTGCTCTTTTATCTTGTATATATTTTATGTTATTATATGATGCAACTTCACAAATATCGTTCGTGGTAAAATCCGCTTTTTGTGATACACTTAGTGATGTATTTTCACCCCATTCAACCAAACACATATTACCAGGTTCTAAAAAATATTCCATAATCAACTCGGTCTGTCCTAAAGAATAGGCAACAATGGTAAATGATATTTTTTTAGATAATCCTTCATTTCCTTGAGAAACACTTACCGAATTTATAGTTGGGGATGGTCTAAATCCTCTATTATCATTTTCTGCAAAAACAGATTCTTTATTTTTATTTACACCAATTCTACCACTACGTTCGGTATTTCCATATTTTTGTGCAAATGTTTCAGTACCACTAATAGATTCTATTGATAAAAAATCTCCTAAAGTAGATGTAACTCTAATCCAAGGCATAATACCAGAAGCTTTTACATTATTTCCAGTTCTTGAATTTATAGTATCAACAAAATTCTTTGCAATATTTGATAACTGTGGAAATCCCATTTTTTAATTTCTAAATTTTTTAATAATATCAGTAGTATCTATTGGAAGTCTAAGTACCGTTCCATCTGGTAATGAAAATGGAGCATCATGTATATTATTTGCACTAGCAATAATCCACCATAAAGAAGGATTATCATAAAATTGATTTGCAAGAGTATCCAATCTATCACCACCTTGGGTTACAATATATATATCATTATCCTTTTTTGGTATGTTAGGATATATTTTTGAACGATAAACCCTTCTTCCATCGTTCAATCTTTTTGTTTGATTATTTTCGTATCTACTTGCCATAATTTTATAATCCTAATATATTATTACAAATCTTCTATTGTTATTATTCTCTATTTGTTAATTTTTGATTTGAACTATCTGATTTAGAACCCAACTTATTTGTATTTCCATTAGAATCAATTTCTGTCCAAATTTCATATGATCTATTTCTTATTTTAGAGAAACCTTTTTGATATACAATAATTGAATTTAAATTATCATTAGAATTTCCTATAATACCTTTAATGAATTCAGGTAAACTATTTCTTTGAATAATTTCAGGATTTCCACCAGTAAGTCTAAGTTGATTTAATGCAAATGATTGTTGAGGTGTTATTCCTTGTTTTTGTTCTGATTCTTTTGCAAACTCAGTAGGAGTTTTTCCATCAAATAAATCCGAAACTCCTGATTGAGCCTCTAGTGGATTATCTTTAACAAAATTACTTACACTAGAAGGTAATTGAATTCCTTCTGTAGATACATTAGGAACAATTGTTGATGATTTCTTAACCCTTACTTCTAATTTACTCTCTCCTTTTGTAGTCATTTTTGGAGGGGTTTGTTCTTCACCTTCACCAGTTTGAGGTTCTCCACTTACCGAATTAGCTTCTCGTTTTTGGTTAATAGCATCGGCCGCGGCCTTTGATATTGTAAAGTCATACAACCTATCTTCACTACCATTTTGTTCTATAAATTTAACAGTAATTGAAACATCAATTGTTTTTGGTAAGTATCCCAAATCACCATCCGTTTCCCAATTTGAATCATCAGGTATTGTGTATGTAAGAGATTCTATAAAACCAACTTTACCTATATAAATACTACCCAATCTAAATTCAATAATTGGGGGATTAGCAAGATTACTTGAAATTGCTGGATAAGAATATGATGTTAATATTTTTAAACGTTCCCATATTGTGTTTAAAGCATCTGCTCTTGTTGCAAATAATTTAATATTAAAAGAAACACTTCTCTCCACTCCATCAAACATATAAAATGAATAAGGGTTTCCTACAAATTTGTTAGATGACCAAGATGGTGATGTTGTTTCTGTAACTCCACTTAGAATTGCTCTAAATACAATTGGTTTTTCATTACCTCTTTTTCTAAACCAAACAGGTATAAAATCCCTATAAACAGTTTCACCAACTTTGATAAAAGCATTATCCTCATCTAATGTATAATCTAAACTTGGTGATACATTATCAATATTTTTATCAGCTCCACCTTTTCCAATTCCATAATTAGATTCTAATGGAATTTTCCCATCAGCAAATGGATTATCTGGCCAATTTTTTGGTAATCTTTCGTTCTTTTTTGGATTATCTGGATTAAAAGCATAAGCATATTCGGTATTACCATACCTACCCCTACCAATACCACGAACAGGTGATACTAATGATAAATCAATTGCGGTAAATTCTTCAGCATCCCCACCTTCAGTTTTATAGAACCTACCTCCCTCAATTGATGTATCAGTAAGAGCAGTTGTGTAAGTTGAATTTGGATTATATATCGGTAATACTTCATTTTTTCTAAAATCACTACCAAGATATTGATAACCATATTTATCACCAGATTTACCATCAGCACTTCCAGGTTGATTTCCAAACCAATTATTATTATCTTTTCTATCTAAACCATAAATTGGTGAAACTTTTCTTAAATCAATCTTATCAATAGATTGATTACCAAATGGTATTGGATTTCCAGTGAGATTAACTCCACCACCTTCATTTTTATAATCTCTTGCACCTGGTTTTGATGTATCTTTAAGTGTTGATGAATATGTGTTTTCATTACTATATTCAGTATCTATCTTATCACCAATTACTTCACCAATTGAAGGCCCTTCGCCAAAGAGAGCACCTCTTAATTTATCTTTTAGAACACCAATTCCCTTTCCAAGAGCCTGTCTTCCAATGGTTTTTGGATTACCACCACCAGTATCTTTTAGAAAGTTTCCTAATCCCGTTCCTTGTAATCCCTCCCCTATATTATCTTTGGTAATTGGTTCACTAGATGCCAACCCCACAATATCTCCTATTAAACGAGATGGGATTGGGTTTGATGGGATACCTAATTTAGAATTAAAAGCATCTCTTGCTTGTGATATAGAAGAAACTTTACCACCTGTGAGTTTTGATAAACCCTGTCCTATTAAACCACCATCACCAACTTCACCACCCGTTTGAGATTTCATATCCTCAATAGTAGAAGTAGTTCTATTTACAATACGAATAGACTCGTTACCATATATGAGTGGATTGCTCAACTCTACCAAAGAATTCACACGGATACCCGTAGTTTCTTGTTCTATAAAAGTTTCAGTATCTGCTTTTACAGAAGTATCTTGTGGTGAACCTTTAAATAAGTCTAATATTGTTCTAGCCATGATTAATTATTATTTATCCCCATTGGATTAAAAGCACTTCTATCTCTACCTTTTATAGTTGCACCCTTTTCAGTTGCAACTGCAATTCTTTCTAAATATTTTAAAGCATCTGTTTCATATTGTGATAAACTACCTTCTTCTTCACCACCACCTATTAAAGCGGATACTGAATCAACCAATCCTCCTACTGCATTTCCTACCGAAGTTAAGGCTCCACCAATACTCAATGACATGGAGAAATCAGAAAGGGCTTCTAATTTTTCTGGATTCAATCTATCCAATTGTTCGTTAATCATTGAAAGTCCAGAACCCATTGACATCAAAGCCTGAGCAGTTGTTTGTAATCCTTGTGCAGCTCCTCCACCAAGTAATGAAGCAGATTCTGCAATTCTTCCTATGAATCGAGTAACAGTTCTACCCCCAAGTGCGGCTGCAATTGCAAGAGAACCAATTCCGATAGCCATTAAACCAAACCCACTTCCCATAACAACCATTGCAGCCGCCTTTTCTAGTGTAATTACACTCAACATAGAAACTAATCCATTTGATACTGCAGTTACAACCGATGCAATTCCCTCAAATGCACTTTTGATAACATCACCAAAAGCGGAAATTGCAGGAGCAGCGATTGATAGAGAATAAGCAAGAGGTATCATAGCAGCACCGAATCCTGCAAGTACTAACAGACCTAATCCTATTTGTGGTAGTGCTTTTGATACTACATTTCCAAATGATTTTAAACCATTACCTAATAGTTTCAATCCCATTCCAGCAGGACCACCAAGTACTGAAAGAGCTAACATACCTGGAATACCAGGTAGAATTGCAACCATTCCTAATGCCGTTGGAATTAAGTTAAGAGCTCCAAATAGAACCTTTGGGTCTCCCATTGATCGTAATCCTTTTGCAAGACCCTTTAATCCACCATCACTTTTAGTTGGTGTTTTACTAGAAATATCAGTTGATTGTTCTGCCTTTTTACCAACATCACTCACGGAATCAGTAACTTTACTAGCACCTCCAAGTTTTGCACCTATGTTCTTAATACCTTTAGTAATCGGTTCAAAAGAACCTCCCATTTGAGTAAAATTTGCACCAAGTTGTGCACCAGCAGTTATCATACCACCCATTGCTTTTAAAGAAGTTCCTAAATACTTGTTAAGTCCAGCGTTTAAGAATTCACCAGCTTGGTTGAAATTTTTACTGATTACACCACCAAGAGTTGCAGCTTGTTGTTCGTTTGCAACCATCTTTTGTAGTTCTGAAACTGAAACTCCTAACAAATCTGCAGTTTGTTTTCTTTGGTAGTAGTTCATCTGTTCGAATGCCTGTTGTCCACCTAATGCCTTTAAGGTTTCTTTTGCGGCTCCCTCGATATCACCAGTAAATGCCAATTCTCGTGCTTTATTCAGATTGATATTTCTACCTAACATTGCACCCAACTCTAACTCTTTGGTAATTGATGATTCAAAATCTAAAAGGTTTTCTGATATACCACTAATAGATTTCATATTAACACCAAGTTTTGCGGCAAATCCAGCGGCTTCTATTATATTTTTACCACCTTGTTTTCCAAAAAGGGCAAATTCCTCTGCAGAATTGGCAAGGTCTGCCATTAATTGTGCAGGTATAATTCCATTTTGTTTTGCGAACTCTCTTGATGTAGCAACCATATCAGTTGCAACACTTGTTGAGTTTCCATTAAGACGAGTAAATGAACCAACTAAAGTAGCAGCCTCTCCATTAGAGATACCCATGTTCATGGCCATTAAACCTACATTGGTTTGTAGACCAAAGGTTGCCCTATCGGTTGAACCTAATTCAGCTGATAAGTTTTTCGCAG
>Ga0209953_1000710_pt1 | contig 11473 bp, 12 predicted proteins | sample SalPonred_H2O_MG_FD_185713 | JGI IMG/M metagenome (GOLD analysis project Ga0209953, IMG submission 185713) | Salt pond water microbial communities from South San Francisco under conditions of wetland restoration - Salt Pond MetaG... | ecosystem: Environmental > Aquatic > Non-marine Saline and... | reverse complement strand
GGCAGCGGATCACCGGTTGGCTGCTCGACCGTGGGGGTGCACGGAACCACCGAGTTCACGGCGGTGGTGGGCTGGGGCAGTCCGATGCCCACGAGCACCACTCCGAACAGCAGCACCGCGAGCAGCAGGTTCATGAACGGCCCACCGAGCATGATGATCAAGCGCTTGTGCACGGGTAGCTTGTAGAACACCCGGTTCTCATCACCGGGCTCGATTTCCTCGAGGGACTGTTGGCGGGCCTGCGCGACCATCGCTGCGAATCGGCCGGTGTTCATCGTGCGGGCGGTGCCTTCGGGATCGTCCTTGCCCGGGGGCAACATCCCGATCATCCGGATGTATCCACCCACGGGAATGGCCTTGAGGCCGTACCGGGTCTCACCGCGAACCTTGGACCAGATGGTGGGCCCGAACCCCACCATGTAGTCCGTTACCCGGACACCGAATTTCTTGGCCGGGACCAGGTGCCCGATCTCGTGCAGGGCGATGGACGCGCCGATGAGCAGCACGAACAGCACGATGCCGAGGATTTCCAGACCCATGACCCCATTGTCTCCCTACGCCCTGACATATGACGCACCACGGCACCCGCGCGATCCGCTCCCCGCTATCTCACGCCCGACTAAGCCGGCGGGGCATCGAGCAAGAGACCGAGCACTTCCCGGATCTGCCGCAGCTCAACCGCGCTCACCCGCCCGAATCCTTGCTGCAATCGGCCCACCGAGACGGCACGAATGTGCTGGCATTGCGCGTAGGAACGCACCTCCAGGCCCGCCTCTCTCGGTTCGATCGGCACATCGGTGCGAAAGCCTCGGCGCGTGGAGGTCAGCGGGACTACTTGAACGACACTCGGTGCGGAATCGAGGATTTCCTGCGCTGTGACTACGACGACGGGACGTGGAAAGCCTGCTTCACTCCCTGCGGGGACTCCGAGATCGACCAGGGCTACAGCCCCCGATCTCAGCTCAGGTCCGCTTCGAGCCACCGGGTCTCCTCCTCATCGAGCGGTGCCGTGAGTTCTCGACCCATCTGATTTTGGGTAAGGCGTCTGACAGCCAAATCGACGGTGTCACCGACCGTCATCCCCAGTTCTGCTGCCAACTGCTTCAACGCCGCATGCGTATCGCCCGAGACACGGACGCTGGTGCTCTGCATGCAAATCAGCATACATCTAGCAAGTAACTGTCGGAGACGGACCAGGATGCGTCCATCCGAGCCGGCACACTTCGCTAGTTGCACCGCGCAGCGACCAACACCCCCGGGCTTGCGCCCTGTTTGCCGTCCTCAGAACCTGTGGATGACCGTTTGTTGATGTGAGCTCACTGGCGCCACGCTTCGTTCGTGCATGCCTTCGTCGACGAATCATTCGGCACCATTGGGCATCAGCGCGTGTATGTCGTTGCGGCTGCCTGCATCGAGGCCAGGGACCTCGAGTTCTCGAGGCAAGCGCTACGAGACTTGAATCCCAGCAGAAGCAAACTCCACTGGCACAGGGAGCGCCCCCAGGCCAGGCGGGCTCTTCTCAGCGCTATGGCAGATCTCCCCTCTTCCTACTTCACCGTCACTCGAATCTCCGTGGATGAGCGTCCCGAGCGTCAAAGGCGGCTCTGCCTCAGGACATTGATTAGTGAACTGAAGGGATCGGGCCTAGGCGGCGCCGTCCTCGAATCACGCGGTATCGCGGGGGATCGTCGAGACCGCGCCGCACTTGACTGGCAAGCCCGCACCGGTCCTTCCGCAACCAGCATTCACCACAGTCTCGGAGTCGACGAACCACTCTTGTGGTTAGCCGACTTCGTCTGCGGGGCAACCTGGTCACACTTCAATGGGAACGATTCTTACGTGTCGATTCTCGAGAAGATGAACGTCATCCACTTGGAAGCATCGGGAAACTAGATGCGCTCGGAAAAACGTCAGCCCCGGGCCCCGCAATCCCTGCGGGTGCACCGAGGCTTCCTTCTCGGCGAGTCCGAAGACCGCGAGCATTCACATCGTTCCACTCTCACAATTCAGAGTCAACACCGAATCAGCAGACGCTCACTCGAGGCGGCCTCTTGGGCCTCGTGCGCTTCCACAATGTCCTCGAGCTCGAAGTACCGCGCAGGTGGCATCGTCAATGCGCCGTCCGCCAGCGCGGCATCCACGGCGTCGACTGCGGCCGTGTACTTCTCCGCCGCCACGGTGTACAGCAACATGAATTCCAAGGTCAGCCCCGCGGTCATCAACCTGCGTCGCGGAAGGACCGGATCGTCCCCATCGGCGGCGTAGTTCACCACCACGGTCCCGGGCTTACTCACCTCGAGATCCATCTCCAGGTTCGCCGGCAGGTTCACTTCGATGATCCGATCGACCGCACCGACGGCTTCACGGATGTCGTAGATGATGTCCGCATCGCGGTAGTCGTAGACGAAGTCGGCTCCGGCGTCCCGCGCGACCTGTTGACGCTCCTCGGTAGAGGCGGTCGCGATCACGGTTGCCCCGGCCCACTTGGCCAATTGCACCGAGCATCGACCCACGCCACCGGCGCCGCCGTGTACCAGCACCACCTTGCCCTCGACCGGTCCATCACCGAGCACGCAGTAGGCGGCCGTGACCGCGGGCACTCCCAAGGTCGCGCCGAGTTCCAAGGACGCATCCGCCGGAAGTCGCCGCACCCGGGAGACATCGACGATGCAGTAATCGGCAGCGGTTCCGTACACGCTGTCGAGCGCAGCCATCATCACCCACACCCGCTCACCGATCCGCGAAGGATCGATGTTCGCGCCGACGATGTCGACCACCCCGGCACCATCGAGGTGGGGGATCTGGAACTCGGCGATGTCACGCGGGGTCAGACCGGCGCGGGTCTTCACGTCCGTGGGATTGATTCCCGAGAACGCCATCCGCACCCGCACCTCGTTCGGTCCGGGCTTGGGGATCGGCAAGTAGTCGACCTGCAACACCTCGTCGGCGGAACCGATCGCTGAGTAGGTGGCTGCGCGCATATTGCTCATGGGCCGCGATTGTCCTCCTGCCTCATGGAGGGGATACGCCACGGTCCATCCGACGAGCGCGGAGTGGCCTACCGGCGTCCGCGGAGTACGACGAAATACCGGTTGCCTTGTGCATCGATCAAGCGCACCCGGTAGTTCTTCCGTTGCGTGACCCGCACAGCGGGCAGCGCGACTCTGCCCGTGGGTGTGGATACGACCCCGTCCATGACCTTCCATAGGCCGCCTACTCGAATCTCAGCCGTAAAGGCACGCGGCGGCCCACCGACCCGCACGACGGGCACCCGCCACTTCCCAAGACGCAGCCTCTTCCGTGGTGCATTTCGAACCAAATCGGTCGCCCTCTTTTTAATGAACAGCCGCTTGGTCACGGCAGTATTGGGACCGGTGGCCAGGAGAACCCCTCGACCAACATCGCGCAGGGCCGGCTCGGGAGTGGGTTCGGGAGTGGGTGTGGGAGCGGGCGTAGGAGTCGGCGCCGGAGTGGGCGCAGGTGTCGGCGCCGGGGCCGGCGGTGCACCTCCTCCCGAATCCGAGGGGGTCAACTCGGTAATCAGTCTGAACGCGAGAGTCGAGAAGTTGATGGTGCCCATGCCGGTGACCATGTCGTAGCCGGTCAGCGCTGTGTAGCCGCCCAGGGAGTGGATGTCATTACTACCGACGGTCACGTCGGTCCGAGCATCCGCGTAGGCCGAGGAGTAGACGATCGAATGGATGTCAGTCGCGCCACCACCGTTGTCGATTCGAGTCAACCCGCGGGCGCTGAGCACAGCATTGACGTTCGCGATACCGATGGCCGTAAGGGGTGTTGCCGCCGACGTTCCCGTCACCGGGACCCACGGGAACTGTGCGGCACCGCACGGCGCCTGGCACGATTGGGTGAAGGTTCCGCTGGAAACGTAGGTCTGGGTGACGTCAGGGTCTCCGACCTGTTCCTTCGTGTAGGAGATAGAACGATCGGTCACGGCCGTGATCTCAGCCTCGCTCACGTTGAAAGTGCTGTACTCCTCCGGCAACAAACTGACGCTGATGAATTCCCCGACTGTCAGCCCATGGATGTTGCTGACGAAGATGGTTGCGACTTCGTTGGTCCGCTGGACACCCTGGATGGAAACACCTGGGTTCGCGATTGCGTACGTCGGCCAGCCGGCCAAGGCTGCAACGTCCGGCATCATCCGTCGCCCCGGCAGCGACGGATAGTTGGAGGTCGCCGCGGACTGCTGGTAGGCAGGCATCGCGTATTTCCCGCTTTGCCCTCCACCTGTGGCTTCACCGCCCTTCGACGGATAGTCCGCCAGATTGGCGCAGTTGCCATTCGGCGTGGAATCCCACCACGTGTTCAAGCTCAGTTCCGCCCCGGGCGTGTAGGTGATATTCAGTGCATTCGCCAGCGTGTTGGTCTGAGAAGTCCACTGGGTGCCACCGACCGCTAGGACATTCGGGTTCGTCGCTGGGTACTGCGGCTCCAGGCTCCCGAAATCCACGGACGCCACCGCTTCTATGCCGGTGCTCGACTGGTCTGGGTAATCCATTCCTACGGTGAAAGTGTCGAGCGTAGGAGTTGCCAGAATCTTGTAGTTGCCATCCAGCCGCGGCAAGAGAGCGCCGATGAAGACCGTTTGCCCGGCAGTGAATCCGTGGTCCCCATCCGTGGTCAACGTGGCGATATTCGAGCTCGAAGCGAAGGACGTCAAATCCTTGAAGGTGGCGTTTCCGAAGTTGTTTCCTGACGAGGAGATGCACCCGCCCGACCCTTCATCCCCGGCCGATACCGCGAGGATCACACCGTTCGCGGCTAACTGGTCCAAGACGAAGTCGGCGTCGTCCGTGTCTTGCCCAGATTCCGCTCCCCCGTAACTCAGGCTCATGATGCACCCGCCATCAGGATAATTCGGCCCCTTCGACCACGTGTGCGTCTTGGTCTCGTCCCACGGATCGTCGCCGTCGTCCACTTCCAGCCCACAGGCCTCGGCCATGTTGACGAAAAGTCCGTACCAACCTCCCGACGCACCTGCAGAGGGGGTATTCACGATGGTGATCGTGGCGTTGTCCGGCAAAGCAGCCGCCGCGACGGTGACATCGAGCGTCGATTCCAGGCCGCCGGTATTCGTGCCCTGAGCCTCGCTGCTGTTGCTGTGCTCGATCAACTCAATGGTGTCGAGCCCGCATTGTTGGAGCAGCAGGTTGACGGCATCCTCATTGGCCGTTTCGTCGAATTCGCCTATCACGATCCGCTGCGCCGCAGGAGTGCCCGATGGGGTCAGCGGGAGACCAGCGATCGCATTCCATTGCTGCGGGGCCAATCCGATGTTCCGCCCACCTGCTTGCGGGATGCAGTCCTCAGAGGGGTAATCCGGCGCGGTGAATGTCGTATTCGCGCTGGCCGGTATCGCCTGGGCGATCACGCCCGCAGGCAGCAGGGCCAGGCTCAGGACGAGAGTGAGTAGGAATCGAGTCGCCGTCTTGCTCCTTCGGATCACGCCCAACACGTTAGGGCGATTATCCGCATTTCGTTCGCCGCCACTCCCAGGAAGGCCCCACGTGCACTAAGTGACCTTTCGCCCGCCGTGACAAGGATCATGCTGCGCCCGATGGGCCCAGCCTCGCTCTATTGGCCGGCATTACTCCATGATCCGGAAGGTATGTCGGTAGGTCCCATCCGACTTTTGCTTCGTAGTCACGGTTCCTCGAGCGCCTACGTAGTCTCCGGTTCCACCGACGATCACCGCGGTAGCCGCAGCGTTGTCGTTCGCGAATGCGGGTGCCTCACTTGCTAGATACTGGCTGGCGCCAAGGACGACGATCTGGCCCTTTTTCATGTTGAACACCAATTCGCGGAATCGATCTTCTTCGGCCACTCCATCTATGGTCACATCGAATGTGGTGATCTGGCCGATCACTTCACCGATCTTCCTGTCCTTCGCATTGCGTAGGACGCCGGCGAAGAACAGCACGTGGCCGGTTTTGTTCGCTTCCAAGTCCGCGTCCGCGTCGTCCACGAGCACCGGAGCGTCCTGGAATACCGTGAGCTTCTCGAATTCCGCTGCATTTGCCCCAGGAGCCACGAGCAGGAAGGCAAGCGCGACGAGCGTGGCCGCGATCGTCTTGATAATCACTGCCCCCTAGGACTCGTTGGCAACGACGAAGTCACCGGCATCGTCTACTTCGAGCACGTATACCGGTACCACCTCGCGATTACCGGTCTTGGCATCGATCGAGATCTCACCGGTTGCACCAGCGAATCCATCGGTGCGGTTCAACTCCTTGAGCACCGGAGCGAAACGCGTGTTACCGGCCTCTTCCATGGCGGCGAACAACACGTTCGCGGAGTCGTAGGTGAAGATTCCCCAGACACCTGGCTCACGATCGAAGGCGCGCCGGTAGTCGCGAACGAAACGCTCGGCACGCGCGCCGGGCATCTGCTCAGCGGCCGGAACTCCGTTGAAGACGCAACGCTGGGCGGTCGGTAGGTCCACCGCGGCCACGAAGGCCGGGTCCACATTCGCCAATCCCATGAGGCATGGGGGTCCATCTGGATTGCTCGCCTGCAGCGCGGCGGCGATCTTCTCGCCTTCGGGGTAGTAAGTGCTGACGTACACGAAATCCGGAGCGAGCCCGAGGGCCTGGTCCACTTGGGCGCTGTAGTCGGCTTCGCCCTCGGTGATGGGAATCTCCGTAACGGTGACTCCATCAGCCTGCAGGCTGGTCGCCAGTTGGTCAGCCAGACCTTGGGTGAACTCGGAAGGGTCCACGAGCATGACGACAGACGACACACCCAGGGATTGGATATATGCCAGCTCACTGGGGGAAATCTGATCTTCCTTGGGTTGAACGGTCACGCCCAGCCCATCGGTGGTGTTCGCAGATGTCATGTGTACCGGGACGATGCCGCGCTCGAGGTAGAGCGGCAGGTTCAGCACTCCCACCGAGGAGTTGTAGGGGCCGATTACCGCTGCCGCTCCAGCATCTGCTGCTTTCTCAACGACGTCCGTCGCCAGATTCGGATTCGCGCGATCGTCTACCGGCACCACCTTGATGCGCCGACCGAGCACCCCGCCCTCGGCATTTGCCTGCCGTGCCGCGAGCCGAACGCCGCGCAGCATGTCACGACCATTCGCGCGCTGCGGCCCGGACAACGGTGCCTCGACTGCCACGACGATTGGTTCATTTCCGACGCTGGGCCCACCAGCGGTCGCCGGGCCTGCAATCCCGAACGCCGCCACGAACGAACCTGCACACAACGCAGCAAGGAAGCCTCGCTTCATGTTCTGCTCCAAACAAGATCTAAGGCGCCACCATCGTGGCCGGTAGGCGAACAGTAGGTACAAGGACACCTGACGAGCCATCCGCTGCACGCACTATTCGTGTAGAAACCGAACGCGGGACCGGATCAAGCCTCGACGCGTGGATTCCGCCCCTAACGGTCAGCGAAGGTAACTGCCGGAATCTGCGGGCGAGGGATCAGCGCAGTCACACAACATCGTCCGTCCGGATCGATCGCGATCGACAAACGGCCCGCTGACAAGGAGCCCAAGCCGATTCCCGGAGACACGGGGTCGAGCGGTCCGGTGCCGTCATCGCGCGATTGCACGCGCAGATGCGAATCTGTCAGCGATATCTCCAGGTGGACCTCACGTGCGCTCCCATGCCGCGAGGCGTTGCTCGCTAGATCGGCCACCAGGGTTTCCAGATTGCGCACGAGCACCGAATCGGAATCGATTTCCTTGGTTGCTTGCACGCTGAGCGTCCAGGTGATGTCCAGCAGGCCCGCCCACTGGGAGCGCAGCGCTATCAGCACATCCCAGGCCGAAGCATGCTCATGCCGGGGGTCTATCGAGGCTCGCATCAGATCTACTTCGCACTCGCGCAGCAGTGCTTCCAGGCTCACCAGCTGCTCAGCACTGACCTGATCACCCGCGAAACGCAGGGTCATGCCCACCGTCGCCAATCGACCTTGGATCGGCCCATGCAGCATCGAGGCTGTTTGGGCAGTCATGCGTTCGTACTGCCGCCTCATGTCTATGTCCAGCAGATCCAGTGCCTGCTGCGTCTGGGCGAGTTGCCGGGCCGCATCCATCCACATCCGACGGTCAGCCACTATCAAGGACACGACCATCGCGACGATCGTGCCGATCAACCACACCAGGATTTCGAACCAAGGAGTGCTCCCGGGCACCAGCCAAATCGTCTGCGGGGAACTGTCCACCAGCGAGCCGATCATCCAACCCGAGACGACGATGCCCCCCAGAACGCCTAGGGCGTTTCCTCCAAGGACCACAAGTAGCGACGGCCAATTCGCGAGAATGCTCATACGGGGCACAGCCCAAGCGATGGCACTAAGAAACACATAAGCCAGCAGGGCAGCGAGCAGCAAACGCAACACAGTTCCCGGAACCGGAGCAGGTGCCGCGAATCCCAGTGCCGGCAAGGCAACCAGCACCGATATCGGCTCCACGCGGGCGTTCGCCGCAGCCAGCACCGGTCGGCGCCCGCGACGTGAAGCGATCGGGTCCCCCTCGGTCGCCGGCGTCTTGGCCAACGTCGAGGATCGTTGGGCAAGCTGGGACATCTCGTGGCTGGCCTGGCGCACCAAGGCGCGCGAGTCCTCGGCAACGCTGGAGGCGATCGCAGCGAACCCGGACGCCCCGGCAATGGAATCCCTGGCTGACAGCAGCGCCATCAGGTCCTGCAGCACGGGTGTGATCGCCTGCTGCACCGAAGCCGCGAGGCGAGAGCGCTCCTCGTCCAATTCAGCCCATCGACGTTTCGTTTCCGTTCGCAGGCGCTCGATACCCAGGCGCAAGCTTTCGGTCGTGGATTGCTGGAAGGAGTTCACCGCCTGAAAACCGGCGATCAGCACTACCCAAATCGAGGTACTACCGATACTCAAGACCAGCGACGTCACTGTCACCTGGGAACTGCTGATGGCTTGCACGTGGGAGGCCTCGACCTCGGCCAGATGTCGAATCACCGCAGTCGACATCCATAAGACGAGTGCCCACTTCCACAGCGCTTGCCCCGCCACCTTGGTTCTGATCAGCCAAGCGATGCTCGCACCGATTACGAGTGTCACGACCGCCGCGGCGATCACCAAGACGACATCACCCAGGTTCTGAGTCCAGCGGTAGGCGCGCAGGCCACTGGCGACCACCATGAATCCGCCGTAGATCACGAACGTCCGTGGTCTCAGCGCGTAGTAAGCGATCTCCGCTACCAGTCCGGAGCGTGATGCACCCAGGACCTGGCGGAACTGTTGAACCCAGATCACCGGATCACTATTCGCCCGGAATTCCACAGCGAAGCGGCCTGGACCCTGGCATTGATAGCCGGGCTGTTACGAATACCCAAGGCCGAGAACAGGCGTTGGACCATCGCCTCGGCGGCCCGCAGCGTGGTGCCCCGCTCCTCGGCTATTGCCGCATTGGAATAGGCCGCGGCCAGCAACCGAAGGACTTCCCCTTGCTCGCGGCTTAACTCGATGACCGAATCCGAATCCGGATCCGCCGCAACGATCACCCGTTCTCGGCCACCGATGGCAGCGGTCACCGCCTCGGAGAGTTCCTCGGGCGATTGCACCGCGCTCTTGACCACGTAGACGACATCCGCGGGAAGACCCTGATGGGAGGAGACGGCAAGATCGGGCGACGTATGGGCGGTGAGCACGACGAGACCCACCCAGGGGTAGTCGCGCGTCAACCGTTGGCACAGATCGACCCCGGTAGGCCCTTCCCCGAGGTCGAGGTCACACACCACCGCATTGGGCTCTGCTTCTTCGATCAGCATCATCGCTTCGGCGATGGCACCGCAGGACCTCACCGACCAACCCAGCCCTGAAAGCGCACCGGCCACCAGGTTGCGGGTGAATGCCTCGTCTTCGACTATCAGGACTTGCCCGGCGTTTTCCGCGCTCGCTACCGACACCACAGTTCATGGTAGGCCGTCACCACGAAAGCCCTCGTGTGTTTCCCGAACACCACAAGCCCGCACCAGCTTTCGCTTGTCTTCGGCGGCCCGCAGGCCGTGGCACGCTCCCGTTATGGGTGAGAGATCAACGATGGGAAACCTCCGTGCGGTTCGTTCAATAGGTCGATTCAGCGTTATCGGTATCGCCGGTTTCGCATTGGCAATGTCGGTCTCGGCCTGCTCCGGTGATACGCAAACCTCATCTGGTCCCACGGCGGCGGACCTACGCGAAGCGGGATCCATCACGATCGGAACGAAGTTCGATCAACCGGGCTTCGGTTTGTTGAATCCCGCAACGAATGAGCTCGAGGGTTTCGATATCGAGATCGGGGAGATCATCGCTGCGGATCTCGGGATAGCGCCGGAGGACATCACCTGGGTGGAAGTCGTCTCCGACGAAAGAGAAGCAGCTATCCAAGACGGGGATGTCGATCTCGTTATCGCGACCTTCACCATCAATGACCAACGCAAGGAAGAGGTCTCCTTCGCCGGTCCCTACTTGATCGCGGGGCAGGATTTGATGGTCGCCAAGGGCAACCCGGAGGCCATCACCGGTCCTGAAGATCTGGCAGGAAAAGTTGTCTGTTCTGTCAACGGGGCCACCTCGGCCCAAAACATCGAAGCCGATTATCCCGACGCCGAACTCATCCTCTTCGAGGACTACAGCTCATGCGCGCAGGCGCTGAAGGACGGTCAAGTCGATGCCGTCACGAGTGACAATGTCGTCCTCTACGGCTTCGCGGCTCAAGACCCGGATGCCTTCGAGGTAGTCGGGGAAACCTTCTCCGAAGAGCCCTACGGCATCGGCCTGTCGCGGGACAACACCGATCTGCGCAATTCAATCGACGACGCTTTGGAGGCATCCTTCGCCGATGGTTCCTGGCTCGCTGCGTGGGAGGCCACTGCCGGGCAATTCATGCCCGCGCCCACACCCCCTGATGTAGAGCGGTACTGATCCCGCCACGCAGCCGGCGCCCGAAAGGGCTGGCACTCCTTGTCGGGCTCCCTCTTGGAACCACCCCTTCGACCCAACCACCGTTGTCTACCTAATACCTATATTAGGTAGATCGGTATAACTACTGCGTGAGCATGAACATCAAGAACGACGAAGCCCACGCGATGGCCCGCGAACTCGCCGACCTGAACGACACTACGGTCACCGAGGCCGTCACGTCGGCACTGCGGGAGGCATTCGTTCGGCAACGAGAGCACGGGCAATCGCGAAGCGAACGTGTCACTGCCCTCCTGGATCGCATGCGGCGCCAACTGGCCGACTCCCCCGGGCCTTCCCTACGTGAGATCAACGACGGGCTCTACGACGATCGCGGCCTTCTCCGATAATCCTCAACACCTCGGCCATCGTTGCCGTTATCGAAGGTGACCCCGAGGCCGACCATTTCGTAGCCCTCATGCTCGAAGCACTCGGCGTCACCATCGAACCCGTCACCGCAGAGCAGGCCGCCATCGCCAGAGGCGCCTACCGCGACTTCGGCAAGGGACGCTCACACCCAGCGCAATTGAAC
>Ga0209953_1000709_pt1 | contig 11489 bp, 9 predicted proteins | sample SalPonred_H2O_MG_FD_185713 | JGI IMG/M metagenome (GOLD analysis project Ga0209953, IMG submission 185713) | Salt pond water microbial communities from South San Francisco under conditions of wetland restoration - Salt Pond MetaG... | ecosystem: Environmental > Aquatic > Non-marine Saline and... | reverse complement strand
CTATCAGTTAGGGTTAGGAAGGTTTTAATAAAATCGCTTGACTGTACGGTAGCAGAGCCTAATTGTTGGCTCATAGACTGTATTCCTCTAGTAACGTCATCTACGTCAAAAGCACCTAGAGTATTACTTAAGTCACCAAACGCTCTTTTTAGGTCCCCGGCGTCTGATTGAGGAATTTGAAGAATATTTACCAGGTTATTGCCAAAGTCCTCTAATATTTTAGTACCACTTATAAGTTGCAGTAGTATTCCGGTAATACCGGCTTTTGCAGCTCCTTTAGTAAATTCTTTTGAACCGGCAGCAAAAGCTTGAACTGCGTCTCCTGTATCTCTCTGTACTTCGGCAGCTTTCGTAGAGGCATTTGTAAACTCTCTAAAAATTTCTCTAATAATCGGTATATCATCCACCGCTTTGCCGAACAAATCAAATGTTCCGGCAATTCTATCAAGGAGTTTATATTCTCTAGTAAGAATTTTAGCCTCTTGTGTAGTTTCCCTACTTACTTCTAAAGCTTCTTGAAGATCTTTAAGTCTTTCAGCTTGCTGTTCGTTGAGGTTACTTTGAATCCCTCCGACACTTTCAAGTAAGTCCCGTATTTTCCCCTCAAGAACCTGTTGTTCTTTAATGGCCTTATTATAGGATCTTTGAAATTTTTCTCGCTTACGAGCGTTAACTATATCATCTCTAGTATACCTACTGAGTTCCTTAGCTAGGTCTGTAGACTGTTTAGTCTCTTGGTTAAAATCTCCTCTAGCTTTTGATTGCTGCTTGAGAATTTCCAACAGGCTCTTACCTAGCTCATTTCTGAGTCTTTCTTCTTCAATAAAGTTAGGATCTGTACCTTCAGCCATATTAAATTATATAATATAAATAGGAAGACCTCTATTTTTTAGAGGCCTTAGTACTATATGAAGGTTTGATATCGGGTTGTAGGGTTTTGAATTCTGAGTCTTTATTTTTACTTTTGCTCTTCTCCATCTCTTTGGTATAAAATTCTTGAATTTGATTAAAAGTAAATTTTCTTAACCAGATAGGCATATTATACACATCATGCCAAGTATATCCTCCATTTCCGTGAAATACTATTTCATGTATTTGCTTAAATATGTTTGATCTAGACTCACGCGTCAGGCCAAAAAAACCCGACAGTAATAGGTATAGTAACGCCCTCCTCTACGCCATTTGAGGTAGTAACTGAACTTACCAAATCCACGTCGGGGGATATACGGTTATAGTGTTTTCTAAGTTCTCTAGCATCTCTAGCTAAGAGGTATGTATCGACAAATTGTCTAATATCTTTTTGTTCTCTAGAACCATTAACAGAAGTAATAATATGCTTTAATCTAGTAGAACCTTCAGGATTAGCTTCAGCATCTATTTTCTTAAGCCCTCTAAGCTCCTCTTCAATTGCTCTTTCATCTTTATGAGTTAATAGTTTAAATGTCACTAAATTGCCAGAAGAAGGTAGTGAAAATTTAAATTCGTTTGTTTTATTTTCTACTAACTCTTCGTTGAGATGTTTATTATTAAGTTTAGTTAAATCTGTAGTTACTTTCTCTCCTCTGTATAAAAACTCATAGTCTTTTCCGTATGCTAAAATACGGGCAGCAATCATAATAGCGTTTTTGTCTCCTATTAATAAATCATTAAAATCTACACCCGGTGTAACTATTAAAGACTGAAGAAGTTTATCGATAGCTGTACCGTTAGCTAGGTAATTTTGATTGGTAAGTATATCTTCTTCTCTTGCTGTCATATACTTCATTTCAATAGTACCTGATGCTAGAGGTGAATTTTCAGGATATAATAATCCTTTCGAGGGTAGTTCTACCGTTTCGGTAGGTAATTTAAATTCGGCCATAAATTTTATTTGTTAAAACCAGTTCTAGATATAAATATAAGGTAAATAACTTTATAAAACAACAAAACCCGGAATAATCCGGGTTCTGATATAAGTAAAAATGGGTGTTTAAAAATTTAATACAGCATAATCCATTGCAACTGTGATTGTAAGCTCTACTGCTTCTGAGCTTGACCAGTCAAAAGAACCTTGAGACATATCTGTAATAAATGCTCCTTTAATAATCCATTCCGATACGATATCTCCTACAGGTCCTAATACGTTTAGGGTTAAATCCTTTTTATACTGATCTGAATATCCAGCTCTACCGGTTACAGATTCGTATGAAAGACGTGCCCATTCCATTACCGCTTGTGCTCCTGATGGTGTGATTGGATCATATAATGTCATGTCCATATCTCCCCATTCTCTCTTTCCACGTACTTTTCTATAAGAGTTGATGTGGTCTAATTTGATAGACTCATCGGTGAAGTTTGGAGCTGTTACGTTTCTTACCATGAATGATGGAATACCATCAACGTACATTACAAATCTGTTCTGTACTTTAGGTTCGAAAGCTCTAAACATTATTTCGTTAGGATCTAAAGTTGCCATGCTATATTAGTTGCTTTATTATAAATATTCTATTTTAAAATTATGCGTCGAAAGTAGCTCCTGTTGGTTCTACAACGAAGTCTAACACAATAAACTCTGCAGTTTTAGCTGGCTGGATAAAGATCTGACCTACTAGTTGATTTCTGTCAACAACGTCTGCAGTGTTGTTTGTATCGTCCATTACTACTCGGTAAGCAAATAAACCTTGCTGCTGTACTACTGAATCTAAGTAAGGATTTACAGCTGCTAAGAATCTGTTACGAGTTGCAATTGTGTTTTGTTCAAATACTAAGTTTCTTGCCTGATCACTTAAGAATTTCTTAAGTTCGATAAGTAGACGTCTTACGTTTACTCTATCAAGTGCAGAAGCTTTAGTTTGTAAAGTTTTCTGACCAAATACTGCTATACCTGTTCCAGGGAAAGTAGCGATTGGGTTAACTTTTCCGCTGTAAAGAGTATCTCTATCTGTTCTAGAAAGTTTTTTCTCTGCTTGAATAACTCCGGTTAGTCCTCCTCTTACAAGTCCTGCAGGTGCAAACCATGGTGCTGAAGCTCCATCTGTGAATGCATAGACTCCTGGGATCACTGTTGAAGCAGGTACCCATACGTTCTTACCAGTAGCTGATAGCATTTGTAGCCATGGCCAGTAAGAAGCTGCATAAGATGAATTCAATGAGGCTGCTTTAGATACTGTATTTGCTACTGTATCTCCGTATCCTACTAGATCTAATACTGCAATAGCATCTCCTCTTGATTCAACGATAGAAACAATACTGTCTAGTTGAGTTGCATGAGAAGCAAATTCGTATGCAAGACCTGGTGCTGAAATAATGTTGAACTGATAGTCGTCTTTATTGCCTAAAAGAGTAATAACGTCGGCATAATCAGTACCTGTTAGGCCTTGTGTGTTAGTGTCGTTAATATCTTTAGTAAAGTTTGCACTAGCTACTGCAATAGTACCGGTAGCACCGCTAAACGAACCAGAGCTAGTAATTGGAAGAGAGCCTGAGTATGATACTCCGTCTGCATCTGTTCCAACGGTTACACCATCGTTACCTACATAATTTAATGTCTGTAAATTTACAGCAGATACATAAATGTAGTTAGACTTATTAACATAATCTCCTGTAGTGTTAACTTGTGAAGCATCTGCTGCAAGAGAAGATACTTGGTCACCAATAACAGAAGCAATATAGTTTGAACTGTTAGGGTCTAACGAAAGGTCGTTGAATGTCTCTAATACGATTTTATTATTAGTACTATCATCTCCTCTACGTACCTGCAGAGTAAAAGTACCTTTTGAATTATCTACGTTAGAAACTTCCCATCTTAGGTTATCGCTTGAACCTGAAACTAATGATCCGTCTGAGTTTAAGCTACCAGAGTTGTTATAAATTACTCCTTTACCGATTGATTTAATAACAAAAGGTTGAGAGCTGTCTTTAGCTGAAGCAGATACATGAGTAGAAGTAGCAGAAGTCCATCCTGCTGATCCTGATACAACTCTTGCTACAAGAACGCTTTCTCCTCCTTGATCAAAATAGCTCTTAACAGCCATAGATGTTAGGAATTCTTGCTTAGTAGATCCGCTTTCAAACGTTACGCCAAATTTTCTGCTAAAATCATTATATGAAGTAACTAGAGTTGGGATCTCTACAGGTCCTTTTACTGTAGGCCCGATAATTGCTGCTCCTACGGCTGGGGGTGCCGGTTGAATAAATGAAATATCATTTTCTCGTGCAAATACACCTGGGGAGATAATAGTTTCTGCCATGTTAGGTAGTGTTTATTTTATTTCTATTATAAATATAGTTCGAAAATCGAAAACTTTTTTAAGTAGATAGTATTATTCCTACATATATAAATAGATAGAAAATACTCTACCGTCTTATTCTTAAAAATGAATTTAGTTCTTGTAGATTTCAGTTAACTTCTCTATAATAACTTTATTTTGACTGAATTCTCCGTTATCGTAGTAGAATAGTTTTTTAGTACGTTCTTTCATCACACTCTTATTGAATTCACATACCTCTCTCATTTCGTTTCTAATGTCTTTTAGTTCCTTGATCGGCTTCTTGCTAAAGTCTTTAATTAACTGTGTAATTTTAGAAAATCTAATGTAGGGATCGAGCTCTAAGTCATAAGATTCATCAAACCACCTGTCAAAGGTTTTAAATCCTTGGGTTTTTAACCACTCAAGTGACCCCGGACTACTAATGGTAATAAACGGTACACCTATACTTATAGGCTTCCATGTTTTTTCTGAGGTAAATAACGTATCTTTTGAGTATAATGTCTCTCCTATTAAGTGTATAAAGGTAGAAGAGTAGTCTTCCATAGGAACATAGAGGGTAATGTCATCACCGGAATTATCTCTATCTATAAAAATAGGAGACATGTTATAGAGTTTATCAACATAAGGTATAATGGTTGGGTCTAACTCTACTAATTCATGATGTTTATATTGTTCTAATGGATTAAAGCTAATCTTACCCAAATGAAATAGTTCATTTCTTATTAGATCTGCTGCTACAAAAATTCTATGAGTACGAGGTCTACGACTATAATAAGTGAATAGGTACTTTTCATCAGTAGGGATGAATTGCGGTATTTCGTCAGGTAGATTAAAAACGTTCACCCAAGTCTCTCCCATACTAACAGGAATTACGTTTACTCTACAATCAAAATTTAATGCAGTTATATGGCTCTTTAAATTTGCATTTATATAGAAAACGTTTGAAGGTGGTATGTTCTCTTCATCAGTCCATCTCTGAATTATCTTAAAGTCATTTCTTGTGACCATTTCTTGAACTCCGGTATATCCTTCAAATGGTTGTAGGAATACTAATTTGCATTTTCCTGTTTTAATATCTTGTTTTACCTGTGAGTAGAGGAAGTCAAGTCCGAGCTTGTCTTGTAAGAAAAAGTACATCGGCTCGTAAAGCCTCACCACATAAAGGTACTTCTCTAAAGAAGCAATCTGATCTATAGTTACATACTCTACACCTGGGAGAGGTTTATAAAGCATTTCTTCAAATTCTTCTACTCTTTCAAATAGGTACTCTCCAAATGTATAATAGTATCTGTTTTTCTCATCTCTTAAATTCCAATTTGGACTTTCACCAGAAGGCCTATAAAATCCTGTATTACTATCCCATTCCTCCCGGAATACGTATATAGGCTGAGTGTGCATATTATAGGTACAGTTTTTTATACTTAGTATAGCAATCATAAATACCGGTACCGAACATACTCTGTATATCCTCTAATACCTGTATGCCAAGATTATCTATAATTTCACGGATCATGAAAAATTGAGTTACTTCAGAATACTTTGTTGAACCTAAGAAATGAACTGCAGGTAGTTTTTTATAATCGTACGATGAAGTGGCTTGTTCTATCGACGTAAAAGGATGAGCAAAATTATTATATAAATCATTCACTGTATATTTTGAAAGAGACTCATCTATGACTATGGAAATAGATCTATCAAAAAGAAAAGTGGTATCTTGATCTACTTGTGATTTATATGTATCTGATAGTTCAAATAAATATTTATGTATTAATCCTTGTTCTATAAAACATCCATGAAGTAATTCTGAATTAAAGAATTGTTCATCTCTAAAATACACTGCTAAAGCTTTATTAGTAGCCTCTCTAAATAAGTCGGGATCTTTACATACTATAGCTCCCATGTTTGGTATGCTAAAGAGTCTTAAATTACGTAAAAGATCTAATCCGTACTTTTCATTTATGAATAAAGCCGGTTTAAAGTACGATCTATATAACCCGCTTATTTGGGTCATTTCCCAATCTATTTTATGGTCTCTATGAACAAACTTTATATCCCCAGTATTCACTTGGGGTAGCGGTTGATTTAAAATTAAATCTAAATCTAAATTAATAAAGTCTGTGGTCTGTTTAGTATATGCATACATCTTATAAACGTATGGTAGACTCCCTTTTTTTACATCGATATCTAAAGCTTCATAGTCTGTAAATGGAAGGTTAAGTTTTTTAAGCTTATCTATTACTTTACTATTAGAGACAAAAGTAGAATTGCCGTAAAACTTATTACTATTTAGAGCAGATACTATAGCAATTCTCAGCTCATCTGCAGGAACAAACTCTGGATAATCTACATTTAAAAAGCTGTATACTACTTTCATTCGCACATTTCCTTACACATCTCGTAGAAGTCTGCTAAATCAGGAAAAGTTGCTTTAAAATCAGTACCGCGTCTTTCATCATGAGCATTCATGAATCTATAAAAGTTTTTTCTTGATTCTCTGATTTGCTCCGGATCGTGATCACTGCTCATCCAGTCTGCTATTCTACGTATCTTAGAAATTTCTATATCAGTAAATCCCATATGATGGGCTCTCCATTCTGCAGCTGGATCTTTATCTACTATTCGAAGACCGTCGGCATAATCAGCAAGTTCTTTGACTTGGTCTATAAACTCTTCGGGTAAAATATTTACAGCCTGATGCATTGGGTATCTTAAATAAGAAGAATCAATCATAATGCCGGGATTCCAGTATCTATACTCGCTATTATATTTCTTTTTACAGTCGTATACGAAATCTAACAATTCTTTATATCTCGGAATAGAAAGAGCATTAAATGTGCTCATAACTATAATTGAAACCCTTTTACAATTTTCAAATATCTTAATTATATTACCTTTAAACTTTTCGTAATCTAAACCATTTCTGATATATTCTGCATGATTTCCTGCTGTATCGGCGGATGTATATATAACTACTTCCTTAACTAGGTTATTTTGCTCTATATACATTAATTTTTCTACAAGCTTATCTATCAGTTCATCAGGTACTCCTAAATTAGAGTTTATACCTAATCTCAATTTCCTATTGGGTTCTGGGTTCTCAATAATATAGTCTAAGATTTTCCATACATCTTTATGCATTAAAGGCTCTCCTCCGGTCATTCTAAAAGTATGTAGGTCTTTATATAAATCTGGCCACCATTTCCAGAATGCTTCTACATATGGGTTATGGTCGTTGGCATGATAAGGCATCATCCCTTGCTGTTCAAGCCATTCAAGATTATTAAATCTATCACTGGTTGGGTATGCTCCGTGTTTTTTAAGTTCTTGAACCCATGAAGAAGAAAATGACGGACCGCAATAAGAACATTTAAAATTACAAGCATTTGAAAATGCAACCTCTACGTATTTTGGATTATAATCTCCTCTCCATCCTAGATCTTTAATTTCCTGTAGGTACGGTTTAGACCAAGGTTCGTGGGACTTCCATACTCTATCAGAAAATTCATTAGAATTATCCTCTACTCTCCAACAGTAGTCACACTCTTTCGGTCTCTCCCCTTCAAGCATTTCCTTTCTTCTAAGTTTTTTAAACTTAGTATTATGAAGTGCTGATGGATTTCTCTTTAATTCAGAGATTGGGATTTTATGAGTACTTGGGTGATGGCAGGAATGTGTCTGACCCATCTGAAGGTGTATGGTAACTTGTGTCCATTTAGCTAAACAAAATCCGTGTCCAACCTTATCAAGTTCTTTTTTGAACTTACCTACCGATTGCATTTCTCCGTTCATAACTCTATATTTAGCATTTTAGCCCACGGTGTGAGATTCTCTTCACATACAAGTCTATACTTAACTTGCCTTATACCGTCCTGTTTATAATTTATTTTATCTTGCTGCATCTGAAGAATATATCTTCTTTCATTTCTCGCTGTTGTTTCACCTTTGACAAATTTACCGTCAATAATTCCTTCATCTTTGTGAGGTAAACACTTCATTCTACCGTCTCTTCTAAAAGGAAGAATAGAATTAGGTATATCAAATGTTTCGCTTTTAAGCTCTGCATCGAATGCATTAAATTGTGTTCTTGGGGAATTAAAGTCAAGGTCCACTATTAAACCTTCTTGGGGAATATCTGTATGTAGATTACCAACTTCTGCGGAAGATAGAGGTCTATTCCATGTGAAAACCTTGGCTATATCACCTTTAAAGAACTTATTGCTTGCCAAATCATCTAATGATGTAGTCGTACCTAAATAAATAGAACTTTTTCCATAAGGTTTTAATCTTCCATTGAAATTTAATGGAGAAGGACTCCCATGCCCAGCTCTTGTATCAACCTCTGATCCATTTAAGTAAAAATGTGCTAGATTGCTATCTGTATCTATAACTGCAGTAATCCAACTCCATTGGTTATCGTATCTTTTTAACCACATGTAATTATGCTGATGAAAAGTATTCCAAAACTGTAAAGATATTGCTCTAGAATTATTAAACGACAAACCGTAATCATATCCAGGTACTCTAAAAATTGGGTACTCTACGTATTTAGCATTATCATCACCTATAAGGTATACATTATTTTTATCTACTTGTTGAAACGCTCTGACTAATACTGATACAGTGTGAGAACTATTAAATAGGTGTTTATGTTCTGATTGAAATGGTATTTCGATTTCTCCTTTACTTCCATCGAAAGAGTAGTATTTTTGATCTAAATTTTCTTTAAGGTATGTATTTTCTGTCAATCCTTCTTTATAACATCTCCAAAATAAATCATCATCTTCCATTCCCCAGTCCCAATAGTCATTAGAATAACCATTCGTTGCTTCAACATGCTCCTTAGAAAACAGGACAGCACCGCCAAAGTACTCATGGTATTTCAACTGGTAGTCCATTTGAGAAATTTTAGTAGCAATATGTCTTGGACCTTCAGTGGGAAAAGAGTAATCACATCCTCCACCTTCTTCCGGTATCATATCAATATCATGCCAGACAATATAATCGCATCCGTCTTCAAAGGCATGTTTGGCTGCAATGTTTTTGGTTGCACCTCTATTAAAGAGTTTATCATCTACTTGATGGGCAAAATACATTTGAAAATCAATACCTTGACTCTTTAAGTACTTTCCTACTTTAGGTACAAACTCATTTAAGTGTAATTCTCTATTTCTATATGGTACACATACCCCTAACTTCATATGCCGATATTCATATGTGTAATATTATTTTCTCTTACCTTACCGTGTAATGTAAATTTACATGTAGATAGTCCGTCTTCTATATTATTATGACCTCCTGTTTGAACTTCATTATTATATCTTAACTGGTTCCACCTAGTGGTTTGGTGTTTCCATTGCCCGTCTGTAAATCCGTTATCAACATGCTTTAAAGTTTTAATTTTACTCTTCCTTCTATACGGAATATATGAGTAGTAATTCTCCGGGGGAGTAAAGTATTCCAGATATACATCTCTAAGTTCGGCGTCGTTATTATATCTTGAAAGGTCCTTAAATATGTAATCATCTAAAGATAAAGGTACATAGCTTGTAATAAGTTCATCACCCTGTTCTATATGTAAACTGTTAAGTGTTCCGTTGAAGAAGTTTTCTTTTTCAGTATCGGAACCAATATAAATAAATTGAGAGTCTTTATGATTATATAGAGCTTTTTCTAAATCAACTATACCGGTTAGTACATTATTAACTGTTAGTTTAATTCTACTGGTTAATCTAACATATTCTATTTCTATTGTGTTATCTATTTTTGTGGTAATATTAGATGTTATATCATAATATTTTCCGCTACTGTCAAAGAACTGTAAAGTAAATCTATTGAAGGAGGTATAGGCGAGTTTAAAATCATATCCTTTAATAGATAAAATAGGAAATACGTCAAATGGTTTATTAACATTAAAAACAGTCTTACCTAAATTTATATCTAACTTAATAGTAAAATCTCTACTAAAATTAACTAAGTTAGGTACTTTAGCATAAGAACTTACACCATTGAATGTTGCAAGCTCGATTTCACTTCTTTGAGGTTTATCATAAGAAGCAAATCTTACGTTATTTTTTACACATCTATACCTTAAATCATCATCTTCAAACCCCCATCCCCAATATAGATTAGAAAATCCATTTATCTTCTCAAACGTCTCTACTGGAAATAATGTTATGCCGCCAAAGTAGGAAGGGAATGGAATATTATGGGTAGCAAGGTGTACAGGGTTTTCACTATAAGAATAGTCTACTTCAATCGGTAACATATCTACATCGTGAAATACTACGTAATTACATTTCTGTTTTTTAGCCTCTAGGAATCCAATATTACATAAAGTTCCTCTGTTAAAAGCAGAAGCATTATCTTGCTCTACAACGATAATAGTATACTCTATCCCAGTTTTATTGAGATAGTCTTGCATATGAGGTAAAAACTTTTGTAGGTGTTTATACCTATTTCTATAAGGAACAATAACTCCTAACTTATTTTTCATCAATATATTTATCTTTCCAAAGTGATAAATACCACTGTATTCTTTCGTCCCAAGAGTCCTTATCGATTTCTTCGAACCAAATAGTTAAAGCGTCTAAGCTATTAGCAATTTTTTCTAACGATTTGACTTTTCTTTCCTCAAGAACTTCTTTTTGCAGTTCTTTTTTACTTGAAGTACTCATATTAAGACGATTTTTTCTCTAATTATGTTCCAGTTCTTATAGCTAAGATAAGAAAAATTATTAATCTTTTCAAACATATATTCAGGATTATTAATATCAATCTTATTATCCTTTATATTCGAAAGCATTGTTTTATATTCTTTCCAGAAGGTATAATCTTTTTTAGTCTCTGAAACTTCTTTTATTCTCTCTATAACACTAGAATCCCATTTAAAGTGGTGTACCTGAGTAAATACTTCTTCTATAGGAAATCTTTTAGGATGTGATCTTCCCCAAGAGTTTTTACCTTCGCCAAAATCCACATAATGCTGACCGGAAGTTACATCGACAGTACCTTTCATTAGGGTTACTTTATTTGGACAGGCACCAGACATAGGATGTCTAAAAAATCCTGCGTAGGGGAATAGTTCTTGAATATTACTATCTAAGTTAACTTTGGGGAATGTACCGTCTTCTCCTATCCTATCTAAAAATCCTCCTGTAACGAATTCGTATTTATGTTTTATACAGTCTTTTATAATATCTTTAATATTATAGGGATAGACCTGTAATTCATCGTCGTCTG
>Ga0209953_1000708_pt1 | contig 11495 bp, 6 predicted proteins | sample SalPonred_H2O_MG_FD_185713 | JGI IMG/M metagenome (GOLD analysis project Ga0209953, IMG submission 185713) | Salt pond water microbial communities from South San Francisco under conditions of wetland restoration - Salt Pond MetaG... | ecosystem: Environmental > Aquatic > Non-marine Saline and... | reverse complement strand
ACTCCCGAAAGAATGTTGGGGATGTCATTGTTAAGCTGGGTAAGGTCTCTGCGTAGAGGGTTTAATGGTCCTCCAGCACCGCCAGCTGCTGCTCGTCCAGCGGTAGATCCAGAACCACCTCGCAATGAGGGGGGAAGTGAGGCTGGGCCTCCCATGGGAGGAAGTGATGGCCCAATTGAAGAATTTGGTACTGGCCCCAAAGGCCCAAACCTGCCACCGTTCATTCCACCGACAGAAGTATTTCCTCCACTTAAGCCAGAGCCATTTGAAACCTGAGGTTGTCCCCCACCGCCAGGCACGTAAGGCCCTCCAGAAACCATCCTTGCTGTAGGTGGTGTAATTCCAAATCTACCTTGAATAAAATCTGCTTGCCCTGGCGTAATTTGAAAACCAGTGCTTGGTGTGGGGATTCCATACTGACCAAATCCAATGCCAAACGAATCTCCACGAGGTGGTGGGGTAGGTTTGTCAATCTCCATCGGAATATAGTATCCAGCATCTCCTGCATATCTACCCCTTGCTAAAGATGCAGTATCTGTAGTGTCAAGGTCGGTGTCTTTTTCTGTAGTACCGCCTGTACCATCTTTTGCTCCCAATGCCCCATCTTCTGCCTCTGGAAGTTCTTCTGGCTCATTGTAAATTCTTGTAACATTTTCAGTAATGTCTACAATTTTTTCTTCAGGGAAGTTGTCCCAGTAGTTTACGATATCTTCTACTACATCTAGTGCGTCCTCCATGGACTTAATAAACTTATCGGTACTAATCCTTGCAAGATCTACATTATTCTTTACCCTTTCCCATTCTTGACGAGTCTTGCCAAGAACGGTGAGTCCTGCAATCAAGTCTTCTTTTTGTCTTCCAAGAAGTTCTAACTGTCTTTGAGCTGGCTCAATTCTTTGCTCTTCAATTTCAAAGATAATTCTGTTAAGTCGCTCGATTTCTTGCTCAATTTCTACACGATTACGACCTGTTTGATCGACAAGGGCAGCCAGCTCTTTTTCTCTAGCAATTTCTAGCTGTTTTGACTGTCTTTCTTGACTTGCAGCAGTTTGTTGCTTGCGATACTCCTGAACGGCTTTAGCCGCCGCCGCAATATCACCACGAGAAAGTGCATCTGCAACATCTAGCTGTGATTGTTGCTGAGCTGCAATTTGCTTATTAAGATCCCTAACTTGTTCAAGGGCTTCTTCTCTCTTTTCGTACTTTTTGTTAATCTCTTCTTCTCGCCAAGAAATTCTTTCAAGTGCCGCTTGGAGGTCATCCAATCCCCCAGCCTTGTTGCGAATGTCAGCAATTTCTCTTTCGGCCTCCTTGATTGCTTCTAGGAATGGCTCTTCTTTAACTGCAAAGTCAAGCTCAATTTCTTTTTCTTTGACCGAGAATGCTTCCATAGCATTGTTAAACCCAGTGTTAAAGATATCTACAAGGCCCTCAAAAGTTAGCTTCTTAATTTTAAGATCTAGGTCTGCCTGATTCTCTGCATTTTTAAGTGCTTGCCTAAGTGTGTCTGGATCAACCTCTGGATTCATTACTAGCGTTTGCAAGTCTTTGTCGCTTAGAATTGCTTCTTTTTGTGCCTCGCTTAGTTTTTGTGCATTTTTCTGAATAAAGTTAGCAACGCCGCTGAGGTCTGCAGTCTCAGCATTTTTTCTTGCTAGCGATTCTGCGGCCTGATATGCCCTAGAAATTTCGGTAGCTTCTTCCATTAGCTTGATAGATTCTTTAATCTTATCGTTATCTTTTTCTCTTGCGATAGCTGCTGCGAATGCTTTATCTTTTACCGCCTCGTATGCCTGAGCATTGCTCAAGCCTGCTCTAGTAAGTTTTTGATGTGCAGTAATTTGATCATGCAGGCCAGAAATAACTGACTGCTGTTCGTTGTGGAATTCTCCAAGTGCAACAGCGTTCATTGCTCTTTGCATATTGCCTAGGGTCTTTGTAATACCTGTAATATTTCCAGCTTCATCAAATGTGAATAGTTGGTTCTTTCTTCTCTCATACTCTTCTGCTGGCATACCCGCAATTACATCAATAAGGTTTTCGCCTAGGCCCATTCCACGCATTCTTTGCTCCATGCCGTCGAAAACATCAATGTTTCTGCCGTCACCGAACAGTTCTTCCAGCTTATCCCTTGATGCCTGCCAGCCTTTAGTTACGTCGATAGTTGCTAATCTAACATCTCTTAGTTTTTTAAGAATATCATCCAGTTCTGATGCCGCGGGGCCTCCGCCGCCGCCGCCAGATTCATCATCTTCCCCGTCTAAATCACCAGCGTCTCCCTGAGCCATTGCGTCTTTAATAACTCTGTCGGCCTGGTATACATTTCTTTCGGACTCTGTAGCATCCATATCGCCAGTCTCTGTGCGATATTTTTCTAATGCTTCTGGATCTCCCTTAACATTAAATACAGTAGTAAACGTTTCAATAAACTCTAGTTGCATTTCTGGGGGCAGATTTTCAAATTCCTCAGCATACGCCATTAATGCTTCTCTTGCTTCTGGATCATCGTAAACATTGGCAAACATATCAATTGAGAGCTTACCGTCAGAATTTTCAATAATTCTTGAAACTTCGTTAAGCTGAGAGCTAAGTCTACGAGCACCACTAGGATCGTTCATGTAGTAGTCGAGGACAATTTGCATGTCAGCCACCTCTCCTACTTCCTTAATTTCGCCCCAAAGTTCTAGATATTTGATAGCGTCTGTGCTGGTGGGAGCGGCATTTACATTTGCAAGGAATCTTGTTTGCATTTCTTCAATTGGCTCACCGTCTTTGTCTACAAACATTCCCATTAAGTTAAAGGCTCGAGCGGCATCGGCACCATCTAGCTTTGTTATTAGTCCAAGACCTACATCAATAGTTTGATCATCAAGCTGCAGTAGGCCCATAACTTGATCTGGAGATATATCTCCTTCAGCAAGAGCCAACTTAAGTTGAAACTCTCTTTCGGAATCAGCGAATCCAAAGTCTAATTTTTCAATTGCTTGAGTAGCCAAATCTGCACTTGCTTGCATTAACGGGTTGTCTTCATACAGATTAGCAATTTGATCGTCTAAAGCCTTACCAATCTGTCTTTGCCCCAAGAACCCAGCATTACGGTATCCTTCCATAACCGATTCCATAGTAATTGCATTTTGCTCTAGTAGTGCACCACGGTCCTCAATATATTGATTTTGCAGCCTTTCGGCTTCTGCGGTATCGCCAGCTGCTTCAGCAATTTGAATTCTCTTTTCATAGTCTATCTGTAGGGAGTCAAGCATTTCTTGTTGCTGCTGAAGAGCCATAATGCTACTAGCAACAAATCCTCCAGCTTGAATGCCAATGTCTTTAAAAGTATTTCTAATGCTAAGAAGACCAGCACCAATACCGACGACTGCTCCAGCAATTGCTCCAACTGGACCAGCCGCTGCACCTGCGGCTGTAGTACCAATTGTTCGACCAACAGCACCAGCAAGTACTTTAGCAATACCTCCCCCTACAGCCTTACCAATTCCAGTATTTTTAGCTGCAGAAAAGCCTAGTGCTCCACCAGCCAAGCCTCCTACACCAGCGGCGGCGGTTCCAGATAGGCCTGCCATTGCACTACTTGGGCCCACCTGTTCACCGAATCGTTCAACATTTTCTCGACTCGCTTCAATTAATCTGACTCGAATTTCTAAGGGGTTTTCTAGCAAGTTTTCACCATCTGGGCCAAACAACTCAAGCAATTCTCCGTTAACAGCAATGCCTAGTTGATAATTGCCTAGCTCTTGAGACATTTCTGAAACAATGCTTCTTGCTTGGCCAGCAGATAGTGCACCACTTGCAATAGCAGTACCCATTTGTGAAACCAGAGCTTGTTGAACTCCCTGCATTGAACCGCTAGTCTTCATGGTGTTTGCCACAGTGTCAAGAAGTTCGCTGCCTACGTCCCCCTGTAGGAATGTTTCTCCAAATGTGGCTTTCCCAGGCTGAATATTAAGAACACTGTCCTGAGTCTCACGACGCTTATCCATAATTTCGCCAGCCGTGACATTTCCAGCTTCTTTTGCAAACCTTCTAACAGCCTCTTGCCCGTAGCCAAATGCCTCGGCCATCTTTTGACCTTCTTCAGCACCTTTATTAAATGCATTAATAACAGAGTATATGCCAGCTCCCAATACCCCCAAGATCGCAATCAGTGGACCTATCTTGGCAGTCATCATTGGCAATAGCATACTCAAAGCCATAGTGGGCATCATTAGTTGATTAGCAATCTCCCCCACTCTTCCTGGTGCCATAGAGCCCATCATGACAGCAGACGAAGCTGCCATACCAATACCAGCCATACGACCAGCACCTACCCCACCACCAGCCATCCTTCTTTTATAAGATGCCTGAACTGCCTGCTCTCTTATCAGCCTTTGCTGCTCTCTACGAGCTGCTCTTTCTTTAAGTCTTTGAACAATTCCAATCTTTTTGGCATTTACCTGCTCTTGTCTAACAATTCTGGTTTGCTGCTGATTATTCTTTTGTTGCTCTTTAAGAACTTTCCTACGCTGCTTCTCAAGTGCTTCTTGTCTCTTACGAGCTTGACGCATTTCGGGCGTGACGTTTTCAGTACCGTACATGCGTAGGTTCTGTTCTCTTCTAAGCTTGGCAACCCTTCTTTGCTCTGCTGCCTCACGCTTAGCTTTCTTTTCTGCCTGCCTACGAGCAGCTTTTTCTTGGGTTGTGGGCTGTGCTCCACCGTAAAGCCTTCTTCTACTTTCTTCTTCAAGCTTTGCTTTTTCCTTAGCAGTTTGCTGAACTTTTTTCTTTCCACGCTTAAGTTCATTAGCATATCCATCAACTGTGTCCTTGGCGATCTTTTTTGTACGCTTAGACTCTGATCTTGTTTGAGCTGAGTCTGCTAGCTCATCGTTGTATTCTTGGGATTGGGTCATTACCCCGAATCCACCACGCGATTTCTTTTGTCTAGAAATCCAAACTCTGCGAGCATCGCCCTTACTACTTACTCTTCTAGACAAAGCCTTGCTGGCTTTAGGATCTTCTAAAATCTTCTTACGCTGTTCAGGGGTAAGTCCTTCGCCAATTCTAATGTCTCTAACTGTGCCCAGAGCTTTTTTACGTGCTTTGACAAAATTCTTGTTTTCTTTACCAATGTCTTTTACAACTTCTTTGTCAAGCGACTCAAGAGATCTGGTTGTTTTTTGCTGAGCCTTAGGAAGCTTCTTCCATTGCTCCTCTGAATCAACAATGCTTGTAACACCTGTCTTTTTAAGATCTTTGAGCTTCTTAGACATTGCCTTGTCATAATTCTTAAATTCTTTTTGTAGTTGACCGTCGCCAATGTCCTCTCCAATTAGCTGAGTCATTTCTCCGTATCGTTCTTCGATATTGTTGCCAGTAAACTGTTTAGTAATATCGTCTAGACCCGCACCCCCAGATTTTGCAAGTGCTCTGTTGACTGAGGGGTCCATAGCAACGCCATAGGAGTGCTTTAGGTTTACTGGAGCATTGGGGTCAATTCTTTGCAGCTGCTCCATTGCATATTTGGTTGACTGGGTTGGAACCAGATCGGGCATCTGCAATACATCAGCTACTGATCTCTGCTGGCCTGCACCTAAATGTGCAAAGTCAAATAGGCCCTTATTGTAGCCAGGAATAGCCCCTTCGACCATTGCTCCAATTAGTGGTGCATACTTTGCTGCCATTTCTTTAGGAATAACAGCTTCCCCTGGGGTAAGCATGGCTGGAACTGTATCACGATTGCCGCTTCCAGGAACCGATACAACACCCTGGTTGTATTTCTTTGGAGCTGGCCCACCACCTCTTGGACCAGACATCATCATTAGTCGCTGCTTGTCTACCGCTCTTGTATAAGCGGCAGTTAGCCTGTCAACAGCGGCTGCCTCAGAAGTAAATGTTTGTCTTAGTTTAGAGTGAACCTGGTCAAGTGATGCGGCCACTGCCGCGGCCTCAATCTGCTCTTGATTCATGTACTCAAATTGATTTGTTAATAATTGAGAAGAGTTTTTAGATTTACCAAATGCATTACGGAGCATGAGGGCAAACTTGATGGCGTTAGCTATACCGTTGGCAATTAGACCAACAACCATAATTAAAGCTGGTGCAATAACTCCAGCTACAGCGGTAAGTCCAACAATAAATTGTTTAGCCCCATCACTAAGATTGTTGAACTGATCTAGTACACGCTTTCCAAATTCAATTACTGGGGTAGCTAGCTCTAAAAAGGCCTGACCAATAGGTGCAAGAGCTGCCTGAAACTCTTCTAGAGCTTTCTTAAATTTATATGCTGGAGAATCTGCTACTCTGCCAAGCTCGCGTTCGGCAATAATTGCCAGCTCTTCTGTGCTGTTTGTTGTAAGTTCTAGGGTCTTGTTTGCCTGGCTTCCCTCTTTTACAATGTTTTCAAAAAGAGTTGACATTCTGGCAAACTGGAATTTACCAAACAGCTGCTCAATAGCTCTCGACTTGTTTAGTGGGTCTAGCTTGTCAAGCTCTTGTGCCAGCACCTGGATGGTTGCTCTTAGGTTTCCAGCATTGTTGTTTACAATACCGAGAATATCAATGCCGAAGCCAGCAAGTTTTTCTTGAGCAACCTCAGTGGGGTTAATTAAACGAGCTAGGGATGACTTTAGGGCGTTTGCGGATTGGCTAGCATTAATTCCGCCCTCACGCATAGCAGTAAGGAAGTATGCGAGATCTTCAACATCTCCGCCGAGCTGCTTAACTACCGAACCAGCTTTAGGAATAGCTTCGTTAAAATCTTCAATAGAGAGAATGGTTTGATTTTCAACAGCGTTTAGGAATGCAATTTTTCCAGACAACTGGTCTGTTGATAAACCAAAAGCATTAGTAAGAGAAATGGTGGTGTCTAGAGCCTCTTGCTGTTCAATGCCACCAAGAACTGCAAGCCTTGTGGCTTCTGTAACCTGATTAGTAAGGTCTGCACCAATTGCACCCATCTGAGCAACACTTGCTGCTAGATCAATGGTGTCTTCTACTGCAACACCAAATTTAGTAAACTCTGTAGCAAGCTGACGTACGCCTTCTAAGGCCTCGTCAACCTCTTTGTCAGAGGTAAACATGTCTCCATAGACACGTTTAAATCTAATTGCCTGCTCTTCAAGATCCATGAAGGTCTTGGCTGCAATACCGCCAAAAATAGTCAGCGGTACGGTGAAGCCCACCATAAGCTGACGACCAGCCCACTGAGTATTCTTACCCCAGTTAAGAAGGTTGGTAGAGCCTTGCTTTAGTAGCTGATTAAGAAGTTGTGTTTTTTGTGCCGCAATCGCTGCTTGCGTGCCAAAGTTTTGCATATCAAGAGTGGTAGGACGAACCTTGATTGCCTGCATGGCACCGCCTGCATCGCGGCCTAGTTTAATATATTGAGTTTGAAGATCTTTGACACGTTCTCTAGCAACTTTTTCAATTGTGTTAAATTCATTTTTAAAAATGTTGCCAAAACGTTTTGTAGAACCACCAGCATACCTAAAGTACTCTCCCATGGAGAGTTTGTTTTTTTCTAGTGCGTTGGTGAAGGACTCGGTAGTAGTTTTAATGCGAGTCATGCTGGCGGTAAAGCCGCGTGTAGCATTAATGCTATTAACCAAATTCGTCTGCATTCGTGCAGACTGATCGGCAGCGGCCTTACCACTAGAGGCCATTTGTGAATGAAATAGGGAAATCTGACGTTGCAGATTTTTAATCTGGACTAAAGCGTCAGACGTATCGACGCCTATCCGAATATTGGCATTGGCATCAGCCATTCATCAGAATCCCTTCATGTATTAATTATTAACGATATCGTTAATAGAAGACATGTTGACCCCCGAAGCCTCTTCAACAATCTTGTAAACAGTTGGCAAATCTAGGTTTTCTTCCAATGCTTCCTTATTGTCAGCAAGCTCTGGATTGTACTGTCTCATGGCGATTTGCACGCACTCCATGAGGATACTCATTGGATTGTACTGTCTCATGGCGATTTGCACGCACTCCATGAGGATACTCATTGATTTGTCGTTGTCGTCGGCTACTTTTGCAATACCCTCAAACTTCTTCATGAACTCACGAAGTAGTGAAATCTTGAGAGGTCGTACATTTAGTGTTGTACCGTCAATCATAGTAACGGTCTTTGATTCATTAACAGTAGTTGCCATTTTGTTGTTTTTCCTTTCCTAAGGCACTATCAATTATAACATAGTTAGCGTTGGTTTAATCTACCTTTTGGTAGTCTAGCCCCATGCCAATGCCGAATCCAGCCTGGCCAGCTTTACTACCCTGATAAGAAATTATATCATTTGGATCACTAGTTTGTCCACCGCTAAATGCCCTAGCTTTCATTTCTTCCCATTTGTTTTGCGAGTTACCGCTTTCCTTGTCTAGGTCTACTCCTTGAATTGCTGCTAAAAACTTTTTCTCTTCGTGATCTAGCTCTCGCTTAGAGGCAAGGGTAGAAATAATCTCAGGCATAGACATAGACTTCTCAAGCTCTTCGTAGTCTTTCCAAATGCCTAGCAGGAATACCTCTGCCTCAATCTTTGCTAAATCAAGATCGTTCCAGGTTGATCCACTTTCTGTTGCTTGCTCTTTGATCTCAGACTCTTGGTCTGCTACTTTAATACCCGCTGCAATATCAATAATTTTATAAATTGTAGGCATGTCTACGTTGTCTTCTAGATCTTCAATAGTCTGAATTGCTGGGTGGTATTGTTTCATTGATACCCTGGCACACTCTGAAAGATATGCCATAGCCTCCAGGTCGTCGTCTGCTTCTTTTACCTTTTCAAAAACATCCATGAACTCACGTAAAAACTTTAGTTTAAGAGGTGTGATATATAACTCTGTGCCATCGATCAAATATATCGTAGCAGTTTCGTAAACCTTAGTAGCCATTCTACTATTATAGCAAAACTGCCCAGGCTAAGTGGCCTGAGCAGTTAAGCTATTAAGTTTTACTAATTATTAGGAATTAGCAATTGTGCGGTCAACGATCTTACCGTAGGAAGCATTGTCGTTTGGTAGCAAACGGAATGAAACTTCGTACATAGTAGGCTCGTCACGCTTAGCAGATACGGTCACGTTCTCGATAGAGAGAGCACGGAAAGCAGCGTAAATACGCTCTAGGCCTGCATCTGCGGCACCTGAACCAGGACCAACAGCTACAATACCACGCTCAACGGGAACCTCACCGATATCACCAGCGGTCATATCCATGGTGGGGTTGCCATCTCCGAACTCGCCAGATGTTCCAGTTGCGGAATAATCTGCATCTTTACCAGCTAGGGCAAAGAGTAGGTTCTCGAGAGTTGACTCGGCAAATGCAGTGTTAAGGTTAACCTGCATACCCTGCTTGTACAGACGGGCTACGTCAAGTAGCTGGTCGACCTGAACCTCACCAAAGTCGGGCTGGAAAACAATTTCAAGACCGTTCATGGTGTATCCAACGTTACGGAAGTCGGCGTCATCTTCAAGGGTGTCCTTGTAAGATGTACCAGCTACCAAGTCGGGTAGGTCAGCGTCAGTCAGCTCAACTGCTCCGCCTGCTGGCTCATATGTGAAGAGTGCAGCTGCACCAACAATGATGTTTGCACTCGAACCACGTGTATATGCCATATTTTCACCTCTTCTTTCATATATGAAGTATAGGCGCGTTTCCTCGCTATAAGTATAACAGCCGTTTTAGAAAAATAATTATTTTACGTTAAAGCTACCGTTTTTAAATAATGGCTCGCCAGCGTTGAAGCTTGCGTTATCGTGATATTCGTAGTCAATAATAATTTTGTTGCCAATATAAGTTTCTGCTGTAGCAAAATCAATAATATCCCTTGCTTCTTCTAATTGAAAAATTTTAATTTCATGAAAATAAACTGGATTAAATTGAGGCTCTTCGTCTGTGTCGTCTAAATCTACTGGTTTGTACTTTCCTGAGTCTGCTGTATTAGTTCCAAGCTGAGCTGCTTGCCATGCATTGATTTCTTGGGCAGACTCGTCTCCTCTATCTAGTATCTCAAATATGGCTTGAGTTGTTTGAAGCAGGACCTGTGATTGTTTTGTGCTAGACTCTCCTGCTGGCACATAAATATAGTAAATTAATTGCTCACACTTGCAGTGAGGAAAAGCTCCTCTTCTTAGCTTAAACATTCTTTCGTATACAGCAAGAGGAGTGGGATTTTCTGGTCTACCAGAAAAATCATAAAAAGAGCCAAGGTCTGTCGGCAATGCTGGAACAATGCCCATTTTTACCCCACCCTGATCTTCATCAAAATACTCTGGCAAAACTTTAACCAAGGCTTCTCTTAAATAATTATTTAACATCATTGCTGGATCTGTTTTTGCAGTTGCCATATTACGCTACTCCTTCTTGCGAAATCCACCTGTAACCAACAGACATTCCAAGACTTTTACCGCCTCGTTTTGCACTGCCAAAGTTACGCTTAAACTCTGAAACATCTCCTAATTGTCTCATAATTCCACTGTGCCTAATAAAAGATTGAGAAAAATATTGATTAAAAAATGTTTCGAACACTCTTTCGTATCCTCCCTGTACAGCTTCACCACCTGGGTCAACAACGTTGATGGGCTTCTTTGTAAATACCCTTTCTCCATTTTCCATAAACGAAAGAACTTCTGCGTTCTTTGGTTCAATCTTTACTGGCACACCGTTTTCCATAATCGCTGCTTTGTTGTAAAAAGGAATCTTGGAGCCTTCACGCAGCGTAATTGATTGCCTAAAAGTAGAATTAACAGAAAGACCAAGGTTGCTAGCCTTGTAATCAAGGTCAAACAATCTTGCCGCTGGGCTGCCTGTTTGATACCACTCGTATACGTGGTGCAAAGTCATTGGGCTAATTCTTGCATTTACGTCGATAAAGTTTTTTAGCTCTGCAATTAGTTCTGAGCCTAAATTGTCAATCATGTTTGATTTACCAGCTTCGGCACCTTGAATAAATCCTTCAGCATACCCAATAATCTTTTTCATATCAGAAGCGAACTCTGCTGACTCAATTCTTGTGCGGATCACTCGAGCACTCCCTGATTTTCTGCTCTACGCAGAACAAGTCTATAGTGCTCTACAGAACCGAAAGGGCCTACGACTGGTTGCTGTGTAGCAACTTCATAGATAGTTGGCTCATCATCTCTTGGCCCAGCAGACTCTGAGTAAATAAGTACACCGTCTCGTGTTCTAATGTTAGTAATAAGTATGTTAGTTAAAGCATTGCTTACCTGTCGCTCAGACAGCCTGATGTCTTTTTTAACTCTTCCGACCATTAAAGACTCTTGGCTAAGATCGATGTTTACGACTAACTCTTCCTTAGTTTCTGCTCCAGCAGCAATAAAGTTACCCGCAATAGTTCTGTCTAAAACCCAGACCTTAGTCTGTCCGCCATAAGGGCTTTCTTGAAGATTAGCGTAGTACACGTCAGCCTGCATTGGAAATGCAAAGCTAGTGTTCTCGCAATTTACCATTACAACACTCCGATATTACGAATAGACTTTACATACTT
>Ga0209953_1000707_pt1 | contig 11503 bp, 13 predicted proteins | sample SalPonred_H2O_MG_FD_185713 | JGI IMG/M metagenome (GOLD analysis project Ga0209953, IMG submission 185713) | Salt pond water microbial communities from South San Francisco under conditions of wetland restoration - Salt Pond MetaG... | ecosystem: Environmental > Aquatic > Non-marine Saline and... | reverse complement strand
ACACGTTTACGCAATATTGTTAATGAAGAATTAACATCAATCGCCGCTGAAGTTAAAGCTCTAGCCAGAAAGGTAAAAGATGAGGTTACAAAAATTAAACTAGATGAGATTGCAAAAGCAATTACTCCTGTATCTAATAAAGAAAAGATTACAGACTCTCATTTAGTTAACTTAATGCAATATTACGACCTAGTCAACGAGTTAAAATCTCTGTAATGAAAAAATCAGAGCTTGTAGCTTTAGTTAGGGAAGTATTACAAGAGTTAGATGAAGCTAACGTCACAGGAGGTTCAGCTACATTTACACCCGGTACAGGAACTCAATACGCTACTCCCAATGCTTTTTCTAAAAGCAAGAGAGCTAATAGAGCAACAAAATTATTAAAAAATCTAGGCTGGAAAAAGCAAGAACGCCCAAAACGGCCATCAAATACGAAAATGTTCGACTACTTATGAGACAAGTAACTGCAACAGAGAAATACAGAGCCGTAAACGAAGGTAAGATAGCTAAAGGGGAATTCGTACGCCAGATGCGTATGGCTTATCCTTCTGTTATTTCTCAATGGAATAGCTATAACGATACTGTAACTATTCTTAAAAATAGAGGGTATATCAACGAAAAGACAGGAGTAGAAAGCTACGACAGTCGATATGACCTCAATATCTCTCCAAACTCTATTGATAGAGGAGTTCGCTATGAATTAGCTGCTCAAGGAGTAGATCCAGTAGAAGTTAAAGATAAAGAGCTTGTTGCTAAAGTTACTGATCGAGTAGTCAAAAATCTTAAAAGAGATCCTTTACACTATATCAACCTTCTTGCAAAAGAATCTTCTAGCACAGACAAACACGACCGTGAAGAAGAAGTAAAAAGAGGAGAGGCTAAAAAAGACGTATTTAACGGAGAAAAGAAAGCTGATCTTAGAGAAGGCAGAGCTGGTGAGCACCCTGACGGAACTCCTAAGTCTAATGATGAAATGGATGATGATGAAAAGAACGACTTCTACGATAACCTCGATAGTATGGATGAAGTTAAAGATGAAAAACAAAACATCATCGATGTAGCTTCAGCGATTAGAGCTAAATATGGCGATATACCTGGGTTTACCGGACTATTAAAAGACTTCTTACAAACTCATATGCATGATGTAAAATCTGGAGCTGTAACTGACCCTATTGGAGAGTTTAATGATTTCGTAGATCTTAACTACGATAGATTAGACGAGAAAGAAGAAGTAAACGAAAATATTGATTCATTTAGTGATGTTATACAAGTAGTAGGAGTTGAAAATGTAGAAGATGCTCTAAAGGTAATTGAAAGATACGAAAATGAGTTCAACGACGGTCCTGTTAGTGTAGATCAAGCTAAAGAATTAGTAGCAGATCTTAGAGCTACAGATGAAGATGAATACGATAAAAATATTACTAACCTTATAGTAAAAGCTTTCAATATCAAGCTAAAGGGAATATCTGAAAAGAAAGGTAAAGATCATGACGGAGATGGAGATATCGACTCAGATGATTATATGGCTGCTAAAGACAAGGCTATCAAAAAAGCGATGGGGAAAGACGTTAATGAAATGTCACCTGAAATGTCTGATATTGTAGCATTTTTAGCAACAGGAGCAGGTATTCAAGGAGCTTCTCATGTAGCAGGTAAATTATTAGCTGCTTTAGAAAACGGTCGATTTGGTGAGAAAGGAAAAGAAATCGCACAAGATATTCATAATCTAGCTAAAACAGACGTTGAAGAAAAAACTTCCATTGACCTCAAAGAATCAGTTAAAAACATTATTACTAAAGTTCTAGAAGAGCAAATGATCAATGAAGCTGCTACTAACGAGTTAGCTAGACTTGCAGAAGATTACGAAGAATTCCCAGGAATGAAGCAATCTATTATCGCTCTTCAAGATATCGTAACAGACATCGAATCTTTCTATGATAAGACAAGAGAAAAGATTCAGAAGGTATACGATTCAATTGGTGAGATAAGAAACGAAGAAGGGCTTAAAGTAGGAGGATTCTTAGCACCAACTATTGAAACTGCATTTAATAAAGATCTTAGACCTATAGCTAAAAAAGGATTTACAAAAGGATTAGAAACTCCTAAAGTAAAGTCTATTTCTAGCGCAGAAATCGATGCAGCTCGAGAAAGAGGAGAAATTGAAGAAGAACCGAAGAATACAGTTTTCACTCCTATTAACGAAAAAGTTTTAAATGAAGACTCTGATTTAGAGGAGTTTAAAGAGTTACTTGCTGATCCTGAATTAGGGTATCAAGAGGCCTTTCCTTTTATTGAGAAGTACAGTATAGAATCTCTACACAGTGCATACAGACTAGGTCAAGATTTAAGAGGATACGACCTAGATGAGTTCTTTGAAGCTCTAGAACAGGATGAATTGCCAGTTAAAGTATTTAGACTTTTAAAGAAGAAATAACATGTCACAGCTTTTAGTAGATATTACCCCATTTAAACCTGTAATTAGAGAATCTAAGGAGAAACCTGGAGTCTTTGAAGTAGAGGGTGTTATGCAAAGAGCAAAAGCACAAAACCAAAACGGTAGAGTGTATAAGAAAGACATCCTAGTCAGAGAGGCTAAAAAATATGTAGACGAATTTGTTAAGAATGGTAATGCATTCGGAGAACTTGATCATCCGGAATCTCCTGTTGTCTCTCTAAAGAACGCCTCTCATATAGTAAAAGAGCTATGGTGGGACGGAGACGACCTTATGGGACGTGTAGAACTATTAAATACACCAGCCGGGAATATTGTAAAAGAGATTATTAAAGCCGGACATACTATTGGTATCTCTTCTAGAGGTACAGGATCTGTTCAACAAACAAATGAAGGTACTTTAGAAGTACAGCCTGACTTTGAATTAGTATGCTGGGACTTTGTATCGAATCCATCAACACATGGTGCGTTTATGAACCCAGTGTCATTAAACGAAGCAAAAGCCAAACCATCTAAATACGCTAAATTAGACTCTATTCTTAACGATATCTTAAGAGCGTAAAGGTTTTTGTAAATAGTATATATTTATATATACAATATGCGATCTCTATATCGCATTTATTTTATTTTTATTTTCTATTGCGGTTTTTAAATAACCGTAGAAATCCAACAACATTTTAATAATGGCAAACAAAGATTTACTTAAGCAAGCTATTGCTGAGGCCAAATCTGTACGTGAAGCCGCTATTGCTAACGCTAAGGAAGCTTTAGAAGAGACTTTAACTCCTCATCTTAAAGATATGTTAGCTGCTAAACTTCAAGAGATAGAAGATTCATCTGTAGAAGAAGAAGTAGTAAACGAATCTGTAGAAGAAGAGATTGAAGAAGCCAAGCATGATAAAGAAGATGCTATGGAAGAAGGCTCTAAAGAAGACGACATGGACGAAGTAGTAGAGGAAGAACTTACAGAAGTACCTGCTGCAGTAGAAGAAGCTGAGGATGACTCTGAAGAATCAGAGGACGAAGCTGAAGAAGAAGAATCTGAAGATCATGCTGAAGAAGAGCATGACGAAGAAGAAGCCGTTGAAGGAGATGAGGATCTTGGTGACTTATCAGTTGACCAATTCAAAGATATGATCCGTGACATTATTGCCCAAGAACTTGGCCACGAAGGTGGAGAAGAAGAAATGGGTATGGATATGGACGCTGGAGATATCGAAGGAATGGGAGACGAAGAGTCTATCGAAGAGCCTGCTCTAGACGGAGAAGAAGGTGAAGAAGAAATCGACTTAGACGAACTTCTAGCCGAACTAGAATCTATCTCAGAAGAAAAAGAAGAAGAGATGGAAGAAGGTAAGAAAGAGGATAAGATGGAAGAAGAAACTATCGAAGAGAAAAAAGAAGAAGAAGTTAACGAGGAAAGCACTGAGTTAGCTGAAGCTTTAGAAACTATCGAAACACTTCGTAAAGATCTTCAAGAAGTTAATCTTCTAAACTCTAAGCTTTTATATGTGAACAAAATCTTTAAGGCAAATAACCTTACTGAATCACAAAAAGTAAACGTAATTGCTGCTTTCGACAAAGCCGAAACAGTAAAAGAGGTAAAATTAGTATTCGAAACTGTTTCTGAAAACGTTACTGCTGCTCCTAAGAAAGAAGCCGTAACAGAAGCTAAATTAGGAATGGCATCAAAAGCAACCGGAACTACTGCTGCTAAACCAGGAGTAATCTCAGAAGCTAATGAGGCTGTAACTAGAATGCAAATTTTAGCCGGTATTAAACCAAGACAATTTTAATTATTAAACTTATTACATTTCAATCATGGAAGTAAAAAACCTATTAGAAAGCTCAAACCAATACAAGAGCTTACAAGCCGACGCTGCTAAATTAGCAGACAAATGGGCTGCTTCAGGTCTTCTAGAAGGTATCGAAGATGTACGTCACAAAAGTAACATGGCGATGATCCTTGAGAACCAAGCTAAGCAGATCGTATCAGAAGCAAACAACACTAACGTAGGTGGAGGAACTTTCTCTGCAGGAGAAGGTGAGCAATGGGCTGGAGTAGCTCTACCACTAGTACGTAAAGTATTCGCACAAATCGTAGCACAAGACTTCGTATCAGTTCAACCAATGAACTTACCTTCAGGTCTAGTATTCTATCTTGACTTCAAATATGGAGATTCAAGAAACGGACGTACTGACGGAGATAACATGTACGGTAACGTATCTACAGCTAACTCTAAAATCGGTGTTGACACTGAAGTAGCTGGTGGTCTTTACGGTGCTGGTCAATTCGGATACTCAATCAACTCTGCATCTTTAAACCTAGCTACAGATAACGCAGTACATTCTGCCGCTACTTCTGCATCTATCGCTTACCAAGATGGAGTAGATCCTTCTGACTATGACGTATTTACAGTAGACTTCTCTGGATATGACTTTGATGCAGAGGGTGTTCGTGCTTTCCGTCTTATCTCAGGTTCTACAGACGTAACTTCTAACCCAGAACTTACAACTGTATCTGGAAATAGCGTAACATTCGTAGTAGCTGCTAGCGGAGTTGCTGCTGATACTGACATTACTGTTGGTTCTGTAGTATACCACAAACAACCAGTTGATAACGATCGTGGTGATTTCGAAGCCGATTCAGATCGTGCAGTTGATACTTCAATCTCTATTCCTGAGATCGATGTTAAGCTTGCTTCTGAAGCTATCGTTGCTAAAACACGTAAGTTAAAGGCTCAGTGGACTCCAGAGTTCGCTCAAGACCTTAACGCTTACCACAGTATCGACGCTGAGGCTGAGCTTACTTCACTATTATCAGAGTACATCTCTATGGAGATCGATCTAGAAATTCTAGATATGCTTATCCTAGGAGCTCGTACAACTGAGAAGTGGTCTGCTGAAAACAACAAAGTATTCTCAAATGGTGCCTGGACTACAGACACTTCTGATTTCTACAATACTCAAGGACAGTGGTTCCAAACTTTAGGAACTAAAATCCAAAAAGTATCTAACAAGATTCACCAGAAAACTTTAAGAGGTGGTGCTAACTTCGTAGTAGTATCTCCAACTGTTGCAACTATTCTAGAATCAATTCCTGGATATGCTGCTGCTACTGATGGTGATCAAATGGACTTCAACATGGGAGTTCAGCGTGTAGGTTCACTTGCTAACCGCTTCCGCGTTTACAAAAACCCATACATGACTGAGAACGTATTATTAATGGGGTATAGAGGATCACAATTCCTTGAAACTGGTGCAGTTTATGCTCCATACGTACCATTAATGATGACTCCTCTAGTATACGATCCTGAGACATTTACTCCACGTAAAGGTCTGATGACTCGCTATGCTAAGAAGATGATCCGTCCTGAATTCTACGGAAAAATTTACATCTCTGATATCGAGCAAGTGTAAGTTATTCTTTAAGAATATTTTAATAGAAGGGCCCCTTTTTGGGGCTCTTTTTTTGTTTATAAGTTAAAATCTTCGGATATTTATAAACATATTAATTAACGTTTTAAACATATATGCCTTCAAACCACCACTCGGACGACGTGTTCGTTCAAAAAAGAAGACCAAAAAACCCAATAAAGTTTAACGTCACTCTAAATGAAGAGCAAAAATTAGCAAAAGGGCTAATAATAGACAATCCAATTACATTACTTAGAGGAATGGCAGGATCTGGAAAGACTCTTGTAGCAACACAATGTGCTTTAGATATGCTATTTACCGGACAAGTAGAAAAGATTATTATAACGCGTCCAACCGTCTCTAAAGAAGAAATAGGCTTTCTACCAGGCGATATAAGGGAGAAAATGGACCCTTGGTTAGCACCAATCTATCATAACTTATACATGTTATATAATAAAGATAAGATAGACAAGGAAATGGAAAACGGTAATATAGAAATTGTACCTTTTGCATTTATGAGAGGTAGAACCTTTGTTAATTCTTTCGTTATAGTAGATGAGGCTCAGAATGTAACCCATAATCAAATGGAAACCGTAATTGGACGCCTTGGAAAAGGATCTAAAATGGTAATATGTGGGGATATGGCACAGATTGACCTTAAAGATAAAAGAGAAACTGGCTTTTCTTTTCTATATCGAATAGAAGAACAAGTACAGGGATTCAAAACAGCTTCTCTAGCTCAAAATCACCGTCATGATATTGTAGCTCCCATACTAAACGTATATAAAACGTTCAGAGATTAATTGCTATTTATATATAAACTGTACAAATGGCGAATATCTCAATATGGGATGGTAGTTCTACCTTTTCTTCAGGACAAACACCATTCGGATTCTACGATTCAGATTCTTCTTTCCAAGCTGATGCTGATAAAGTAGCAAGTTTCTGTGCTACTAGATTAGGTTATCCGCTTATGGATGTTGAATTACAGTCAGGTTCGTTTTATGCATGTTTTGAGGAAGCAGTTACTACATACGGGAATGAGGTATTTCAATATAAAATAAGAGAAAACTATCTTTCTTTAGAAGGATCTTCTACAGGAAGTGCAGCTAATAAGAAGCTTATTAACCCTTCTTTAGATAGAACCATTCAAATTAGTAAAAACTACGGTACTGAAGCAGAAGTCGGGGGAAATGTGACAAGATATACCGGTTCAATAGCTCTAAATCAGAATCAACAGACATATGATTTAGATGCATGGGCTACTTCACAGGGAATTACAGGCTCTATCGAGGTTAGACGTGTATTTTATGAAGCACCGCCTGCTATCTTACGTTATTTTGACCCATATGCAGGAACCGGTACAGGAATACAGTCGTTAATGGATGCTTTTGACTTCGGATCATACAGTCCAGGTGTAAACTTCTTATTGATGCCTGCTTCTTTTGATATGTTAAAGGTTCAAGCCATTGAATTTAACGATCAAATAAGAAGATCTACGTATTCTTTCGAATTAGTTAACAATCAGTTAAAAGTATTCCCGATTCCTAGTGAATCTGGTAGTATGTCGTTCGAATACTATAAAATAGACGAGAAAAAAGCAGCTTCTTTATTAGATGGAAGTGATTTAATTACAAATGTAGGAGAAGTACCCTACGAAAACCCTTCTTACGATCAAATTAACAGTGTCGGTAAGCAATGGATATATAGGTACGCATTAGCACTAGCAAAAGAGCTACTAGCCTACGTAAGAGGTAAATATCAGACAGTTCCAGTACCTGGATCAGAGGCAACTCTTAATCAAGCCGACCTCTTAACCGATGCTAGAGCAGAAAAAGAGGCTTTAATTGTTAATTTACGTGAAATGCTTGATCAAACATCAAGACAGTCACAGTTAGAACGAAAGGCAAGTGAAGGAGATAACCTAAGAAAGACTTTAGGTGAAGTACCAATGACTATATTCATAGGATAATGAAATTAGCCAACATCATATCAGAGATAGAGTTTTTTACCTATGAAGGTATGGTTCAAGTTGTGTATCAAGATATAGCATCTACAAAAGTAGCTGAATTAATCAGAGCTTTACCCGGTGTTACTACAGTTACGTTAGCGTCTGATATGGGAGAAGGTAAAGAAGTACTAAAAGTAAAGCTAATCTCTCAGAAATCAGCACAAGAAGCCTTTGAGGCTATGAAAAAGAACGCAGTAAGTAAGTATCCCCCTATAAAAATGATAACTATAGGGAAAAACACTTTAGAAAAGAAGTAAATGCTATTCGGATCAAATAGAGACTTTAATTTATTAGTTAATATTAATAGAGAACTAATAAAAGACATAGTAGAACAGGAAGTTCTTTACTATAAACTGGATCTATACGGTACAGAATCTAATATTTACGGTGAATCGTTACAGAAAACTTACTTAGAACCAGTCAAACTCTACTGTCTAGTAACAAGAGGAGATCAAGTCATTACAAACGATGAGTTTGGACCTGATTTAACAAGAGAAATGTCGTTTGCATTCTTAAGAGAAGATGTAAAAGATAGTAATGTATACCCGGAAGTAGGAGATATTATAGTTTGGCATGAAGACTACTTCCAAGTAGATACAGTGAGAGAAAACGAACTGTTTATGGGTAGAGATAATAGCTATAACTTATCTAGCTATGCTAATCAATTCGGCTCTTCTTTATCTATTATTGCAGATACACATCTTACAAGAGTTGAAGATACAGGAATTACATTTGCTAACTCACCTAACAGTATTTAATGTCTAAAAATAAACCCATACCAAAAACACAGCGTCAACTCTCGGAAGAAAGCAGAGAACCTTACCTTAATCAAGGTGCTGGACCTTCTGTTAATCCAAAGAGACGAGAATTACAGCGGTCTGTTAAAGATGACGATGTAAAGAAGTTTAGTGTTGGGCTTAGAGACATAGATGAAGCTATATTCTACTATTTTGAAAACGTAATTAGACCTAAGGTAGTTAGAAACGGATCAGAAGTTAACGTTCCAGTACTATACGGCTCTCCAGAACGTTGGAAAGCTGTACAAAAAGACGGATTCTACAGAGATAGAAACGGTAAAATCGTTACTCCTCTTATAATGGTTAAGAGAGACTCTCTAGAGAAGAATAGACAGCTTGGAAATAAACTAGATGCAAATAATCCAATCAATTTTGGCATATTTGAAAAGAAGTACTCAAAGAAAAACGTTTACGATAGGTTCAGTAGAGTAAATAATAGAGAAGAAATCAAAGAGTATCAAGGAGTAGTTATTCCTGACTTTGTAAATATTACGTATTCGTGCATTATCTTTACACAGTACGTAGAACAAATGAATAAATTAGTAGAGTCTATTAATTATGCATCGGATTCATATTGGGGTGATCCTAATAAGTTCAATTTCCGTGCAATGATTGATAGCTACACAACAGCTACTGAATTAAACCAAGGAGAAGATAGAACAGTTAAGACAAACTTTACTATTTCTCTTCTAGGACACATAGTACCAGATGCAATTAATACTGCATTACAAGGTAATATGAAGTTTTTCTCTAAAGGTAGAGTTAATTTCGGATTAGAAATGGTTTCGGACGTAGCTACTGTTGATGAAAATAGATTTGCTATTGCAAGAACTAACTCAACTACTAGTAAATTCTACGATAAGATTGGAGAAACACTAGACTTAACACAAATAGAAGAATCAATGACACCAGAACAAAAAGCATACGTGTCACTACAGAAGATATACAGTAGTACAAACACACCTGTTGACACAGATTCAGTAGCAGGTACAATTTCTTGGACTACTTTATCGTTCGCTACACCACCACCAGGATTCCCTAACCCGCCAGATAAAGAAACTTTCCAAGTATTTATTAATGGACTAATAGTGGAAAGAGAAGCTATCATTTCTATAGAAGAAACGAGCGGTACATCACCGGTAGTGGTAACATTCGATTTAAATGAATTAGGATTTAGTATCTCACCTACGGACGAGTTTACTATAATCGGAAAATTTAACTAGTAGATGGCATTAGTACAGTGGAAACAGATTAGCCCGCATTTTAGCGGGTCAGGTAACCTAACAGGATCACTTAATTTATTCGGCGATCAGACTGTTACGGGGGATGTCACTGTAGGCGGTACTTTAACTGCACAAGAATTCAAGACCGAACTTATATCTGCTTCCATATTATTTGAAAGCGGTTCAACGTTATTTGGTAACTCCTTTGACGATACACATATATTTACCGGTTCTACAAATATTACCGGTTCTCTTTTTATAAATGGATTAGACGTTGACGAAGCTAGTATATTTAGAAAAACTGGTTCGTACTGGGCTACTACAAATGATTTAGAAATAACAGGATCTCTTAGATTAGATTTAGATGGAATCACTAAATACTTCTCAGTGGATATCGACGGTGTTCCGCAAGTAAAAGTTAACGAAGAAGGTATTTTGCAACTTGCTTCTAAAGAAGAAACTCCCACCGCAGTTAGTGGGGGAATGTTCTATAGTTCTTCAAATGAGTTCTTTTTAGGGTTTAGTAATTAACACATATTTATAATAGTATAAAACATATCTACTACTATGGCAGTTTGGAAGAAAATAATTGTTAGTGGGTCACATGCTCACTTAAATTCAATAACAGCATCTTCATTAACAGAGGATAACTTTATCGTAATTGGCCCAAATGGCGAGTTACAGAATAGCGGCCTACTATTTGACGGTTCAACTGTAACACTTACAGGAGCTAAATTAATCGTTCCCGGAGATATTTCAGGATCAGGAGATCTTAAAATCTCAGGTAGCACGGTAATTGATACTAACTTAACTGTAGGTGGAACAGCCAACATTACAGGAGCCACTACTTTAGAAAGTACTCTTTCTGTAGACGGTAACATTGGTGGTAATGGTAATTTAGACATTGCCGGTGATGCTAAAATAACTGGAAGCTTAACTGTTGACGGTACAACTACATTAGGAGGTAATGTTGAATTAACTAACAACTTAACAGTTGGGGGTAATTTAAATGTAGAAGGAGATTACACTTACGTAAACACTGCCAACCTTTACGTAGAAGATAAATTCATCCTTCTTAACTCTGGATCAGCTAATCCAGATGAAGGAGGTCTTATTATTGACGAAGGTGGAGCAGCCGGTCACGCATTTGTATATGATGCAGATGCAGCTCGATTTGCTTTCACTGGATCATTAGGATCTGATGCTACCTCAGTTACTCCGGACGCTTTTGCTGCTGCTGTAGTACACGAGCCATCAGGACATACAGACAAAGCTGAATATCAAAAAGCTGGAAATATTAAGATTGATAGCTCTGATGATATTTGGATTTACGTTTAATACTTTATAAAATACTAAAATTTGTTATGGGCTTACTGGATAAGAAGCGTAGCAGTGCACCTACAGAAGGTGTACAGCTAACACCCGAGGAGTTAAAATTCATCCTCGCTAAATTAAGAACTGCCGAATACAAAGGCATGGAATTTGAAACGTTCTACAACGTTTATTCCAAGATCCAAGATCAACTAGACAAAGGAAAATAAGTAGAAGGGCTTTATAGCCCTTTTGCTATTTATATTAGATTATTATAGGCCCGAAAGGGAAG
>Ga0209953_1000706_pt1 | contig 11508 bp, 10 predicted proteins | sample SalPonred_H2O_MG_FD_185713 | JGI IMG/M metagenome (GOLD analysis project Ga0209953, IMG submission 185713) | Salt pond water microbial communities from South San Francisco under conditions of wetland restoration - Salt Pond MetaG... | ecosystem: Environmental > Aquatic > Non-marine Saline and... | reverse complement strand
CGGTCGTTGTCACGTTGATGCAAGCCAATCGATGGCTCATCGAGCACATACATCACACCGGTCAAGCCTGAGCCGATCTGGCTAGCCAATCGAATGCGCTGCGCCTCACCACCAGAAATGGTGTCCGCACGTCGATCTAGCGACAGGTAATTCAAACCGACGTTATTCAAAAACGCCAGGCGGGCATGAATTTCACGCACAATGCGCTCGGCAATCTCATGCTTGGCTCCCTCTAGACTGAGTGCTTCAAACCAGGCCAAGCACCCCGACAGCGTCAGCGACTCTACCTCGTGAATGGCCTTGTCACCCACGTGCACGCAACGCGCTTCGGGCCGCAACCTTGATCCACTGCAGTCAGGGCAGTGACGCTGGCTGCGCAAGCGGTTTAGGGTCTCGCGCACCGTGCTCGATTCAGTTTCGCGCCAACGACGTTCAAGGTTGGGCAGCACACCTTCAAAGGGGTGTTGTTTAACACTGCTTTGACCGTTGGGGTCGAGATAGAAAAATGCAATGTTGGTATCACCTGAGCCCTGCAGAATCACTTCACGGGTGGATGCATCGAGCGCTTGCCATGGTGTCTCGAGATCAAAGCCGTAATGCGCAGCCAGGCTACTGAGCATCGCAAACGTAAAAGCATTACGTTTGTCCCAGCCCTCGATGGCACCGGCGCCCAAGCTCAGTTCGGGAAAGGCCACGACCTTGTTTTGGTCAAACACGTCCACCACACCGAGACCATCACAGGTGGGACACGCACCCATGGGGCTATTAAAACTAAACAGGCGTGGTTCGAGGTTGCTGACGGTGTAGTCACATTGCGGGCAGGCGTAGCGACTTGAGAAGGCCTGCTCGCGATCCGTGTCAAGGTCCAGTACCAATACTTTGCCCTCACTAAGCCCCGTGGCTGTCTCAAGGCTTTCTGCTAGACGTGTTTGGATGTTCGGTTTGACGCGCAAACGATCGATGACCACATCAATGTCGAGCGCACGGTCTTGGGGTAAATCGGGCAATGGGTCGAGTGCGAGCATCTCGCCGTCCACGCGAATGCGCACAAAACCTTGCGCTTGCCACTGCTGGCACAGACGTTTAGTGTCGCCCAAGTGCGCACGAGCGACGGGGGCGAGTACGGCAATGCGGGTGTCTTCTGGCCATTGCAGCAAGGCATCGACCATTTGGCTGATGCTATGTGCGATGAGCGCGTCGCCATGTTCGGGGCAATACGGTGTGCCAACCCGGGCGTAGAGCAAGCGCAGGTAATCATGGATTTCAGTGATCGTCCCCACGGTTGAACGTGGGTTGTGACCGGCGGACTTTTGTTCAATGGCAATGGCGGGAGACAAACCCTCGATCAGGTCGACATCGGGCTTCTCTAAGCGCTGTAGAAACTGTCTGGCATAGGCCGAGAGGCTTTCGACGTAGCGGCGTTGACCCTCGGCATAGAGGGTGTCAAACGCTAGGGACGATTTACCTGAACCCGACAGTCCCGTGATGACTACCAGAGAGTGACGCGGCAAATCTAGCGAAATGTTTTTAAGGTTGTGGGTGCGTGCACCACGGATTCTGATCTGATCCATTCCGATGAGCCGGCCTGATGCGTTTTTTGAGGGTAACTTGGTACTATAACGCGCTAAATGGAAGTTTTCACATGCAACCAGACACTACCCGCTTAGCGCTAACGGCGCCCGAGCGCCGCGCCAGTATTTCTCTAGCAAGCTTGTTTGCCGCCCGTATGTTGGGGCTCTTTCTGCTCTTACCCGTCTTTGCTGTGGCTGCGCAAAGCTTGGAAGGCGGCATGGACCCGGCGCGGGTTGGATTGGCGCTCGGGATTTATGGGTTGACCCAAGCGCTGTTGCAAATCCCCTTCGGTATGGCCTCAGACCGATTTGGTCGGCGCCCTATTGTGCTTATCGGCTTAACGCTCTTTGTGGCGGGCAGTGTGTTGTGCGCTGTATCGGATGATATTTTCTGGGTGACGATTGGCCGTGCGATTCAAGGCTCGGGAGCCATTTCAGCGGCAATCACGGCCTGGCTGGCTGACGCTACCCGCCCAGAGGTGCGCACGCGTGCCATGGCCATGATCGGTGCCTCCATTGGTTTGTCGTTTGCGCTGTCGCTGGTATTGGCCCCTGTGGTGGTTGGCTGGGGTGGGTTATCTGGCCTGTTTTGGTTGATCACAGGGCTCGGTGTGGTGGCCTTTGTGGTGGCAGCCTTTGTGGTGCCCGCCGCGCCCCAAGTACCTAAACTGGCCGAGGCGGGCGAGCAACCCAAGGCGCGTGAGGTATTGGCCCATCCCGGTCTGTTGCGTCTGAACTTTGGCGTGTTTTGCTTGCACTTAAGCCAGGTAGCCTTATTTGTGGTGATGCCGCCTTTACTGGTGACGCTCGGTGGGTTGCAAACCAATAACCTCTGGCACGTGTATTTGCCGGTGCTGTTTGTGTCGTTTCTCTTCATGGTGCCCATCATCATCTTCACTGAAAAAAAGCGTGCACATCCGACCACGTTGCGCTGGGCAGTGGCGGGACTTGTGGCCGTCGGTGTGGGCTTTGCGTTAACGAGTAACAACTGGATGGCAGTGTTGTTTTGGTTGACGGCATTTTTTGTTGCTTTTAATGTGCTTGAGGCGTTACAGCCCTCGCTGGTGTCGCGAGTGGCGCCTCCCGAGGTCAAGGGTCTGGCCCTCGGTGTCTACAACACCACGCAAGCGCTCGGCCTATTTCTTGGGGGTGCCGTTGGCGGGTGGCTGGTGCAGTCCAAGGGTGATGTGGCGGTGTTTTGGGTGATTGCGGGGCTGAGTGCGGTGTGGCTGGCCGTGACTTGGCGCCTGACCCTGCCAGCGACCACGCCCAAGCCCGCGCAGGCTGTCCAAACCGATACTGAATCTGTTGCTTGAAGTGCTTGCCTGAGAGGGTCGCATCGTAGTCGCTATTGTGGAATACACTGATGGGTATTGGCTTGACCGCGGCGGCAATAGACCGTCCGATTCAGGCACCATGACGTCATTGCGATTTGTCTCGCAAGCACAATTTAATTTTTAAGAAGGGAGATCTCAGTGGCATCGGTCAACAAAGTGATTCTGGTGGGCAATCTTGGTCGTGATCCGGAAGTGCGTTACAGCCCAGAGGGCAGTGCGCTATGCAATATCTCGATTGCAACCACGAGCAATTGGAAAGACAAAAACACGGGCGAGCGTCGGGAAGAAACCGAATGGCATCGCGTGGTCATGTACAACCGCTTAGCTGAAATCGCGGGCGAATATTTACGTAAAGGCCGCCCGGTTTACATTGAAGGTCGCCTGCGCACGCGCAAGTGGCAAAACAAGGAAGGTCAGGATGTCTACACCACTGAAGTAATTGCCGATCAGATGCAAATGCTTGGTAGCCGTGATGGTGGCGGTGAGGGTGGTGCAGGTGGTGGTGCGGGTGGTGCAGGTGGTGACTATGAGGGTGGCGGTCGTCCGGCCTCTCGTCCACAAGCCCAACGTCCAGCAGCACCAGCCTCAGGCAGCAGCGCCAATCTTGGTGATTTAGACGACGATATTCCGTTTTAAGCGGTTTTTGTGCGCTTTTTCGGTATTTATCGTTATTGCCGGCAAGTGAAGTGAAAAATCCCAGCCAACATGCATGGCTGGGATTTTTTTTGACCTCTTTGACCTTTTCGACTTTTTTGCACTGAACTGATGTAGAAACGGGTAAAGAATGCAGTGGATGGGATCTGCTGCGACCTTAAGCAGGACTGCGTTATTCAGAATTCTCGCTAGTCAACGTAATCACCGCATCAGCGGCAAACGCGCCCTGGCCTTCGGGCATGGCAAACACTGGATTCAAGTCGATCGATTGCAGACGTGGACCGGCGGCCACGGCAAAAGCTGACAGGTTAGCGAGCATGGTTGCCAAGGCATGGACGTCGGCCTTGGGTTGGCCGCGTGTTCCAAACAGCAACGGTGCAGCACGAATGCCCTGAATCATCTGCATGGCCACGTCTTCACCAAACGGGCAACGGTGCAGCACGACATCGTCTAGCACTTCGACAAATATCCCACCCAAACCGAATACGGCCATCGGTCCAAATACAGGGTCTTGTTGCACGCCCAAAAGGCACTGCACGCCGCCGGTGATTTGTTTGGCCACTAGCACGCCATCAATCTTGGCTTGGGGTGCGTGTTCTTTTGCACGTTCGATCAGGCGTTCAAATCCTTCACGCACAGCTTTCTCACCGTCGACGTTTAGCAACACGCCACCGATTTCCGTCTTGTGCAAAATATCAGGCGATACGATTTTCATGACCACGGGTTCATTCAGTGCCGCTGCGGCAGCTGCCGCTGCATCAACATTAGTGCACACCGTTTCAGGTACCACGGCAATGCCAGCTTGTGACAGCAGAGCCTTGACTTGGGCTTCGCTCGGCGTATTGGCCGGTAGCTCTATGGGCGGTATTGTTGGTGCGACTCGCTTAGGCTTCTCAGCAAACGCCTGTCCGTACCGCCCCATGGCTGAGATGGCTGCCACTGCACGGCTGGGGTCTTCAAATATAGTGAAACCGTTCTCTTCGTAGCGTTTGAGTTTCTCAGCATCTCCCATGGCATTGAGCACATAGAGTCGATCAGGGTGTGATTGAGCCACGGTTTTGAGTGCCTCGCGTACCCGCTCGCCGCTGGTGGCCGCAGTCGCTGTATAGGTCACGAAACCTAAAATCGATTGGCAGCCGCCGTCAACGACTAGCGACTCGGTGAACGTGGTCAACAGCGACATGTCGTTTAAGACTTGCGCGGTTGTATCCACCGGATTGGTCGGTGTGCAAAACGGCAGTAGCTCACGTAGGCGATCCTGGGCGGGTTGTGGCATGGCAGGCATGGCCAGGCCGTGGGTAGCAGCCGCATCGGAAATGATGACGCCGGCGCCACCACTGACGGTAAACACACCAAGCGTATTGTTTTCAGGGAAGATGCCGCGCGTTGCCAGACGTGCAATGTCGAGCATTTGTTCAGTGGTCTGCACGCGGATGACGCCAAGCTCTGCCATGACCGCATCAAACACCCGGTCGTTGCCAGCCACCGAAGCGGTGTGAGAAAGCGCGGCTGCTTGTCCGAGCGCACTTTGTCCGACCTTCATGATCACCACAGGCTTTTTGTGTTCACGGGCGCGCTCAAGCGCACTGACCAAAGTGGCGGATTGACGTATGCCTTCGGAATACAGTGCGATGACCTTGGTGTTGGGATCGTCAACCAGCATATTGACCACGTCACCAAGCGTGAGGTCGGCTTCGTTGCCAGTCATCACCATCATGGACAGTCCAATGCCCGAGGCGACAGCCGCGGTCATCAAGTGTGCACCATAGGCGCCTGATTGACTGACAATGCCGACATGGCCAGGCTCAGGGAAACCGAGCTCAAGCCCGGTAGCGAAGCTGCCATAGAAATGAATCCGCGGGTTGACCATCCCTAGCGAGTTTGGGCCAATGAGTCGCATGCCGTGCGCGCGCGCAATGGAATGAGTCGCATGCCGTGCGCGCGCGCAATCGACACGAGTTCGTCTTGTAAGGCGGCGCCCTCAGCACCAATCTCAGCAAAACCGGCGCTAAACAGGATTGCCGCCGCCGTACCCTTTTGTGCGAGATCTGTGATCGTCTGAAGCACGGCAGCTGCTGGCACGGCTACTACTGCGACATCTGGCGTTTGAGGCAGGGCCTCAATGCTGGGATAGGCCTTGATACCTTGGACCGTCTCGCGCTTTGGGTTGACTGGCAGGATTTGACCGGCATAGCCTTGCTTGAGCATATAAGCAATCGGTTTGCCGCCAATACGAGAAGGGTCTTCAGATGCGCCAATCACAGCGACTGTTTTGGGGTTGAGTAAGCGTTTAAAAGTCGACGGGTTGCTCATGGTCAGATGACAAAGCTCCAGGGGACAACACAAAGCGTGTCGCGGGTGTGCAATTTAAATTTCAGTTTAGGCACAAGAACCTCTGTCTGCGACTTGTCATGAAAAGTTCATCATTATTTCGATAAATATCGAAATATAATCCTGTCATGGATAACCAAAACACCGAATCGACACAAAACACCGTAGAGCAAGCCGCACAAATGCTTGCTGCCATTGGGCATCCGGTGCGTCTGCAAATTTTTAGGCAACTGATGCAGGTGGGTCCCCAAGGAATGCCGGCCGGCGACATCGCTCGCGCGCTTGATATGGCACCTTCATCATTGAATTTCCATTTACGTTGCCTGCAGACCAACCATTTGATTAGCTCGAAAACCGAGGGACGGTTTGTGATCTACGCTGCCGAATTTGAGTCCATGGCTGGCTTGCTGGCGTTTTTGACTGAGGACTGTTGTGGCGGTAACCCTTGCCTGTCGGCGATGTCACCCGAGCAAATCCGACGCTGTGGCACAACCACTCAGTAGTCCATGCAGGCTAGCTACCCCCTATCCCCTACACACCCCCAAACAAACAACTCTCCCGACCACCACTTGGAGTCGCACCATGACCACCGAAACACCCAACGAAAAACGCCCTTGGAATGTTTTGTTTTTGTGCCGCGCTAACTCAGCGCGCAGTCAGATTGCCGAAGTCTTGCTGACCCGTCTGGGTAGTGGACGTTTTAAGGTATACAGTGCTGGCAGTCACCCTGCTGAGGCTGTTCACCCATTGGCGCTCGATGTACTGTCAGGCATGGATTTTCCGTTAGAAACCCTGCGTCCCAAGGACTGGGAGGAGTTTGGTCAGCCCGACGCGCCAGTCATGGATTTCGTATTCACCGTTTGCGATGACACTGCGGGTGAAGTTTGCCCTACTTGGCCTGGTCAACCGATGACAGCACATTGGGGTGTGCCCGATCCGGCACAGGTCCAAGGCAGTGATGCCGTGAAAAAAACCGCGTTCGCTGATGCATTGCGCGGACTGCGTCGCCGTTTGGAAGTGTTCGTTGAACTGCCCATTGAGAAGCTCGACCGCTTATCCTTACAAAAGAAGGTCGATGAGATCGGTGAAACCAGCGCGTAAAGTAACAAAGCGAATCAATGGAAGTGAACCAAGCAATGAAGCGAACAAATGAGTGTATTTGAGCGGTATCTGAGCCTCTGGGTGGTGCTGTGCATGGCCGCCGGTATTTTGCTGGGCAATGTTGCACCGGGTCTGGCGCAGTTTGTGGGTGGATTGGAATTGGCCCATGTGAACTTGCCTGTGGGCTTACTCATCTGGGTGATGATCATCCCCATGCTCATGAAGATCGATTTCTCGAGCATCGGCGATGTCTTGCAGCAACGCGCTGGTATCGGCATCACGCTTGTGGTGAACTGGGCGATCAAACCGTTCACCATGGCTGCGCTCGGCTGGCTTTTTATCGGATATGTGTTTCGCCCCTGGTTGCCTGCCGATCAAATCGACAGTTACATCGCCGGTTTGATCTTGTTGGGTGCCGCACCTTGCACGGCCATGGTGTTCGTTTGGAGCAACCTGTGCAAAGGCAATGCCAATTTCACCATCAGTCAGGTCGCGCTCAATGACTTGGTGATGGTGTTTGCATTTGCGCCGATTGTGGCGCTGTTGCTCGGCGTGTCATCGATCCCGGTGCCCTGGGCTACCTTGCTGTTGTCGGTGGTGGTGTACATCGTTATACCGTTAGGTATCGCGCAGTGGTGGCGGGCTAGATTGATGCGTCGCGGCCCGCAGGCGTATGCCCGAGCGCTTGAGCGTATCGGTCCGTTTACCATCATGGCTTTGCTAGCCACATTGGTGTTGTTGTTCTCATTCCAGGGTGAAGCGATTCTTTCGCAGCCGCTGATCATTGGCATGTTGGCCGTACCGATTCTGTTGCAAGGGCTGCTGATTGCAGCGATCGGTTATGCGCTGAACTTACGCTGCCGTGTACGCCATGATGTGGCTGGCCCATCAACCATGATTGGGGCATCGAACTTTTTTGAGTTGGCTGTTGCCGTCGCTATCGTGATGTACGGCTTTGACAGCGGGGCAGCCTTGGCCACGGTGGTGGGCGTGCTCATTGAGGTGCCGGTGATGTTGTGGCTTGTGCGTATGGTCAACCGATCCAAGGGTTGGTACGAGCAGCGCATTGACGCGCCACCGAGCAATCAGTCTTAGCGCTTGCGGGCAACCAAGTCCACGAGCGCGGACATGCCACGATGGCGATCACCTTCGCTGAGTTCAGCGTCGTATTCCTCTAGGACCTCGATATCCATGTCAGCAAAGGATTCGCGCATTAACTCAAGCGTGTAGAGATGCTCGGCGATGCCGGGGCCACCGGTTTTATAGTCAAGCTGCTTTAAGCCGTAGCCTTCAATCATGAGCCAGCCGCCGGAGCGCGTGGCGCGCTTCATGCCGTCAAACAGCTTGGCACGTAACTCGGGGTTGGCGAATTGAAAAAAAATCCCCACCACCAAGTCATATTGTTGCGCGTCCCAGTCCATTTCCGTGGCGTCAAGCGTCTGAATGTGCATTTGAACACCACGTTCGGCAGCGAGCTTACGGGCTTTGTCTGAGGCTGCGGGTGCGGCATCGACTGACCAGACTTCACAGCCCTGCTTGGCTAACCAAACGCCATTGCGTCCTTCCCCATCGGCCACTGCCAATACCGTTTGTCCGGCTTGTCCTGTTTGCCCGGTTTTTAAGCGAGACGCTGCGTGGCGCACCAAAAAGGCGTTGGGATCTTTGCCAAACAGGTAGTCCTCGGTGGCTAGGAATCGTTCATTCCATTTGGAGACAGGGGGTTTCATCGCTTAGGCCAGTTGCATTATCCAGCCATGAGGGTCTTGGGCACGGCCATACTGGATGTCGGTCAATGTTTTACGTAAAGACATGGTTAACTCGCCGGCGGGGGCGTCGTCACGTCCAACGCTAAAGCCGTTGCCTTTGATGCAGCAAATGGGTGTGATGACGGCGGCGGTGCCACAGGCAAAGGCTTCGGTGATTTCACCGTTGGCCATTCCAGCCTGCACTTCTTCGAGGGTGATCTTGCGTTCTTCAACCACTCGACCCTCGTCTTTGGCCAGTTGAATCAAGCTGTCACGTGTCACACCTTCTAAGATGCTGCCGGTCAGTGACGGGGTCAGTAAGGAGCCATCTTTGCGCACCAGAAACAAGTTCATGCCGCCAAGCTCTTCAAGATAGGTTGCGTCAACCGCATCGAGAAATAAGACCTGTGAGCAACCGTTTTGTTGGGCCTCTTGCTGCGGCAATAAGGAAGCCGAGTAGTTACCACCACATTTGGCAGCACCTGTACCGCCGCGGGCTGCACGCGTGTAGTGCTCCGACACCCAAATCGACACTGGCGCCACGCCTTTGGGGAAATAGGCACCAGCTGGTGACGCGATCAAGTAGTAAGCCGCCCGTTGGGCTGCTCGCACACCGAGAAACCGCTCGTTGGCGATCGTAAAGGGTCGCAAGTAGAGGCTTGTCTCAGGAGCCGTGGGTACCCAGTCTTTGTCAACGGCCACAAGCGCTTGGATCGACGCCAGAAAATCCGCCTCAGGCAAGGGTGGCAAAGCCAGTCGATTAGCAGAGCGCTGCAAACGGGCCGCGTTGGCCTGGGGGCGAAATGCCCAAACCGAACCATCGGCATGTCGGTAGGCTTTGAGCCCCTCAAATATTTCTTGTGCATAATGCAGTACTGAACAAGCCGGATCGAGCATCAATGGCCCGTAGGGTTGAACGCGTGCGTTATGCCAGCCTTGATCGACGGTCCAGTCGATGCCGACCATGTGGTCTGTGAAGTTAACGCCAAACCCAGGGTTGGCGAGAATATTGTCACGCTCTTGGTCGCTGCGGCGCTGTGAAGAGGTGGAAACTGAGAATTCCAGGTTGGCGTTGGCGGTCATGATTGTTTAGTGAGATGAGGTTGGGCTAGCGCCAAAAATTTGTCGACACACCTACAGTTAGCAGCATCCATACTTGACGGCTACCCTGCAAATGAACTAAATCCGATAAGGATACAACGTAATACAAAATTGTGGTTCCATGAGCGTGACCAAACATGAAACCTCCGGGAGACGAGACAGGATGCAAACGCAATCGCATGTGGCGGGTCAGCCCTTGGCGCTAGCGGACAGCTTTGGCGTGTTTGACTATATCGTGGTGGGTGCGGGCACGGCTGGTTGCCTGTTGGCCAACCGATTGTCAGCTGATCCCAGTAAACGCGTGTTGTTGCTAGAAGCAGGTGGGCCAGACAACTATCACTGGATCCATATCCCGGTGGGGTACTTATATTGCATCGGTAACCCAAGAACCGATTGGCGCTTTAAAACCGAGGCAGACCCTGGCTTAAACGGTCGTGAGCTTGGTTATCCACGTGGCAAAGTCATGGGTGGGTCTTCTTCGATTAACGGCATGATTTACATGCGGGGTCAGCGTCAGGACTATGACGGTTGGCGCGATGCGGGTAACCTCGGCTGGGGCTGGGATGATGTGTTGCCTATCTTCAAGTCCATGGAGGACCATCATGCCGGCGCCAACGACTGGCACGGAGCTGGTGGTAACTGGCGTGTAGAAAAGCAGCGACTGTCCTGGGAAATACTAGATGCGTTTCGTGACGCGGCTAGCCAGGAGGGCATTGCGAAGATTGAGGATTTCAATCGCGGTGACAATGAGGGGGCGGCTTATTTTGAGGTGAATCAGCGCGCAGGCTGGCGCTGGAATGCGGTCAAGGCCTTTATCAAACCCATCAAACACCGCAATAATCTGACCATCCTGACGCATGCCCGCACCACCGAGTTGTTGTTCACAGACAGGCGCGCCACAGGCGTGGCGTTCGTGCATAACAACCAACAGACTCAAGCACAAGCTAAAAGTGCCGTGGTGCTTGCGGCCGGTTCCATCGGTTCTGTCCAGATATTGCAGTCGTCAGGCATCGGTCCAGGCAAGTTGTTGCAGTCACTAAATATCCCGGTCTTGCATGATCTGCCGGGTGTGGGTCGCAACCTACAGGATCACCTGCAAGTGAGAACAGTCTTCCGTATTCAAAACGCCAAGTCCTTAAACACCATGGCCAATAGCCTGGTGGGCAAAGCGAAGATGGGACTGGAGTATTTGTTTAAGCGAACCGGCCCGTTGAGCATGGCACCGTCGCAGTTAGGTGTATTTGCACGGTCTGGCCCAGAACACGATCGCGCCAATGTCGAGTATCACGTGCAACCGTTGTCGCTTGAGAAGTTCGGTGATCCGTTGCATGACTTCCCGGCCTTTACCGCGTCAGTCTGCAATCTTCGACCCACAAGCCGAGGGTTTGTGGAAATCACATCACCTGATACGAGCGCCGCGCCTAGAATTAACTGCTGTTACCTCTCGACCGAGGAAGACCGTAAGGTCGCGGCTCAAAGCATTGAGCTCACGCGTCGCATCGCAGCGCAGCCTGCGCTAGCCCCCTACCACCCCGAAGAGATCAAACCCGGACCAGAGATCACGAGCCCTGAGGCATTGGCCAAAGCTGCTGGTGACATCGCCACAACGATCTTCCATCCGGTTGGCACCTGCAAGATGGGCAATGACGACATGGCAGTCGTCGATGC
>Ga0209953_1000705_pt1 | contig 11515 bp, 26 predicted proteins | sample SalPonred_H2O_MG_FD_185713 | JGI IMG/M metagenome (GOLD analysis project Ga0209953, IMG submission 185713) | Salt pond water microbial communities from South San Francisco under conditions of wetland restoration - Salt Pond MetaG... | ecosystem: Environmental > Aquatic > Non-marine Saline and... | reverse complement strand
ATATACAAGAAGCATTATCAAAGCCACTGAAATTTACAGACTTTGTTGAATTTAAAGCTGTTACAGACAAAGACGGCAACGAAACATTTACACTACGCACAACGAGTCGTGAACTTCCACGTGGCATTTATCAGTTGTATTTGCCAAAGTTTGGGGTACTCTACTTGGGTATTTCAGCCAGTGACGGCAAGGGCGTAAAAGATCGACTATATGCCCACGCACAAAAGATGACTGGCTTTTTTAAAAATGCCAAGGACACAAAAGCATTTGCAGACTTTCGTGTAGAAGCAGTAGAAAAAGGTTATGATCTCGAAACTATTCTTGACAAAGTATTGGTATTTTTTATGCCTTGTAACAAAATGGAAAAGACAGAGATCGAAGCATGGGAAACTGTTATTTTTAATTCACTGAAAACGCAAGGTCAATGCCGTTTTAATTCTGCTAAAAAGATTGAAGGTATGGATCATCACAGTCTCATGTTTGTTCTTAACCAGAACTATCTCAGCGACACGGCGCAGTATTACTTATGAGAACACAACCAGAATACATTATTGGACAACTAGAAATCCATAACAGTCGTTTAAACAAAGAAGCGATTCTAGAGTCTGCAATGGAAGAAGGACTAGATGAATTCTTCCACGGTTTACGATTAGCATTAGACAAGCTGACTACATTCGGTGTCAAAGAAGTGCCGGCAAAATCAGAAACATCAGGACAGGGCTTGCCTTGGGATGCTTTTGTTGAAATGGCAGAACTGTTAAAGACACGCAAACTTACAGGTCATGCGGCTCGTGATGCTATCCAAATACAGATGGAAACTGCTACACAAACACAATGGAACGATTGGTATCGCAGAATCTTACAGAAAGATTTGAAGTGCGGTGTGTCAGAAAAAACAGTGAACAAGGTTGCTAAGAAGTTATCCAAACCCGAGTATCAAGTGCCTGTGTTTGAATGTATGTTAGCACACGACTCAGCTAATCACGAAAAGAAACTACAGGGTGTTAAACTGTTAGAGCCCAAGCTAGACGGTGTGCGATGCATCACTGTTGTAGACTTTGAAGCTCGTACAGTAACACAGTACACTCGCAATGGCAAGGTGTTAGAAAACTTTGGCCACATCACTGAAGCATTGAGTCAATACTTTGATGAGTTTGCTCGTTCATATGTGTTGGATGGCGAAGTTGTAAGTGATAGTTTCCAAAGCCTCATGAAGCAGGTGCATCGCAAGAGTGATGTGCAAGCAACGGATGCTAGACTGTGTGTGTTTGACATCGTTCCTCTTGTGGAGTTTAAGACCGGTGTTAGCGTACAGGGTCAGCGTCGGCGCAGTAACATGTTGAAGACTTTTGAGAAGATCTTTGCAGACACAGGCTGTGTGGACATTGTGCCCCAGCGTGAAGTTGATCTTGACACTACTATAGGTGAGATTGAATATAAAGATTACAACGCAGAACTAGTAGAACAGGGCTATGAAGGCATTATGATTAAAGATCCTAATGCACCATATGAATGCAAGCGTAGCACCAGTTGGTTGAAACAGAAACCTTTTATTGAAGTCAGTCTAACTGTGCGTGAAGTTGAAGAAGGAACAGGTAGAAATGAGGGACGATTGGGTGCTCTTGTCTGCGAAGGCATCGACGACGGAAAAACTATTAGAGTTAACGTCGGTAGTGGCTTCACTGACAGTGATAGGGATGAGTTTTGGGATTGCGGTGATGCTGTTATTGGGCAAATTGTAGAAGTCCGAGCAGATGCTGTCACGCAGAATCAAGACGGTACTTATTCACTTAGGTTTCCTAGATTTCAACGATTTCGTGGATTCCGAGCCTACGAAAAGATCTAAGGAGTTTCGAGATGGCCAGTAGGGAAAATTCCAATCAATGGCATTGGGATGGAGATAGACATCGTTGGGTATACATGGGTAACTCAGCAAGTCAGAATCCCACATACAGATGGGAAATCGAGAAGGATCAAATGATCTACGACAATCCACTTATGATGGATGCAATAGATGTAGCCTGTGCTAACATGAGAGAATTTCCAGATGCGGCACAGTTGATTGAACAAGCAAGAGGAACACAAGATGATTTTGAATAGAGTACAACGTAGATTTTTATCGTTGCTAGCCAAGGGTACCAGCATAGCAGTCGGCAGTGCCGCAGTTACAGCGGCTGTGTACGCAGTTCTAGTACAATACCTAGGGTTAGAACACAAGGATGCTTTAGGCCTCAGCATGCTGTGCATTGCGATGATGACCCTAGTGACTTGGGGAGTTCGCATGCTGTGGGACCGAGCAGAATGGGAAGTTTATCAAGAAACTAGACAGGTAGAAGACGCACTTAAAGGACGACTATGAAAATCAAAATAGAAATGGATCTAACTCCAGAAGAAGCACATGAACTGTTTGTGCCAGGTGATAAACAACACGAGTTTATGACCAAAACCTACGATGCATATTGTAGGGCTTTACGAGACATGGTTTGGGATCAAGTAGATCCCCATGACATGTTTAGGAGAAAAACAGATGACCGTTGAACTTCAAGCTGCCTTACTGGGTTTGATTATTGCTGTAATTGGTTTTAACACTGCTGTGGATTGGCTTGCTGTTGCAGGCATGGCCCTGATTATCGGCAGTGTTGCTAAATGGGTGTTAGACGGTACCGGATAACGTCATAGCCACTCACTGACTGCTTGACGCCCAGACTGTTCTGTGGCTGTTTCCCAAAGTGCTTCAAGAGGTTGATCATACACCCATTCTGTGTCACAGCCTTTAAGGCTGAGCCAACTGCTTTCTGAGGCCCATGGAAAGTCACCCTTCATCTCCATGTCTAACTGCTGAGGCCCCCAACTGCTCATACCATGCACAAAGCGAAACTGTCGAGGCATGTCACCGTCCGCAAAGTGATGAAACATGCTGAGGCTTGAAGTTATGCTCCACGCATCGCTGACCATCATGGTGTTCTCTGTGTACCAGTCTGGGTCATGCAACAGCCATACCCCCGACGTCTTTACGGGGCCTCCACTGTATAACGGAAAAGGCAGGTTGGCTTCGAGGCCTACTTCATCTAATATGTCATTCACAACATAGTCAGTTTCACGATTGAGTGCAAACGCCACTGACCCTGATCGATTATGACTGCTCAACAGCAAAACCGTGCCCGCAAATCTAGGGTCTGGCATTGTAGGGGGTGCTATTAATAAATCGCCAGGCTCAATCATCTGCCGCTCGACTTCTTGTTTTGATCTTTGATAGGCCCACCGTACTTTTCACTCTTCCAGTTGCCGCCCTGCACTTTCTCTCGTTTGCCGTCACCGTCAATGTCCTGAGGCTCTTCTGTCTGTCTAGCACGATAGCCCTGGGCTATGCAACTAGAAAGAGCACTGGCACCTAGTGCTCGATTGGGTTTGCCTGACGTGCATAGCTTGCGTGATGCTTTCCACTCTGTTATTGCATCTGTGATATCCGCGTCTTCTACTGTGAAGCTCTTACCATCAATGTCTACACTCTTGCCCACAGTTAACAGTAACAGTCGTGCCAGTTCTTCAATGCTATCCTCTTCTTCTAAACGATCTATGATCTCCTGTATGATATACTGGCGTAGTCGACTCTTGTCAAAGAACTTAACGGGTGATTCTGTGAGTTGGCGTAACAGCATTAGATGACCTGAGCCGCGCCCATTACAGCGGTAACTAACACTGCTTTGGTTTCTAGGTCATCAGCTTCTGAATCTAACTTGTCATTGCGTATTAGATCTAACATTCGATCCATATACTCCTCGCCTTCAAGGCCGCCGCCTTCGTATTGTTCTGAAATCATAACGGCCATTTCAGCTCTTTTTGAAACCCAGCTACGGTGGTCATTGGCTAGCTCTCTCAGTATGTCCGCGTCAGTCATTGATGTCTCCCGGTCAACGTTATCAAAATATTTATCCGATACCACAGTGTAAAGGTAATTACTTGCATGAGTATATTATGGATACCTTGCAGAGATCGTAAAGAATTATGCAGGAACACTCAACAGTTTTTCATAGGCCTGTGCTGATGTACGCACATAGAAATGCTATAGCTTGGATACAACAAAGCAATTATATTCCCAGGTTAGCAGCATGGTTTAAACTTCACGGAGTTCCGGCTAACGATCTTTGGAAACTGTTAAAAGCAGACCCAAGTCATGACACCACAATAGTACAACAGCTGATCAACAACACTGATCACACTGTGATCGAAATTCCATGGCAGATGATTCCGTTGCTGGACAACCTAGGAGATCGATCAGTGTACAAGCTAAACCACAGTGATCTAGTGCGTGATCACATAGTCCAACAGGATAAATTACAGCAACGTCACAGAGGATACACACTAGATCAGCTTGTTGAAAAACTGTTAAGCAACACGATCGATCCACCAACACTGCTACTGGAAACTGTAGATCCTAGATTAAAACCCCAGATGCCGGTAATAGATGGCAGAACAAGATTGGCACTGGCATGGGCCCATAAACACAATATCCCCGCGAGACTTTATCAGTTCTAGCTAGATCCTCAGCCGCAGGCGCCGCCGAGATTTTTTTCACACTATACTCCCACTCTATAAATACCCTGTAAACACACAAAGAGGTAATCATGCAGGAAGAACGCATAGTAACACTAGAATACGTTATAGGCGACGACGAAAGTCAACAGTTAAACTTTGTACAAGACGATCTCGGCGATTGGTGTTGTAACCTATCAGAAGACGAAATGAACCGTATACTGATCTCAGCGTATCAAAATGGCAAGCTCGACGACGAATAAAACTCACACAGTGAATCTAACACATTCAGAATGGCCAGTACTGGTAGACTGGCTAGCCAAGCACGGTCGCTACCGCGAACTGGTAAAGATATCTATTATAGACTACCGTCATGAGTACTACCGCGCTAACAGTAGTGATGAACCTGTGTATAGAGTAGAGTTTGCTGATCCACGAGCGTACACACACTATGTGCTAACTTGCGTATGAACACAGAATTTTTACGAGACTTTATGAATCGAGCGGCAGAACAGAATCACTGTGATTGGGATGCGTACTTTGAGACTATAGTGCCTGTGTGCCCTTGGGCTCTAGCAAATTGGAAACAGCAACGCATAGAGATCACAGAATGGCAGGATCGCGCAATGGTGCAGGATTTAACAGGTCCGCTGATAGCACGAATATACACACTATCCGAAGCTACCGTACAGGATCTACAAGTGCTTGTGGGACAGTGTAACCAGGAAAGATCAAATGAAGAATGGCTGTACAGTCATCCTCTAGATGGTAATAATTCAACACCCGTTCCTGTGCTTATACAACAAGATTACGCTGAACTTAATAAAGCAAGGCAGCACAATCATCTAGATCAATATCGTAAACAGCCAAGATGAAGCACAAACTAGAACTACAACAGTTAACTGACCTTGTAGACTATAGTGTTAAACAGTTCGGTGAGAATCAAAACACATGGCCTTGGTACTATACTACAGAAGGAGTCGATGTGTACACACTACAGCGAGATGACTTGATCACAGTAACATGGACTGATGATAATGCAGGACTAATGTTTACGCTAAAGCACGGAGCAGACTGGCATATACAATGACTAAAATCCAAGTAGCATTTAATACAGCACAAGATATCGAATTCCTAAAGTGGCTGAAGACCGTTGACTACGCAGCTGACATGACGCACATAGATGCAGGGTATGATCCTGACTATGCTACGGGTACATACTACGCATGGTTCACATGGGAGCTAGAGGAACACGCACTAGAAGCATACTGTAACAGTAGCACACACACTAGCACACAGTTTGCGTGGGAACAGCTAGATCTAGATCTAGACTACACACTGTGTAACATATCACGCACTGTGAGGTTTCCATGAAACACTATACTAAAGAACAACTGTACAGTATACTAGACTGGCATACAGCTAAAGGCTATGACATACAGTGTACATGGCAGTATCATGATGAGGGTGGACACTTAGGTGTACTGCTAGAGTGGCATGATCCCGTAAGACAGTTAGAATACTGGTTGACTGTTGACAAAGTCAAAGTGTGAATTGGGAACACAATGATTCTCATTGTGTTTTTTACCCAATACAATGTGCAGAAAAGTGTGGACATAGTGTAGGGTAACTGCATAAAAGTGTAGTACAAGTGGGGGTCAAGTGTGATGAGAGTGTGGCAAAGTGTGGGAAAGTGTGATATTGTGTACCATTTTACTATAGCCAGTCATGCCTCACCCCATTCTAAACTGTATACACTATAGATCTATACTGCAACCCCCCAATTATGACTCAAAATCGCCAATATCAACCACTATATCTTGTGGTTTACTTGTCGTTTTCCCACTATATCTTGTGGTTATCATCATAAATATCACTATGAAGAATCAAATAGATCACAATCACACACTGTGTGTAAAGACTAGGATCACAGTGTGTGTGGTTATACTGTGTGCAATACTATGGATGTGAACTCTACTACTAGTAGTATCCTATCTGAAGTGCAGCGAATACATAACACTGCTAGAGGATATGAGGTGCGTACTACTACACACACTAACACTAACAACACAGTGAGCTCTACTACTACAGTATACACAGTGTATGATCGATCACTACGCATACAGGATGATCCTTACGCTAGATCAGGTACACACATCAATATACTGATATAGGCCCCGCTGCTGTATACGCATACGTGTGTGTAAATGGTTGACCTTTCCTCTAGTTCGTGTATAATAACAGTATGACCTTACCATATGAAAGATTCGCTGCAGTAAACAGAACCCGTGAGTGGTTGCTGTTGAACTGTCACAATCGTAAACTTCCTGGTTACATCCGTGAGGAGATGAGGAGTTTATTGCGACACTATCCTGTACATTCGGAGTTGGCACATATTGCTGAATCTGTTCCTCAATATCTAGAAGCGACACCGGATCCTCTAGTACAGTTGGTTAATGAATGGAGCAAAGAGGTTGACACAGATCCTGATACATAGTATACTGTGTACACAGTGAGCGAAAAGAGATATATACACAACAGCATACGCCCCTGTAGCTTAGTGGTTAAAGCACCGAACTCATAATTCGTTGATCGTAGGTTCAAATCCTACCGGGGGCACCACATTCTGCTCGTGGTGAAAGGGATATCACAGGAGCCTTCTAAGCTCTTATTCCAGGTTCGAATCCTGGCGAGCGGACCACTTTGCCAGTATGGTGGAATTGGTAGACACAAGGGACTTAAAATCCCTCGCCAGCAATGGTGTCCCGGTTCGAGTCCGGGTACTGGTACCACATAGGCCCCGCTGCTATACATGTGCATGCGTGTGAGCAGAGGCAAAATAAAGGTTGACAACCACACACACAGGTCATATACTGTATACACAGTGAACACACAGGAGCGATTATGCCAATCAAAACAGAAACCGATGCGGAAATCGTAGAGCGTCTACGCGAACGATTTGAAATCCTCAACCTAATGACAGCCGCTGTTAAAGCAGGCGATGTACGTGCAATGATTGTTACAGGTCCTCCGGGTGTGGGCAAGTCACACGGGGTGCAGGAGACACTAGCCAAGGACGACATGTTCGCCACACTGGGCAACCGTCCACCCAAGTACGAGTTTGTAAAGGGTGCTATGAGTGCAGTAGGCTTATACGCCAAACTGTATCAGTATAGTGCTCGAGACGAGGTGCTGGTGTTTGATGACTGTGACAGTATTCTACTAGACGATTTATCACTTAACATTCTAAAGGCCGCACTGGATTCAAGCAAGCGTCGTATGATCCATTGGAACACGGACTCACGCAGCCTACGACAGGAAGGCATCCCACACAGCTTTGAATACAAGGGTGGTGCTATTTTCATCACCAACTTGAAGTTTGAAAACGTTAGGTCGAAGAAGTTGAAGGATCACCTTGAGGCATTGGAGTCACGCTGTCACCACATTGACTTGGGCATGGACACTGATCGTGAGAAGGTGTTGCGCATCAAACAGATTGTGCAGGATGGCATGCTGGACGGATATGATCTAGCAAACTGTATTAAGTCAGACATCGTTGACTACGTAGTCACCAACAAAGAACGACTGCGTGAACTCAGCCTGCGTTCAGTGTTGAAGATTGCGGACTTGGCAGCTGCCCACCCAGACCGTTGGGAGCGTATGGCTGAAGTCACTGTGATGCGTCGCAACAGTTGATCACTTTGGTACACAGTGAGCTTGCTAATTGGATAACTAGAGCATATACTATATACATAATAACAAATAACAACAAAGACTAAAACGATTTACTGCTTGACCGATTCGCTCCCGGGATAGCAGTACTACTAGGGGGGATCGCAATGGTCCCCCCGTTCTTTTAACTACTCCTCGTATAGGCCCCGCTGCTACGTGTACACATGCAGATGGAAAATAATGGTTGACAACCCCGTCCAAAGACCATATACTGTATAGACAATGAAGCAATGGAGCGAACATCATGAGCACATCATTTGACCGTACGGCAACAGCCATTACAGCAATCTACGCATTGGAAAGCCACGACGAACTGCGTGACATCTACGATGCGATCCGCAACAAAGAAAAGCAACTGAGTCGAGCAAACATCCGCCAGATTACCAAAGGTGATGTGGTAAGCTTTACTGCACGAAACGGTATGCGAGTCGTAGGTGTTGTGGCCAAAGTAAACATCAAGACTGTAATAGTCAAGTCGGGGGACCTCAACAGTGTGTTTGCCACACAGTATAAAGTGCCAGCGTCAATGCTGAAGGTTGAGGAGGCTGTATGATCAAGTTAGCAATTGGATTTGCGGTAGGGGCCCTCGTGGTCGCCTACTACCCTACAGCGGGCTATGAAGTCCGCAAGTTAACTAACACTGCCGCGGCTGAGGTTGAAAGGGCTACTTCAGATGAGGCCAAGTTTGAGCAATTGTACAAAGAAACGTTGAAGGCACTACAGGAGAAGTCAGAATGATCACTTCAGACGCTGATCTCAACCTCGCACAGTTGATCTTCGACGATGTGCGGGACTTCACTGCTGAGGAAGTACTAGAGATGGAGCTGGCACTGATGGATGCTGTAGCTATCAAACGTGCGGGTGGTGAGCACCTCGTACACTGGGAAGCCGCAGGCGATTACAATTAATTTTAAAAAAGTGGTTGACACCCGTCCAAAATGATCATATACTGTATAGACAATGAAGCATTAGGAGCGAAACTATGCAAGCACAAATCGAAAAGCTTATCCAAGACATCAAAGACGACTACGTAAACTACATGTCAGGAGTTGGCGATAATGCAGCTATACGTCTTGAGATGGCCAAAGCATTCCAAGAAGGTGTTACATACACTGCGGGCAAGAAGTACGTGAAGATCTTGAAGAAGCTGGGCACACAGACAATGGTGTGGGGCTTCATCGTAAATGTAGATGATGACAAGAAGTTCCGCAAGGGCGACATCTTAATGGCGGCTGGGTTCTCAGCTCCTGCTCGCAACAAGCCACGTGGTAATGTTATCGACGGCAACTACAGTATCCGTTGGACTGGTCCGGAGTATTTGAAGTAATGGCTATTGAAATCTTGAAGGAGGTCACCAAAGGCCTCCCACAGAACGTATACTATGTGGAGGGTACCACACTGCGTGCCTTCTACCCTGAAGGCAATAAAGATGCATTCAAGATCTACAAGACGCCGTTGAAGAACTTCTCCAAGCGGTATCGCAAGTTTGAATTGATTGCAAAGGTAAACAGCCTTTAGGGGTTGACATCAGTCCAAAAAGAAGGTATACTGTATAGACAATGAAGCATTAAGGAGCGAAAGATGACAAATTCAGTAGAAGCAATGTTGGTAGAGGCGGCACACGCCAAAGCAATCCAAGCGGCTCGCAATGCGGCCCAAGCGTTCGCAGATCGTCACTTCGGCGGTGGCGACGGTGGTGCGTGTGGCTTTGCTTGGGTTGACGCATTTAAGGTGCGTTCGAATTCAAAGCTGGGCAAGGCACTGCAGGCTGTAGGCTTCCGCAAGAGCTACACTGGTGCACTCCAACTGTGGAACGGACGTGATGGTTGGTATTTTGGACAGAGCGTGGATGCCGCAGAAGAAGGTGCTCGTGCCTACGCTAAGGTATTCAAAGAAGAGCTCGAGCTGGACACCATCTACGCAGGTTCACGCTTAGACTAAGGAACAAACGACCCGGGCATGTCGCGAGGAAAACTGCCCAACTTATTTTCCTAAAATGGTTGACAATCGTCCAAAATGGCCATACACTATACATATAGTAAGAAATTAGGAGCGTACCAAATGACCACACTTCTTCAACACATTGAGTCACTTAATGCACAAGCTGATCTGCTCATGGAGCAGGAGCCAGGCTTGTGGATGAGCAAGTACACGGACGATATGAGCCATTGGGCGGACATGGGTGTGTACACTGTGGAGGACTTCAAGCGTAACGAACTGATCAATGGTATCTCAGATGCCAGCAAGGACCTCTACGGTTGCCGCTTGCGTCTTGCGTGGGATGAGATGAGCATTGAGGACATGGAGGCCACCTACGACAACATCTGTGCTCAGTTGAACGCACAGTATGAAGAAGAGAAGGCCGCAGCTGAGTGGGAAGCAGAGTGTACACGTGGATTGCCAGATGACTGTGAGCCACTGCCCTACGAACAGTATGCAGACTTGGAGGAGGTGTAATGGACCTCCTCATAGCATCAATACCAGCGGTGCCATTATTGGCAAGCTTAATACTAGCGGCGGTACTGCGATGATCACAGTCACAGGTGGCACTGCCCAACAGAGACGCTTGGCTGAGATCTGTGTCCAGCATGCACTCGACGAATTGATGCCTCGCATGAAGAACATCTATATCACTGTAGAGTTGGTAGACATCAAGAGTGCGGCCACTGGTTGGTGTTCCACAGGCGAGGATCATCGAGACATTGAGATCGAAGTAGACCGGAAGCAGGGCTTGTTTGCCATCGCCAGTACCATACTACACGAGATGGTTCATGCCAAACAGTATGCTCGACGAGAGATTGATGGTGTCAACATGATGTGGCGTGGTGAGCCTGTAGCAGAAGGCACCGACTACAGTGAGCTACCGTGGGAAGTAGAAGCATACAAGATGCAGGACATTCTCCTGTCCAAACTGGTTGACAAAGACCTATTTTGAACATATACTGTATATAACAGTTAGGCAATTGGAGCGATTATGTCCTACACTACATTCACTGCACAGGCAGACGGCTACACTGAGCGCAAAGGACTTGAAGGTCCATTCCGCTATCCGAACGGACAGGTCCTCTACTATGACCCACGTGCGGGCGAGTATTGGGATCCCCGCACAGACTTTTATGTAAGCCACGATGAGGTTGCCCAACTTCAGAATTCAATTTTAGACACAATTAGGGGTTGACACCCGTCCAATATGATCATACACTATACATATAGTGAAGTTAAGGAGCGAACAATGAAAGACTACAGAGAT
>Ga0209953_1000704_pt1 | contig 11526 bp, 8 predicted proteins | sample SalPonred_H2O_MG_FD_185713 | JGI IMG/M metagenome (GOLD analysis project Ga0209953, IMG submission 185713) | Salt pond water microbial communities from South San Francisco under conditions of wetland restoration - Salt Pond MetaG... | ecosystem: Environmental > Aquatic > Non-marine Saline and... | reverse complement strand
CCTTGCAGGGCCTCGGGGTGACGAGTACGTCGGAGTTGGCGCAGGTGGATCTCGATGATGCCGCGTGGGTGGCTGGGTACTTGGAGCGAATCCCCCATCAACACAGCGCGCAGAAGCGTCTGGTGAATGCGGTGACCAGGGCGCGGATGATCGGGGCGGGGGTGCGGTTGGCGCGGACTCATGTCGGGCCGCTGGAGATTCCCTCGGCTGATGTGGAGATCGATTTCGATATCGAATGGGACACCGACGATCAGGTCTACTTGTGGGGCGCTCGCAAACGCCTCGGACAGGACGATTCGACAGCGGAATACATCCCGTTCGTGTCCTGGGAAGCGATGGACGATGGTGGGGCGGCGCTGGCGGAGCAGTTCGTTTCCTGGCTGCGCGGTGAGATCCAAGCGGCGCGGTCTGCTGGTGAGTCGATTGTGGTGTTTCACTACACCTCACCGGAGGTGCGCTACCTGGAGAACCTGCTGGGTGAGGACGAGGTGGCCGACGTCCTTTCGTGCTTCGTGGACCTGCACGAGTTCGTGAAGGAGAACTTCTTCGGGGTGGAAGGGATCGGGCTGAAGAAGGTCGCCACGGCCCTGGGTTTCTCGTGGGATGACTCGGATCCGGGCGGGTTGCAGTCCCAGACGTGGTTGCAGATCGCGCGGGATGTCGCGGATCCAGGGCACGGGGACATGCGTTCGCGGATCTTGGCGTATAACGCCGATGACGTGGAGGCGACGGCAGTGTTGCGAGATCGGATTGCCTCGGTTGGTGCCGTCATCACGGAGGGCCTGGAGGTTGCGGTCGATTCTCGGGCTGATTGATGCAAGCATTCGGACAGTCGTCGTTGAGCCCGGTTTGAACGCAGCAGACTTTGCCCTCCTCGAGTAAGCCGATATCCGGCCGATGGGACTGTGCGATGAGGGGCCCGCTAGCCTGATAGGGCACTTGGACACGGGGGCATTATGAAACTGACACTTCTTTTTTCTGCCGCGATCGCAATCGTGGCGTCCTCACTTCTTGCGCCCCCAGTTTCAGCGAACTCTTCGGATCCCTCCCCCGTTTCCAACATCAACGTCTCGCTGAGCGGCACTACCGCCAACGTCAGTTGGTCCGCTCCCTCGTTCCCCGGGACCGACTGGCGGGGCGACCTCAGCCAAATCGACCGATACACGGTTTACGCCTGGTCTAGCAGCACGAGCCCCTATGGGTCCTTGGGAACCTGCTCAACGTCGAATACCTCATGCACCATCTACGGCCTCACCGCCGGGGCCACCTACTACATCGAGGTGAACGCCTACAACGATTGGGTCGGCTCATCCCGCGCGCGATCCTCGGACTTCTCAGTGTGCTGCACGGTTCCCGGTGCGCCCGCCAGGGTCTCCGCAACACACGGCAACGGCGCGGCCACCGTCAGTTGGGCGCCTCCCTCCTCCACGGGTGGCGGCAGCGTGACCTACACCGTTTCGATTTCCGGCGGTTCCACCGTTTGCACAACTGATGGGACATCATGCGTTGTCACAGGGCTAGTGAACGGACAGTCGTATACCTTCAACGTCTACGCAAGCAACAGTGCTGGTTCGAGTTCACGAACCACATCGAATGCAGTTACGCCCAAAGGCCCGCCCGGTCCGCCGCTGGGTGTTTCGGCCTCGCCAAGCATCAAGACTGCTGAGGTCTTCTGGTCCCCGCCAGCAAACGATGGCGGAAGCGCAATCGCCCAGTACGTGGTTGTCGCCTCCCCCGGTGGACAGTCGTGCGCGGCGTTGGCGCAGGCTCGAAGCTGCGTGGTGACGAATCTCCTCGACAACACGGACTACACCTTCGTGGTTCACGCAGATAATTCCGAGGGTCGTGGAGCCTCCTCCGCGCCATCGGCGCCCGTGCGGACCGCAACCATCCCCGGTCCCCCGCTTAACGTTCAAGCCGAGGTGGCAAGGGGCCGCGGGATCGTCGAGTGGATTCCACCGAGTGACATCGGGGGTGCGGAGGTCCAGCAATATGTTGTGGTTGCACAGCCCGGCAACGCCGTTTGCACGACCGAAAAATTGACGTGCACCGTTACGGGCCTATCCAATGGAACGACCTATTCGTTTGAGGTGACAGCGATCAACGGAGTGGGTCCAGGCCAGGTTTCCGCTCCCTCAACACCAGTCGAGTTGCTTGCGGTTCCGACCGCCCCGCGAAAGGCACGCGCCGTGATGCGCGGTGACAAGGTCCGGATCAGTTGGAAGAAGCCAAAATCCACAGGTGGCAAACCGATTCGCCGGTACACGGTCTCATCTTCCATCGGTGACCGGAGCTGCAAGACATCCGCGAAGCGAACGCGGTGCGTCATCACGGGACTGCCGATGGCCAGGACTGTGAACTTCGTGATCACCGCCCACACGGCGAAGGGAAAGGGTGCTTCCTCAACGACCAACTCCGTACGCACACCCAACCCCCCTGTTGTGACACAGCCGAAGCCGGATAAGCCCGAACAAGCAATCAGATAGCGGAGACTAGGAGGCGTCAGCGGCGGAGCGGACGCAGAAGTTCACGGTCGAAGCAGCGAAATCCTTGGTCTCCGGAATGGCGACGCGGTAGCGCTGACAAGCACCGAACCCTTCATTGACAGCATCTTCGGAAGGTGCCTCCTCTTCACCCTTCACGATCAGATTCACCTCATCATCCTCACAGCGCCCACCGGGACTAGCGCTTGCTTCATTGGGCAGGCGATTCCAGGAATCGCCGTCCCTTTTGCTCAAGATCACCTGCTCGATCACGGAATCCTCAAGCAGATCCTGATCAGTGGCACACACATCGAACGTCCATGCCAAGACATCGAACTCCCCTTCCGGGATGTCCTTATTGGCGTACTCCACACGAGTTCGGTAGCTCAAGACGGGTTCGGGGTCCTCGCTCGGAGAAGTAGCCTGCGCCACCTCAGTAGGTTCGATTGTCGGCTCCACTTCCGCACTTCGCTGTGTTTCCTCAGACTCAGGAGGCGCCACAGCCTGCTGATCTGATCCACCCGAGACAAGTTGTAACCCAGCGATCAGGGCTGCGACGGCGAATACCGGGGCTGTCCACAGCAGGACTTTTCGGCGTTGACTCGAAGCGGTTGCGGAATCAGCTGCGAGAGATGGCGCCGGCTGAACCGGTGAGTGTGCAGCCGAAGCAACGGGAGTTGGTGCCGTCGAAATGGGTCGTGGGCGCGCTGTAGGGATCTGTTGATCCGGTTGCGGTTCCACTGTGGGTCGTGGGTCTGGCTCGGGTTGTGGATCTGGTTCAGGTTTCGGGAGCAAAGACAGCGCCTGGGCTGCAGTTAACCGCTCCCCCGGGTCCTTGCACAGGAGCCCGCGGATGATCTGACCTTGGACGTCCGAAACACCGTCAATGTCCGGATCCTCGGTTGTGATCCGCGCGAGAACGACAGCAGGTGGTAGTCCCGGCGGACCCCACGGCTGGCGACCGGTGGCAGCGTAGGCAAGCACCGAACCGGCGGAGAAGAGATCACCAGCGGTTCCGACGTTGGTGTCGTTGATCTGCTCAGGGCACAACCACGCAGGAGACCCTGCAATCAACCCAGTCGTGGTCAAACTGGTGGCATCGCCGGCTTGCGCGATACCAAAGTCAATCAGTTTGGGAGCATCGTCGGCGAGAAGGATGTTTGCGGGTTTGACATCCCTGTGGACGATTCCAAGATCATGGGTAGCCTGAAGTGCACGCAGGAGACCTCCTGCCAAGCGCACCCATTCATCCGGATCCAACGGCCCGGAACCTTCTACTTTGACCTTCAGGTTCGGCCCATCCACGTACTCGGTGGCCACCCACGCCAGTTCGCTAGTGGTGTCCGCATCGATAACTTCAGCAACGAAGGGACTTCGGACACGATGCAGCGTCTCGACCTCCCGACTGAAACGCTCGCGAAGGCTCGGATCATCCATAAAATGGGAACGAACAACCTTCAGTGCCACCCGCCCCTTGTCATTGGTTGCGAGGTAGACCACACCCATCCCACCGCTGCCGATGCGCCCCTGCAGCGTCCACGGGCCAATGGTTTCGGGGTCGCCCGGGCGCAAAGCTTCCAAGTACTCCCCCCGGTCTTGTGTTTGAGGCAGCCCCTATCGTACGCATCAGGATCGGGGGTCAGCTGTGAGCGTACTTATCGAATTCGATGGCGGAGCAGCCGTGCTCGACGGCGCCGATTCCTTCGTTATCGGCAGGGATCCGAAGGCCGACGTGACCATCGAACATCACCGTGTCTCACGCCAACATGTACGCATCACTCGGGAGCCGGAGGGATGGGTCATCCGCGACTTGAACTCCTCCAATGGCACCTTCATCGACGGACAAGCCATCACCCAAGCCATACTCAATGACACGCTCCATGCCCGCATTGGCGGACAGCATGGACCAGAACTGCGAATCCGGGTGCTCGCCACCGAATCGAACGCAGATGGTGGAGCCGAATCAGCCGAATTGACAGACGATCACACCACTTTCATAGCGGTCCCTTCGGGAGATACAACCGAGGTCGGTCCGATCTCCACGGATCAATCGGCTCCTTCCCGAGTTGTCCTATTGGCTCGAACGAGGATTGGAAGGGCTGCGGGCAACGATTGGATCGTCTTCGACCCAATGATGTCGCGCTTCCACGCGGAGATCGTTCGTAGCGATGATGGCAAACACACCTTGGTAGATCTAGGGTCGGCCAACGGAACGTTCGTTGACGGCGTTCGCATCAAGCGACACACGTTGCAGGTCGGCGAAACCATGACCGTTGGCTCCCAATCGATGCGATATTCCGGCACGGCTCTTGAGCCCCTGACACTCAAGGGAGGCCATCAGCTCGCCGTCCATGACTTGTCCGTCCGCATCGCCAACAAATGGCTCTTGAACGAGGTCACCTTCGATGTGAACCCACGTTCTCTCACTGCCGTTATCGGCCCCTCCGGTGCGGGTAAGTCGACTCTCATCAACGCCATAACCGGATGGCGACCCGCGACAGAAGGTACCGTCACATTTGCCGGTTTAGACCTCTACGAGCATCTCGACGAGATGCGGTATCGAATCGGCTACGTGCCCCAGGCTGATCTCCTGCACAGCACGTTGACTGCGCGCCAGGCGTTGTTGTTCGGATCCGAACTCCGCTTTCCGCGCGACTCCGATGCAGATGAGCGAACGAAGCGCGTGACTGAAGTCCTGCAACAGATCGGACTCACGCATCGAGCGGATGAGCGGATCGATCGTCTCTCCGGCGGTGAGCGCAAGCGAGCGAGCGTTGCCTTGGAACTATTAACCCAGCCTTCCTTGCTCATCCTCGACGAACCGACATCCGGACTTGACCCGGGGCTCGATCGTCAAGTCATGAATCTGTTACGCGAACTCGCAGATGGCGGCCGCACGGTCTTCGTGGTCACCCATTCCGTCGCCAACTTGGACGTGTGCGACAACCTGCTCGTCCTAGCGACGGGCGGGAATCAGGCTTATTTTGGGCCCCCTGATGCCGCCTTCCAGTTTTTCAACGCCCAGGACTGGGACGAAGTGTTCGCCAATCTGGCCATCGGCAACTACCCGCGTTCGGAGCAGACGGCTGACCGCTCGACGACCGACGATTCAACCAGCGCCAGCACGCTGCCATCCGTACGGCGACAACCGTTGGCACTTCAGACATGGACCCTGGTTCGTCGCTACGCGGCCGTGATCGCGTCCGACCGGGCCTATCTCGCGTTCCTGGTGGCCTTGCCCCTCTTTGTGGGCATGGTGGCTTTCCTGTCCGGGTCTTCGTTCGGACTGGGTTCTGGAGATGCCTTCACGGGTGGCCTCAACCCTGAAGCCCGGATGCTATTGCTGATTCTGGTGCTCGGGGCAGTCTTCGTCGGCAGTTCGGCATCGATCCAAGAAATCGTGAAAGAACGCTCGATTAACCAACGTGAGCAAGCCATAGGACTGAGCCAGACGGCGTACCTAGCCTCCAAGGTGATCGTGATGGGAATCATCGTCACCGTCCAGACGACAGTGTTTACGCTCATTTCCCTTCTGGGTCGCCCAGGACCGGAGTTGGCCTTGGCCTTGGGAAACGGGCTCCTTGACACGATCGCGACTATCTCGCTTCTGGGCGTGGTCAGCATGACAATCGGCCTTGTGATCTCGGCTCGGATCCGCTCAACCGATGTCGCTTTGCCGATTCTGGTCGTTTTCACCATGGTCGCGGTGGTGCTTTCGGGAGCAATTCCCCTGCGCTTCCCGGACATGCTCAGCGCAATCGGCTGGATCGATCCCGCCTATTGGGCGATGCGAGCACTCGGTGTGTCGACGAACTTGAACGAACTCACCGGACTCAGTGGTGACGAGGTGATAGCGGAGTGGAATGGCGATTCCACCGATTGGTGGCTGAACATGGGCGCCTTGGCAGTCTTCTTTATCGTCGGCCTCGTCATGCTCGTATTGATCCAGCGTAGAACGCAACGAAGGATGTGAGGGGTGCAGTTCATGGGCAGGTATTTCACCAGGGCCGTCATCGTGTCACTTGCGTGCATCAGCGCACTGCTCGCCCCTCTGCCGCCCGCCCAAGCGGAGTCGAAACTGACCGGATCCAGCAACATCGCCACCGCACCCGGCCTGATCGCCGAAGCCACTGAAGTCGGCGTCTCCATCAATGTGCTCAGTCCCGCTCGAATTCGCTACACGAACGCAGATCTCTCTGCCTTCTCAACACGCGCCAGAATGCGCTTTCCAGTGCGTGCGGTGCAGGCGCCGGATCGGTACTCCTTGAATGGAGCACTCGTCTTGTCCAACTCCCAGACCGGCCAAAGCGTCACCTTGCAAGATGTTGTGGTTGACATGCAGAGTCTGAGCGTTTCGGCGGGTGTGCGAGAGTTCTTTGGAGTACGCATCACCGCGTTCACGATCACAGATCCCGGTCGGACCTCCACGAAGGTGCGGCGCACTCCCAAGGGCCGTGTTCGTACCACCGTCATTACCGGAGTCCGACTTGCAGTTAGCGAGAGTGTCGGCAACCGGGTTAACCAAACTCTGGGATTGACGGGGTCAGCTGCGATTTTCGATCCGGGTTTGGAATTGGGCACTGCGAACCTGCGAATCGTGGAGAGGCCGCGATGAGGCGTCCTGCGGGCGTGAAATGACTATGTTTGGGATTGAACTCCAGGGGGCAATGTGATCAGCGGAATGAATAAGGCAACAGGACTCGTCGGTGCGATAGCTCTGGCAGCTTCTGCTTTCAGTCTCGCACCGAGCACCCAGGCAGCCCAGCCATCCATCAAGTGGGACGGCGGTGGCATGGCCGACATCAGCGCGCCACCATTCACGTGGGAATTGGAACTGACCGACTACACGAACCCCAAAGAGATCACAAAACGCGAGAAAGTCGAGGTCGAAGTCGAACTCGATACTGACATCGAGCCATGTTCGGCGAACCTGAATCTGATTCCAATGCGCGACGGTGCCCCGATCGGACCCCCGGTGCCCATTGACGGTGCCGAGTTATACGCCTACGAGAGCGTCTATCTTCCGGTCAACGTGGCAGGTACGTACCAACTCGCAATCCAAGGCAGCATTGTCGAGGCAGACTTGTTCTGCAGCAGCTCCAACACGACCACCACCCCGTACAACGTCACGATCGATTTATTCACCATCGCCGAAGACCTCCCCGGGCCAGCTAGTCGCAAGAAAGTGAAGGTCACCAGCTCAGGACCCAGCACTCTGGTCGCAAGTACTCGTAGCAAGTCACCCACGATCCGGATCACCTTCGATATAAAGGATCCAGAGGACCGCGACGACCTGCTCTACCGAATCTGCATGAACGACAGCTACGACTGCTGGTTCGACGATGCCAACATCCGCAAGAAGTCCAACATCAAGAAGACTGCCGACGGCTGGCAGATCACCTGGCGCTACTGGTGGGAGAGATCCTCACCGTCGGATTGCCTGAGCTACTACTGGCAGCAACCGAAAGTCAGCGTCTTGCTGCTCGTCTCCAACAGAGACGGCCGGCAAATAGGCCGCAAGAAGCACGGCGTCCGGTTAACTTGCCGCCTATAACTACCGCTCGCGCACCCTTCTTGAGCGAGCACGACCCAGTTTGACTACGACAACGACTGCTCTGGCTTGTCGGGATCTGGCGGGGGTCCTGGCTGCGGAGGTGTTGGCTGCGGGGCCACTTCGGGGCGAGCGATCGTGACGGCGGAGGACTCCGCCACCGCCCCTTTGCCCAAACGATTAAGCGCTTGGACGGTGAACGAGTAGCGCGTCCCAGGCGTTAGCCCCGTCACGGTGCAAGTCGTCGACTTGGATCGACATGTGGCCCCACTCGGACTGCTCCGGACCTCGTACCGCTTGATGGTCAACCCACCAGTCGACTTGGGTGGCTTCCAGGAGATCCTGGCGCTGGTGCCCGAGGCACGTGCCTTGATTGCGCGCACCTTTCCTGGCCCGGCCAGTGGTCTGGCGATGGGTGAAACATCCGATTGCGGCCCGGCACCCAGGGAGTTGTACGCGGTCACAGTGAAGCGATAGCGCTTCCCATTACGGAGACCCTTTACGGTGCACGTGAGCTGGCCCGCGGATCTGCAAGCAGCACCACCCGGTTGAGCGACGGCGATGTATTCGGAGACTACTTCCCCTCCGGTCTTGTTTGGCCCGAGCCATGAGACGGTCGCCTTGCCCTTCTCCCCGAGGAATACCTGAACTCCACTCGGCGCGCCAGGTGGACCCTTGGGCGTAATTGAATTCGACACTCCTGCCGGGCTAGATCCGACTGCATTGCTAGCAACAACGGAGAAAACGTGGCCGGTACCGTCCTCCAGACCTTCGATGCGACAAGATCGCTCGCTGGTCGCGCAGGTTCCGCCGGTGGGGCTGCTGGTCACCGAGTAGGTGAATTCATTGCCGGCTGCCTGGGCATTGCTCGGCGGCTGCCAACTCACTACAGCGGCTCCTTGTTCCGCGACAGCCGAAACGGCGGCTGGAGCCTCAGGCTGACTACAGCAAGGCCACGCCGGTCCGGCCACGGCCGCGTCGTAATTGAAGCCACTTATCCCAACTGCGTAAACAGCGAAGGTGTACGCAGTTCCGTTTTTCAGACCGGTGACCGTGCATCCGCCCGCACCCGGAGCAGCAGTGCACGAACCATCACGAGGCTGGGCATCAACCTGAATGTGGCTGATGTAACCGTCCCCGTAGCGAGGATCAGCCCAGGTGACTCGGACCTCACCCGGTCCGGGATATAGGCCAATCGAACCTGGGGGTGCCCCGATCCTGGGAGTCAGGTCGATGGCCGCCGCAGATCCCCATCCGAGGAGCGCCATCGCAGCCACAAGCAGCAGAATTCCCGAGCGCACCAAGGACCGGCCCACGCTTATCCCCCATTCCTATCCGATACCTGGAGTCTGGTCCGAACCAATCCCGTCTGCAACAGCGGCGGGCCCGGCTCGGACCAGACTCCAGCAGTTCGCGGTCGTCTCCTCCCACAGTGGATCTGGCTGATGATGGGTAAAGCCCTTGTTCCCGGCCTTTCGGTGGCATGCTCCAGCCATGAGCGATGAAGTGATGATGTCCACGACCTTCGATCTGCCTGGCTACAAGGTCGATCAGCAGATGGGGCTGTGCTGGGGAGTTCTGGTGCGCAGCGTGGGCTTTGCCAAGGGGTTCACCGGCGGCTTCAAGTCCCTGCAGGCCGGTGAGGTTCCGCAGTACACAGACGTGGTCAATGAGGCGCGCAAGCAGTCAGTCGAGCGCCTTATCGAGCACGCGAAGGAACTCGGCGCCAATGCCGTGCTGGGTGTGCGCTTCGACTCCTGTGACGTTGCCGAGAATGTTGCCGAAGTGATGGCGTACGGAACGGCTGTGAAGGTTTCGCCGGCGAACTAGGCGACATCTAGGAAGAGCGCCGTCCGAGCAAGATCGCTGGCAACCGGTGTGGGTTCGTGGTCACGCCACGAAACGGGGCCGGTAGATAGATTCGTGAGCACGTCATGCGCACTGTCGTTCTTGCGGCGTACTACCCAGCCCTCAACCGGCCCGCGGTTTCGACCAAGGTTCCAGCCGAGTTGGGTTAGCCAGCGCGCTGCCGATTCCTCCGGCTCGGCATCGCCCATGGCCATGGCGAGGAGATAGGCGATGCGGGCTTGATTCGTGAACTCGTCGTCGTCTTCCACCAACAGGCGCGAAGCTAGGTGGTGCCACAAGAACTCGGGGTCCCTGCGTGCCCTGCTTCCGGCCTTGGTGCACGAGAGCGTGCCCTTGGCTTTGCGTAGTAAGCCGAACTTCTGGAGTGCTAGGCGAAAATCAAGGGCAACGTCGCAGTCGATCTCGCGGGTGCGCGAATGAATCCAGCCCTCCACGGCGGGAATGAAGGTCGCGATGGCATCGAGGTCCTTCGGCTTGAGATAGCCCGCTGCCGTGAGCGGAACACCGTCACCAACGTGCTCGAGGTATTTCATGATCGGGGCCAGGTGCTCGATTCGTTCCTCGGTTGTGCTGCGCGCATTACGCAGTAGTGCCCCGAGCATCAGATCGCCATCGGGACTCCAACGAAGCATCGAGGCGAACGCCAAGACCTCAGGCCTGATCCCCCAGTCGATGAACCCGGCCAGGGGGCTCATGAGTGCTGCGGTGGCTGCTTCCGGATCGAAGGTATCCAGGTCGTCGAGAACTTCGCTAAGTTCCATAGCCGTTCGAATCCCACCGCAGTCCTCCGGTGGTGCCGCCCGCTCCCCCGCCACGATTCGCGCCGGCATCTCCGGTTCGTGTTCGTTTATGGATTCGAGTTCGATCGTGAGATCCCAGTTGTCCCCGAAGTCATAGACGTAGTGCAGGACATCACCGGGATCGCCCATGGTCTCGTCCAGCCGCACCTCGGTGGTGAGCGGGAAGCCGTCGTCTTCGTACGTGGCCTCCTCCGGGCAGTCGAAGCGCTCGGCGGCGCGGTCGAAAGGATCAGCGCCGATCGCGAACCGGTGCAGGTGATAGTTCCACAACCCGAATGCCTCCTGGATCGCGGTGTGGACCTGGATGAGAAGCAGATCGGAGCGAAGCTCGAGGCGACGCCAGATGACGGGCTGGGAATCGTTGAGCGATATCCGGACGGTGAAGGTTGCTGGTTGCGTGCGTGGGGCGCGGCGCAGGCTCGGCCGGGTGCTGACTTCCTGCGCTTCATGCGCTTCCTGGTCAGCGAAGCCCTGGACCTGCGCGATCACCTGATCGACATCGCGCAACTCACCGGGCTTGAGGCCGGCGATGATCTGCTCGAATTGGCGCCTGATCTCCTCGTCCGATTGCACGGCTCGACGCTAGCGCAGTCCGCTAGCAAGTCCAATACCTCCACTAGGCTCCGGCAGATGTCAGAGCAGCGGGTTGCAGCTGTCGTCACGCAATACGCACTCAAGCCAGGGTGTCTGCCGGATTTCATGACCGCCCTAGGACCCGTGGAGGCCTCGCTCACCGACGTCAATGGTTTTCTGGACAGTGATCTGCGGGTCGACGCACATCGACGAGAAGCCACCGCCGTCCGCACTTTCAACTCCGCTGAAT
>Ga0209953_1000703_pt1 | contig 11535 bp, 6 predicted proteins | sample SalPonred_H2O_MG_FD_185713 | JGI IMG/M metagenome (GOLD analysis project Ga0209953, IMG submission 185713) | Salt pond water microbial communities from South San Francisco under conditions of wetland restoration - Salt Pond MetaG... | ecosystem: Environmental > Aquatic > Non-marine Saline and... | reverse complement strand
CGGGGTCTTCGGCTCGGCGGAGGCCTCTTGCACCGCGGCCTCGTAGGCGAGCTTCTTGTCCGGCTTAGCCTCGGCGACCTTCAACGTGCCCTCGGCACCCGGCTCGCCGGTGAACTTCTGCCAGTCGCCGGTGACCTTCAAGATCGCGGCCACGGCTTCGGTGGGCTGCGCGCCCACGCCGAGCCAGTACTGCACGCGATCGGAGTCGACCTCGATGAGGCTGGGCTCTTGCAGGGGCTGGTAGACGCCGATCTCCTCGATCGCTCGGCCGTTGCGAGCCGTGCGGGAATCGGCGACGACGATTCGGTACTGGGGCGCGTGGACCTTGCCCAAGCGCTTCAACTTGATCTTGACTGCCACGGGTGGCTGCTCTCCTGACTGGTGGTTGCCCGTCGTCGGCTGGCGTGGGGTGGCCTGCGTCGAACCGGCTCATGGACCGCTGCGGGTGAGGTGAGAGGGCCACTCCCGAAGCGAGAACGCCGTGATTGTGCCAGAGGCGCTCTGGTGGCCCGAACACCGGGGGACGCGCAGGAATTTCCCGGAGTGCGGGAAAAAGCGTCAGGAGAGAAGCTTCTTGAGGTCGTCGGGCAGTTGGGACATATCCGGTGGGGCCATCGTCTCTTCAGCCGCGTCGTCCCCGGCGCCGGAGCCACCGGCTTCTTGGGCGGCTCGCTTCGCGGGGTTGCCGCTGCGACCCTTCTTGGCCTTGCGCCCGGTCTGCTTGGCCATCTTGCCCTTGGACTTCTTGCCGCCAGCACCCGGAGCGCCCGGCATCCCCGGCACGCCACCGGCACCCGGCATCCCCGGCACGCCGCCGCCCTTGCCCATTTGACGCATCATCTTCTGGGCGTCGGCGAAGCGTTCGATGAGTCCGTTGACGTCGCTGACCTGGGTGCCCGAGCCCCGCGCGATGCGTGCTCGCCGGGATGCGTTGAGGATCTTGGGATCGGCGCGTTCGCCGGGGGTCATCGATTGGATGATCGCCGAGACGCGATCCAACTCGCGATCATCGACCTGGTCGAGCTGGGCCTTCATGTCGCCCATGCCCGGCAACATCCCCAGGATCTTGCCCAGCGATCCCATCTTCTTGATCGACTGCATCTGCTCGAGGAAGTCCTCGAGGGTGAAGTCCTCGCCGCTGGAGACCTTGCGGGCCATTTTCTCGGCCTGGTCGGCATCGAAGGCCCGTTCGGCCTGCTCGATGAGCGTGAGCATGTCGCCCATGTCCAGGATCCGGTTGGCCATCCGATCCGGGTGGAAGGTCTCGAAATCGCCCACCTGCTCACCGACCGAGGCGAACATGATCGGCCGCTCGGTGACCGACACGATCGAAAGCGCCGCACCACCGCGGGCATCGCCGTCGAGTTTGGTGAGGACCACGCCGTCGAAGCCGACCTGCTCGGCGAATTGCTCCGCCGTTGCGACGGCGTCCTGGCCGATCATGGCGTCGACGACCAGCAAGGTGTCGTCGGGCTCGATTGCATCGCGCACCTGACGCAATTGGCCCATCAACTCCGCATCGATCGCAAGGCGACCTGCGGTATCCACGATGACGACGTCGTGCAACCGCGTTTCCGCGTAAGGCCGAGCATCGCGCGCCACCTCGACCGGATCGCCCACCCCATTACCCGGTTGCGGTGCGTAGATCGGCACGCCCGCGCGCTCGGCGACGACAGTCAACTGATCGACGGCGTTCGGACGCTGCAGGTCGGCGGCTACCAGCAGGGGCGTGTGCCCCTCTGCCTTCAAGTGGGCGGCGAGCTTGCCGGCGAGGGTGGTCTTTCCTGCACCCTGCAATCCGGCCAGCATGATGAAAGTCGGGCCGGTCTTGGCCATGCGCAATCCGCGGGTCTGGCCACCGAGGATGTCGACGAGTTCGTCGTGCACGATCTTCACGACCTGCTGCGCGGGGTTCAGCGCACCGGAGACCTCCTGCGAGAGTGCGCGCTCCTTCACGCGGGCGGTGAAGGCACGAACGACCGGTAATGCGACATCGGCCTCGAGCAGGGCGGTGCGGATCTCGCGCACCGTGGCATCGATATCGGCTTCGCTCAACCGCCCCTTGCCGCGCAGGCCCTTGAAAGTGGCTGCCAAGCGATCCGACAGTGACCCGAACAATTCGGCTCCTCGCGCAGACGAAAAGGACGTGAGTTCGGTCAGACTAACGGGCTACCGCAGGCTCGCGCACCGTGGCCTGCAGGCTCGCCCGGACCGTGGTGCGCGCCGCCTCCGCGTGGTCGGCTCCTAGTCGCCCACCACTTCGATCGGTAACGAAGAAGGAATCCACCACTTCCGATCCCAAGGTGTCGACCTTGGCGCCGACGACGACGACATCCGCGGCCAGCAGCGCCTGCGTGACTCGGTAGAGCAATGCCGGTTCATCGTGCGCACGAACCTCCACGACGGTGTGGTTGGTTGCGGAGTCGTCGATGAAGACCAGCGGCTCGGCACCTTGCGCTCTCGGTGCGTTCGGTGAGTTCGGTGCGTTCATGCCGGTGGCCGATTCCGACCGCTTGCGCAACCTGCCGCTCACATCGAGATCACCGGCGAGGGCGGCTCGGATGTCGGAGGCGATAGCACGATCATCGGGCGGATCGCCGAACAGCGGCTTGACGAACCACTCCTGAGCAGCGCGCTCACCACGCGTGTGGACGCGCGCCCCACGGATTTGCAGCCGGTGCAAGGACAGCACGCCGGCGACCAAGGACAGCACACCGACCCGCTCCGGAGTCGAGACGACGATGGAGACCATCGAATTGCCCTGCTCTGCGGTCAGTACGTGGACGGTGGTCTCCCCCTGCGCGGCGAGGGCAGCCTCCAGTGCAGCCGAAGACTGCGAGACCACCGGTTGCCCAGTGACCATCTGGGATGCGCACCGGCGCACCAGATCGCTGATCAACCCGCGCCGCCACTCGCTGCGGACCGCCGGGCCGGTTGCCTCGGAATCGGCCCAGGTCAGCGCGTGCAACAGTTCCAAGGTCGCGCGATCGGGAATGCGTTCGACCACGCCATCGATCGTCCCGGGATCATCGAGGTCGCGCCGAGTGGCGACATCCGGTAGCAGCAGATGTTCACGAACCAACAAGCCGATCGTTGCGGCGTCGGATTCATCGAAGCCCATTACCGCCGCCATTTCCGCCGCGATCGGTTCACCGACGATGCTGTGGTCCCCGGGAAAGCCCTTCCCGATGTCATGCAGAAAGGCGCCGACTAGCAACAAGTCCGGACGTTCTACCTCCCGTGCGCGCTTGGCCGCCTGGATAGTGGTCTCCAACAGGTGCCGATCGACGGTGAACTCGTGAATCGGGTTGTGCTGCGGTTGGCAACGCACCGCCGCCCACGCGGGGATCCACTGCTGCACGACACCGGCTTGATCCATCGCCTCGAAGACCGGCAGTAATGCCGGGCCGGCGCCGAGCAATGACACGAAGGACTGGCGCATATCGGCATCCCAGACGGCAGCCGGATCGTGCGAAACGCCCGCCAGTCGCTCGACTGTGCTGGGAGATAGCAGGGCCGATGCCTGGGCTGCAGCGGCAGCGGCCCGAAGCACCAGCCCCCGATCGGTGTCCGGGCTCGCCCCGCGCGCCAAGGACACCTCGCCATCGACCAAGACGACACCCTCGGCCAATGGGATCCGCTCTGGTCCGGAGGACTGTTCACCCCGGGAGCGCCTGTTCGTAAGCCGGCGCAGCACCCGCGGGCCGCTGGTGGCCTTGCGTCTGGTGGCGCGCATCGCGCGGTACCAAGCGACGTCGCTGGTATACGCCACCTCGCGAGCGGCAAGGTAGACCTGTCGAAGCAGATCATCGGAGTCCGTGCAGCCGAATTGCGGCGCAAGCATCCGAGCGATCTCGTCTTGATCTTGCATACTCAACCGGTCGCGTCGCCCACGCGCATGCAACGCATCGCGCACATCCAGCAACGTCTTGACCGAATCGGTCCATGTGGTCCGCGGGACCTCGACTACCCAGGAAGCAGCCAACGCTCGCAGTACGACGGCATCGCGCAACCCGCCGTAGCTGTCCTTCACGTCCGGCTCGAGCAATTGCGCCAGGTCACCGGACCGTTCGCGCCGAGCGGTCACCATGGCGTGCAAACCCCCCAGTCGCGACGCGGCACTTGCCCGCCAGTCGCCCAGGACGCCCGCCCGTAGCGACTCAGCAAGGGCGGCGTTTCCGGCGATAGGTCGCGCATCGAGCAACCCGAGGACGACCTTGTAATCCTCTTGAGCCAGCGTTCGCGCCTGCGCGACCGTGCGCACGCTGTGATCCAAAGCGATCCCCGAGTCCCAGATCGGATACCAGATCGCCGAACACACTTTCTCCACATCACCAGCGCGCGGATCGTGCAGCATCAACACATCGATGTCGCTGCTCGCGGACATCTCGCGACGCCCGTAGCCCCCGATCGCGACTAGACAAAATTGATCGGGATCACGGCCCTGCGTCGCACGCACGAAGAGCTGGCGCAGCCATGCATCGATGGTGTCCGTAAGCAGCGCACGGCGCTCGGACCCCGTAAGGTCCGAGCGCCGTGCGATCTGCGATCTTTCGGCAGCGGCATCGATCACCGCCGCCTGGCCGTGTTCGGTGTTCATCCGTGGGTTACAGGGCTTCCGCTCCGCGTTCCCCGGTACGCACCCGGACAACGTCGTCGACCGGCGAGGACCAGACCTTGCCGTCTCCGATCTTGCCCGTCTGCGCAGCACCGACGATGGCGTCGATCACGTCCCCGGCGCGATCGTCCTCCACCACAATCTCGATGCGCACCTTCGGCACCAATTCCACGGTGTACTCCGCTCCGCGGTAGACCTCCGTGTGTCCACGCTGGCGACCGAAGCCAGAGGCTTCCGAGACCGTCATGCCCTGGATTTCCAGGCCTTCGAGTGCGGTCTTCACGTCGTCCAGCTTGAACGGTTTGATGATCGCCGTTACCAGCTTCATCACTCCACCTCCTTCGCGCGGGCAGCGTGCCCAACGCCTGCGAATACACCGCCGCCACCGGAGTCACCCAGTTCGTAGGCAGTCTCTGCGTGCTCGGCGAGGTCGATGCCGCCGACCTCGTCTTCCTCGTCCTCACGGATACCCATGGTGGACTTCAGCACAAGGGCAATGATGCCCGCCAGGATGAAGGAGTACACCAGGACGCCCGCTGCGGCGATGATCTGAACGATCAGCAGGTTGATGCTGCCGCCGTACAGCAGCCCATTCTGGCCACCCTCCGCCGCGATGTCCGAGGCGAGGAAGCCCAGGGCCAAAGTGCCGACGATGCCACCGACGAGGTGGATACCCACAACGTCGAAGGAGTCGTCGTAGCCCAGCTTGTACTTGATCGTCACGGCCCAGGCACACACGGCGCCGGAGATGATGCCGATCAAGATCGCACCGAGCGGCGTCACGTTGGCGCAAGCCGGGGTGATCGCCACCAGGCCGGCGACGATGCCGGAGGCAGCTCCGAGCGAGGTTGCCTTGCCGTCGCGGATCTTCTCCACGATCAGCCAGGCGATACCTGCACCACAGGTGGCAACCAATGTGTTCGTCGCCGCGATAGCCGCGGTGTTGTCCGCAGCGTAGGCAGAACCGGCGTTGAAGCCGAACCAGCCGAACCACAGCAGACCGGCACCGAGCATCACCATCGTGAGGTTGTGCGGACGCATCGGCGTCTTCGGCCAGCCCAAGCGCTTGCCCAAGATGATGCAGACCGCAAGAGCCGCAGCACCGGCGTTGATGTGAACCGCAGTGCCACCAGCGAAGTCGATGACTTCCGCGCCACCGATGTTCAACTGGCCGATCCAGCCGCCACCCCAGACCCAGTGCGCGACCGGGAAGTAGACCAGCGACGCCCAGATGGCGGCGAAGATGATCCATGCACCGAACTTCATGCGATCGGCGAGCGCACCGGCGATGAGGCCCACGGTCAAGCACGCGAACATCGCCTGGAACACCACGTCGACCATGACGGGGAATGCATCGCCTTCAGCCGGCGGTGCGAGTGCGGCCTCGAGGCCGAAGTAGTCGGTGAAGCTACCGACGAAGTAGCCGGCGGTGGAGCCGTAGGCCATCGAGTAGCCGTACAGCGCCCAGAGAATGCCGACGATGAACAACGCACCCATGACCATCATGAGCATGTTGAGTACAGATTTCGACCTGTTCATTCCTCCGTAGAAGAACGCCAAGCCGGGAATCATCAAGAAAACCAGCGCGGAAGAGGTAAGCAACCACGCGGTAACACCCGAATCCATAAAGGTACCTCCTGTTGTGTGGCCCTAGCCGGGGCAAACATTGGAGGTGCGGCGTTTCGATCGATCGCGTTACAAGTTTCGCGTCGGTGACGAAAACACCTTTCTTGTTTCGTGTGCGTTACAAAGTGCGAGCCGACGACTACGCCAGCAGCGCGTCGACGAACTCGTTGACCTCGAAGGGCGCGAGATCGTCCGGTCCCTCGCCCAGACCGATCAATTTCACCGGAACGCCGAGTTCACGCTGCACGGAGACGACGATCCCGCCCTTGGCGGTCCCGTCCAGTTTCGTCAGGACGATTCCGGTCACGTCGACCACTTCAGCGAATACCCGTGCCTGGACGAGGCCGTTTTGCCCGGTCGTGGCGTCGATGACCAGCAGCACTTCGTCGACTTCGCTGTTCTTCTCCACTACCCGCTTGACCTTGCCCAATTCGTCCATCAAACCGGTCTTGGTGTGCAGCCGGCCCGCAGTGTCGACGAGCACGGCGTCCACGCCCGCCCGCTGGGCGACGTCGACCGCCTCGAAGGCCACCGATGCCGGGTCACCACCTTCGTCTCCGCGCACGACCACCGCTCCCACGCGCTCACCCCACGTTTGCAGTTGCTCGGCGGCAGCGGCGCGGAAGGTGTCGGCGGCACCGAGCAGCACGGTGCGGTCATCGGCTATCAGCACGCGGGCCAACTTGCCGGTGGTCGTGGTCTTGCCGGTTCCGTTCACGCCGACGACCAAGAGCACCGCGGGCCGACCGGCCGCCTTGGTGGTCAGTGAGCGGTCCATGTTCGGATCCACCAGCGCGATCAGCTCGCTGCGGAGCGCCTCGCGGACACCGTCCTCACCACGCACTGCCTCGACCTGGATCCGGGTGCGCAGCCGCTCCATGAGTTCGCCTGTGGCGGCCACCCCGAGGTCGGCGGCCAAGAGCACCTCTTCCACCTCGTCCCAAGTCTGGGCGTCGATGTCGTCGCGGGAGAGTAACGACAACAAGCCCTTGCCCAGGGTGCTGTTGGATCGTGCGAGGCGTTCGCGGAGGCGATGCAGGCGGCCCTTGGTCGGTTCGGGTACCTCGACTTCCCAGATGCCCGGCTCTTCGAGCACCGCCTCCTCGGTGGGCGAATGGGCGGGCTCGTCGAGCACCGTGGTGCCGACGTCGGAGATGTCCCGGCGCGGAGTGTCCCGCGGGACGGTGTCGTCGTCGCCCACCCCGGGGGCGTAGTCGATACCCGGGCGCGGCTTCGTGCTGCTCGCGCCGCGCGAGGACGACCCCCCTCGACCGCGAGCCAGGGCCAGGCCGGCGCCGATGGCGACGCCGAGGAGTACGACGGCCAGAACCAGGTACCAGGTCAAGGAGTCCATAGCGGCCTATCCTCTCAGGCGCTGACTCCTCCCCCGACCCCGTTGCGGCGTCAGGCGTCGGGGTGCTTCGTCGGCGTGTCGCCCCGAGGAGTGACGCCGCAACGGGGAGGAGCGAGCGCTCTAGTCAGGCGCTGACCGCCTCACGGATGCGCTGGCCGATCACCTGGGTCACGCCATCGCCGCGCATCGAGACCCCGTAGAGGGCATCGGCGATCTCCATCGTGCGCTTTTGGTGCGTGATGACGATCAACTGCGAGGAATCGCGCAACTCCTCGATCATGTCGATGAGTCGGCCGAGGTTGACGTCATCCAATGCGGCCTCGACCTCGTCGAGTACGTAGAACGGGCTCGGTCGTGCCTTGAACAGTGCCACGAGGAAGGCCACCGCGGTGAGGCTGCGCTCGCCACCGGACAGCAAGGACAACCGCTTCACGCGCTTGCCGGGCGGTCGGGCTTCGACATCGACTCCGGTCGTGAGCATGTTCTCCGGATCGGTGAGCACCAATCGACCCTCCCCACCGGGGAACAAGCGGGAGAACACTCCTTCGAATTCGCGCTCCACATCGCGGTAGGCCTCGGTGAACACCTGTTCCACGCGTTCGTCGACTTCCTTGACGATGTCCAACAAGTCATCGCGCGTGCGCTTGAGATCGTCGAGTTGTTCCGACAGGAAGCGGTGACGCTCCTCCATCGCCGAGTACTCCTCCAGCGCCAGCGGGTTGACCTTGCCGAGCAGGGCCAGTCCACGCTCGGCTTCCTTGAGCCGCTTCTCCTGCTCGGCGCGCACATACGGATAGGGCTCGGGTTCGGGTTCGTCTTCGGGGATCTCATCGCCTGGAGCCCGCGGCGACGGCGGCACCGGTTGATCGGGCCCGTATTCGCCGATGAGCACCTCGGCTTCGATGCCGTATTCCTCCATCGCCTTGGTTTCCATCTGCTCGATGCGCATACGTTGCTCGGCGCGCGCGAGTTCATCGCGATGCACGCTGTCGCGCAGCCCGTCGAGTTCGGTGCCTAGGGTGCGCAATTGTTCGCGCACCGCGGTGAGTTGCTCGGCTCGCTGCGTAGCCGCACGATCGAGTTCACTACGACGACGCTGCGCGTGGGCAACGGAGTGGTCGATGCGGGCGCGCACTGTGCCGATCGCTCGAACCACCGCTTCGGCGACGATGAGGTCTCGCGCGCGGCGTTCGCGTCGTTCCTGCGCGGCCTGACGCGCGGCGCGCTCGGCCTGGGCATCGCGCTCCAAGCCAGCGGCCCGCTCGGCTACCGCTGCCACGCGCTCCTCCGAGGTACGCATCGCCAACCGGGCGTCGACTTCGCTCGCGCGGGCGCTTTGCGCGGCTTCGAGCAACTCGGTGCGTCGGTCCGGCCCCGGGTCGGCGATCGGTTCTTCGCTGGTGGCCCGCAGCCGATCGCGCAATTCGGCGAGGTCGGCTTCGTCACCGGTCAGCGCCTGCCGGGCAGCTTCCAGGGACTGCTGAAGACGTTCGGCTTCGGCTAACGCGGCGCGCGCCGACTGTCCGAGCTGGCCGAGCTTCTCGGCTACCGCAGCCATCTGGGCGTCCGATTCGTGCAAGCCGGTCAGCGCCTGCTCAACGTTCGAGGCCGCCTGGGCCTGCCGCTCCTTGGCTGCAGCGAGGTCGAAGCGCAGCCGTTCGCCTTCGGCGATGAGTCGATCGAGTTCGCCACGGGCTTGCTCGTAGGCAGTTTGCAGTTCCACGAGGGAATCGCTGACGGCCGAACCACCGCGGACGATCCCGCGGGAGAAGACATCGCCGGCCTCGCTTACCCAGGTCAGTTCCGGCCGGGCCCGCATCCCCTCGGCGGCTTGCTGGACATCGGCCACGATGACCGCGCCGCCCAGCAGGGAATCCACGGACGGGCGGATGTCCGCTGAACACCGCACGAGGTCGCGCAGCCAGCGACCGGACGGCGGTGGGAGTCGATCCTCGGCGGATGCGACGGACTCGTCGACGACCACCATCGCCGCGCGACCGCCCGCTGATTCCTTCAGCACCGCCACCGCATCGACGGCGGTTGACGTGCCGCGCACCACGACGGCATCGGCCATGTCGCCGAGTACCGCGGCGACCGCGTGCTCGGCTCCACCGTCGATGTGCAGTTGCTCGGCCAACGCTCCAACCACGCCCGGGAGTCCGGAGTTCAGCAGCGCTGCGCCGGCATCGGCGCGCTTCATGCCCAGTTCGAGAGCCTGGCAAGTCGCCTCCGCGGCGGCGCGTTCGCGTTCGATGCGCGCTTCACTCGCGCGCAGGTCCTCGACCACGGCATCGGCTTCGGCCAGTTGCGCCTGTGCGCGTTCATGGGCTTCGTCGAGACCGACTTCGCCTTGGTCCAAGCCGACGATGTCGACCTCGACGCTGGCGAACTCGCTTTGCGCTGACTCGGCTCGCGAGCGCGCTTCGGCTATCTGGCCCTCGAGCCGTGCGATCTCGGCGCTGCGGGCATCGCGGCGGGATTCGGCGGAGCCGACCTGGCCTTCCAAGGTGGCCAGCCCTTCACGACGGTCGGCGGCCGCTGCTTCGAGCGCTTGGATCCTGCGCTGCTCGGCCTCGGAGGCTTCCTCGGCTCGGTGCCGCTGGGCTTCGGCCGTTGCGAGTGCATCGCGAAGTGCTTCGACCTCGCGGCCGAGCTCGAACTCCGAGGCGCGCAGCGAGCGCGCTTCGGCGTCGAGTTGCTCCGGGTCGCGTCCGGGAACCTGGGTGTCCTCGTCTTCGGGTTGCAAATGCCGCACAGTGGCCCGAGCGAGCTGCTCCAATCCATGGAAGCGCTCTCGGCTGGCCGACAACGCGAACCAGGTTTCCTGGGCGTTGGTCAACTGCGGGGCCTGCTCTTGCTGTGCGGCCTCTAGTTCGGCTTCGCGCGAGGTGGATTCCTCAATGGCGGCTTCGACTTGCTGTTGGCGGGTGCGCAGCGCGGTTTCGTCGGCCACCTCGGCTTCGAGTTCGGTGCGTGCTTGCAAAAGATCGTCCGCCAACAGGCGCAGACGGGAATCGCGCACATCGGTTTGGATGACCACGGCGCGCCGGGCCACCTCGGCCTGCTTGCCCAGCGGCTTTAGCTGGCGTCGTAATTCGGAGGTGAGGTCCTGCAACCGGGTGAGATTGGCTTCCATCGAATCGAGCTTGCGCAAGGCTTTTTCCTTGCGCTTGCGATGCTTGAGTACCCCCGCGGCCTCCTCGATGAAGCCCCGTCGGTCCTCGGGAGTGGCGTGCAAGATCGAGTCGAGTTGGCCCTGACCGACGATGACGTGCATCTCACGGCCGATGCCGGAGTCCGAGAGAAGTTCTTGGATGTCCAGCAACCGGCACTGTTCGCCATTGATGGCGTATTCCGAACCGCCGTTGCGGAACAGCGTTCGCGAGATCGTCACTTCGGAGAACTCGATGGGCAAGGCGCCATCGGTGTTGTCGATGGTCAACGCGACCTCGGCTCGACCGAGGGGGGCCCGCCCGGAGGTTCCCGAGAAGATGACGTCCTCCATCTTCCCGCCGCGCAGGCTCTTGGCACCCTGCTCGCCCATCACCCAGGACAGGGCATCGACGACGTTGGACTTGCCCGAGCCATTCGGGCCGACCACGCAGGTGACGCCGGGTTCGAATTCCAGCGAGGTGGCCGAGGCGAAGGACTTGAAGCCCTTCAAGGTGAGCGTCTTCAGGTGCACGGGCCGGACATCTCCATTCGGTGATATCCCCACGTGCGTGGGGATCTGATGCGTGCGGATCTGGTGCGGGGAAGGCGCAGCCCGATGCTACCCACGCAGCGTCGAGTTCCTGGCTCACCACGCCCTCAACAAGCCCTCAGCAAGCCCTCCCCACTTCACGCGTTTCCCCCGGAATCCGGGGGGTTCGCTTCGTTTCCCCCGGCTGGCCGGGGGAAACGGCTCACTTCCCCCGGATTCCGGGGGAAACGCGTG
>Ga0209953_1000702_pt1 | contig 11559 bp, 5 predicted proteins | sample SalPonred_H2O_MG_FD_185713 | JGI IMG/M metagenome (GOLD analysis project Ga0209953, IMG submission 185713) | Salt pond water microbial communities from South San Francisco under conditions of wetland restoration - Salt Pond MetaG... | ecosystem: Environmental > Aquatic > Non-marine Saline and... | reverse complement strand
CTGAGAACACCACTCCGGATACCACTCAGGACACCGGACAGTCCTCTGTCCAGGCACCCACCGAAGCGCCTACCGAATCACACACCGAAGCACCCAACGAAGCGCCGGCAGACAGTCAAGGGGCACAGCAAGAGCAGGAACACCCTCCAACCCCGACTCAGACTCAAAACCCGTCTTAGGCAAAAGACCGTGGTCGGGTTCCGACGCTGTTTACTACTTGATCCCCAACCGTTCTGGTGTTTATGGCCCCAGGCTGCTTACCCTAGCCCTCGAATCCTGACCCCATACAGATCACCTGCGTGGGACGTCGCGTCGTAAGCTGTGCCCAAACAGAGGAAAATGCACGTGGGCTCGTAAGCTTACGCGCAGGCGACAGCACGGTGCACACTGAAAACCTCTATTACCGTTTGCCGGTGTTCACAGCCTGTGGTGCGTTGGCTTGAACGAACATGGAAAGGCAGGCACAGGTAGCTAAATGCCCGTATGAGGTAGCCAGCGATTACAGTGCTGTCCAATTACAGATCTATCCAATCACAGTGCCGACCAATTACAGATCTGTCGCAAAACGACAAAAAGTCACAAAATTAAATAAATATTGCTATTTTTATTGTTAAATACACATTTAATTCCATTAAAATACGTTTTACGACAAACGTGGACAAGCGCTTTGGCATAAGCAAGCACTTTGGTATAGACAAGCACCCTGCAAATGCCCTCGATGGTCTCGATTTGTCGTGCCAAATCACACCCATGAGCCGAAGCCATGAACAGAAAGACACTCTTACCAGGACAACTAGGGTTACATGAACCTGGAGTCTGGAACACCGAATCTGCGTTTGAACACCTAAAGCGTCAGGGGCTGGCAGGCACCAAACGCACAGCTGAACGACGTTTACATGAATGGGGTGTATGGCCTGAGTTGCTTGTAGAAGAACAGTTGGTTGATGAACTTGATCAACCACCAAATAAGCTACTCGTACCCTGGGTAATTGAAAAGGCCCGTGCCAAGCGTAAGCTCGTTCTTCTTGTGCAACTTCATCAAGGCACTGAGGATAGTGCCGGCACGGTGTGGCTGCACGCCAACGACACCCGTGGTGCTCGGTACTGGGTGGCACTGAACACCACTGCAGGTGATACACCTGCAATTACGGAAAAAAGTGTGATCGAAGGTTTACAGGCAATTGCAGGGTTTGTGGGCAAACCGATTGTGGTGCTGGCGCATGGCCAGTTGGTGCAATACATGCGCGGGATCGACCGATTCGGTGAACTCGGCCCTTCGGTCGAGTTCACCGAATCGATTTACGCGCCACGGCTTTCAATTGACCTAACCACCAAGCCTTTGGCTGAACTCACACCGCACTTAAAACGCTTGGAAGCTGAGAGCATTCACATCATCCGCGAAGCCGTTGCTGAAGCCTCTAACCCCGTGCTGTTGCATTCCATTGGTAAAGACAGTGCGGTGATGCTGCATCTAACCCGCAAAGCGTTTTATCCGGCACCACCACCGTTTCCCATCATGCATGTGGATACTCGGTGGAAGTTCAGAGAGATGTATCTGTTTCGGGACAAGATTGCAGAAATCAGTGGCATGGAACTGATTGTCTATACCAATCCGGAAGCGGTATCTAAGAACATCAACCCGTTTGACCATGGCACAAGCTTGTATGTCGACATCACCAAGGTCGATGGCTTAAAGCAAGCCTTGGACAAATACAAGTTTGATGTGATGTTTGGTGGCGCCAGACGCGATGAAGAAAAGTCTCGCGCCAAAGAAAGGATTTTTTCATTTAGAAGTGCCACCCACCGCTGGGATCCCAAGCAACAACGTCCAGAGCTTTGGAACCTCTACAACACCAAAAAGAACAAAGGTGAAAGCATCCGGGTGTTTCCCTTGTCGAACTGGACTGAGCTCGATATCTGGCAATACATCTACCTACAAAACATACCCGTGGTGCCGCTGTATTTTGCCAAGAAGCGCCCGGTGGTGATTAGGGACGGTGTCATTCTCATGATTGATGATGATCGCTTCCGTCTGATGCCAGGTGAAGAAATCGTAGAAAAAACCATCCGCTTCAGAAGCTTGGGCTGCTACCCACTGACGGGTGCCATTGAGTCGGCTGCCAGCAACCTACCCGAGATCATCTTGGAAGTCTTGAACGCCAAGCGTTCTGAGCGCCAAGGCCGCGTGGTTGACCACGAGTCACCGCACGGCTTTGAGAAAAAGAAACAAGAGGGGCATTTCTAATGGCCAACACATCCACCCCCCCTGTCAAGAAGGCATCGGCAGCGAAGATGAACGAACCCAGCAGTAAAACCGGCATTAAGACCGGCATTAAAACCAGTACCAAAAACGTCACAAGAAGCAAAGCGAAAGACAAGGCAAAAGATAAAACCACGAACTCAATGCCACAAAACACTCACATACCCATTCACCCGACCACCATCGAGGGGTTTCTGGCGCAGCAGCAAAGTCAGGATCTGTTGCGCTTTATCACCTGCGGCAGCGTGGATGATGGCAAGAGTACGTTGATTGGAAGGCTGTTGTGGGAAGCACAGCAACTGTTTGACGATCAGGTGGCTGCCCTTCAATCGGATTCCAAGAAGTTTGGCACGCAAGGCGAAGAGATTGATTTTGCGTTGTTGGTGGATGGCTTGGCTGCTGAACGCGAACAAGGCATCACGATTGATGTGGCGTATCGGTTTTTTGCATCATCGGCAAGGAAATTTATCGTTGCTGACACACCCGGGCATGAACAGTACACCCGTAACATGGTGACAGGTGCCTCAACGGCTGATCTGGCGATTCTCTTGGTTGATGCCAGAAACGGCATCCTGACCCAAACGCGCCGGCATGCGTTTCTGACATCACTCGTGGGTATTCGTCACGTGGTGTTGGCAGTCAACAAGATGGACTTGGTCAACTACGACAAATCTGTCTATGAAACCATCAAGTCTGAGTTTGAGGGCTTTGCCAAAGACCTCGGGTATGAATCGGTAGTCACCATCCCGGTCAGTGCCTTAAAAGGTGACAACATCACGAAGCGTTCGTCTGAAACGTCGTGGTATCACGGGCCGACGCTGGTTGGTTACCTCGACACGGTCGAGGTAACCAAAACAGGCTCTGCAGGAGCATCTACAGACACATCTGTAAAAAAATCTACAAACGCACCTACAAAAACATCGACAGACACACCTACAAAAGCATCTACAAAAGCGCCTACAAAAGCGCCTACAAAAACTACCACTGGTTTTGCGTTTCCGGTGCAGTGGGTTAACCGCCCGAATTCCGATTTCCGGGGGTTTGCTGGAACGGTCGCCAGTGGCCTAGTGAAGGTAGGCGATGATATTCGCGTGACGGCTTCTGGGCAGTCAGCGACTGTGACGCGTATTGTGACAATGGATGGGGATTTGGCTGAAGCCGGGGTTCAAGGCACCCGAGATCAAGCAGTGACACTGATACTTGATCGGGAGATTGATGTCTCGCGGGGAGACGTTTTAACTGGGCTTCAGGATCCGTTAGAGATGACGGATCAGTTTGAGGCCACGGTGGTGTGGCTTAATGAGGAGGTGGGACTAGCAGGTCGTTCTTATGAGTTAAAGCTTGCTACGCAATGGACATCAGCTTCTATCTCAAAAATCAAATACGGCATTAACGTCAATACGTTTGCACATGAGGCGTCATCGCTATTGAACCTAAATGATATTGCCGTGTGCAATATTTCAACGGCTAAGCCCATTGCATTCGATACCTATGACAAGGCGCCACTGTTGGGTAGTTTTATTCTTGTGGATCGCTATACCCATACGACAGTCGCTGCCGGGATGATTCGCCATTCGTTAAGACGGGCACAGAATGTTCACAAACAAGCACTGTCAGTAGCAAGAGTAGATCGTGAGCGATTAAATGGTCACCCTGGCAAGGTCTTGTGGTTTACAGGGTTGTCTGGGTCTGGCAAATCAACACTTGCCAATGCCCTAGAAGTAGAACTGCATCGCCAAGGCATGCGTACCTACATCCTGGATGGTGACAATATCCGTCAAGGCTTGAACAAGGACATTGGCTTTACCGATGCAGACAGAGTAGAGAACATCCGTCGCATTGCAGAGGTAGCCAAACTGATGTTGGATGCTGGCTTGATTGTGATGACGGCGTTTATTTCACCGTTCAGACAAGAACGTGAAATGGCCAGAGAACTGATTGGTGCAGAGAACTTTATTGAGGTATTTGTCGATACGCCGCTCGAAGTATGTGAGGGGCGGGACGTGAAAGGGCTATACAAGAAAGCCCGGGCGGGTCAGATACCAAATATGACAGGTATTAACAGCCCGTATGAGCCGCCGCTAAATCCTGAGTTTGTAGCAAACACGGATCGAGGTGTGGAGATGTTGGTTGGGGAGTTGGTGGGGCTGGTGAAGTCTGATTCGGTCTAGTTGGTTACCGTTGACAGTTGTCGGTACGCTACAAGAACTGACTCCGGTTCGATATCTGTGTTGATGCGACGCAGATAAGAGGGGCCGAGAACGTCCTACAACAGCTCTCTAGTATATGATTGTGGACTACCGGATGGTTGGGGGAGGATTGGGTTCCGTCTGTTCCGGTTCACTTGCTTGGGCTGAATCGAGCTAAGATCAGGAGACAAACTGTCGCAGTGGCCAGACGGCTCAGTACTCTAGTACACAGCTTCTTTTGTGTCTGGGTGATACACCGACAGAGCGATTTTGTAGCGCGCGTGTTTGATAACCTACATTGAGGTTAAGTATGTCTTTATTAGGTTCTGAAAAGAGAGAGTTTGATGTCGCTGACTACTGGGAGTCGCGATACAGGTCAGGACGCACTAGTGGCTCAGGGTCATATAACCGACTTGCAAAATTTAAATCTGAGTTTGTTAATCGCTTTGTTAGTGAAAAAGATGTTGTTGATGTCCTAGAGTTAGGTTGTGGAGATGGTGCCCAGCTAGCACTAATGCAGTATCCGAACTACGTCGGTCTTGATATAAGCAAGACGATAGTCGAAAAGTGTAAAACAGAATTCTCTAACGATAGTAGTAAAAAATTTTTTCACTACAACCCCGATGACTTTGATTGCAGCAGGCATAAAGTAGATTTGTCACTGTCTCTCGACGTTATTTATCATCTCTCGAATGATGAGGTCTATCGAAATTACTTAAACCACCTCTTTGCAGTTTCGATGCGCTACGTGATAATTTTTAGTAACTCGCAAAATCTATACATGAAAGGGGTGAACGAAGAGGCGCATTACGTGCGTTTTAGAAAATTTGATGAAGATATCGAAAAGTGGTTTCCTGATTGGAACCTAATACAGTTAGAGCCTAATTTCTATCCTTTTAACTTGTCTTTACCAGATGACACTTCTTTTGCTGACTTCTACGTTTATGCTCACGCTAACGAAAATATAGAATCTTTATTACCTCTGGAAAACTCTTACTCTTCTTTTTTGCAGAAAAAGCTTCTTCAAAAACAGAATACAAGTGCGGAGCAATGTCAAGTCATTATTGACGCTGTTAACTCCTTGGGGAATAAGTTAAGAGACATTGACAAAAAACTGTCGGTCGATAATGCAAAGTTGAGCAACTCCCTATGGCAATTTAAAAACCTTAGTATTCTGCAGTCACTGCTCAAGATAAAAAATCCGACATACATACTTCAGGCCGACAGTTTTGATATTTTGCTAAAAATTCATGCTCATGTAAGGTTGTTTCGGCCGCGGGTTGTTGTTCAGTTAGGCAGTGGAGCCTCAACAGTGGTAATTGCCGATGCCCTTCGGCAGAATGGTTTAGGAAGGTTAACAGTAGTAGACACTAGTGATCATTCTGGCGAGCATATGCTAACAATGCTGCAACAGGAGTGTTTGGAAAATTGGGTAGATTTACGTGTTGGAGATCTTGATGCCTGGGAAGGCGAGCACCTGGGCCCAAAGGGTGCCGACAAGTCCATTCTTTGGTACCCAATTTCGCTATTAACAGGCATCGATGATGTCGATTTGCTCTTTGTTGATGGGCCGCCTAAAGCAACCTGTCCCTTTAGCCGTTATCCTGCCTTGCCGGCTTTAGCTGACAAACTCTCCCCAAATGCAGAAGTGTGGATGGATGACGTTATCCTTCAGGAGGATAAGGATATCTGTGAGCGCTGGGCTAAGGAATATAACTTCGAGCTTGAACACTTTTCGATCGAAAAGGGACTAGCCCGCTTGACAAGACCGGGATCAAACAAGGTTCAGACTCAAACCTTGCCAATGGTGGTTACTCAGAGTAATGACCTACGTGCAGAGCGTATTTTGGGTTTGGATTTTTCATTGCCTGAAGATAAGGCATGAAGGGACGAGCCGCGTTGATTTCTAACAGCGTTTGTGGCATTTCCCCACGACTATGCCACTTGTGCTTATCTAGCAGGGATATAGAGCGACACTACTCTCCGGTAAGCACTCGACAGCCAAACCAACAGACCGCGCGTTGAAAAAAGCGATGCAAGGCAAGTCAAGTAAGTTTGGCGCTGAGTTGGGCAATCCCATGACAAGCAAGAGTGCGACCAAACCGTCGCTTACTAATCGAGTAATCACCGCCAGTTCTCTTAGTGTTCGGTCTTTTAATGATGCTGACGTGGCCCCATTATTTGACCCCGATTGGTACCTCTCACAATACCCCGACGTTGCTGCTGCGGGTGTGGATCCATGGCAGCATTATGTGCAATTTGGTAAAGCCGAGGGTCGTCTTCCCCGGCAAAACCGAGCGCTGGCCTGGGAACACCATTTGTGGCGAGGTGCTGATGATGTCATGTTGCCACGCTTGGCTGGTTTGTTAAGTTCTGAAGACGCCAACCCCGAAGAACAGTTACGCGCTAGATGGGCGATGGCCCGCTGGTTTGCCTACAAGCAACAATGGCAGGCCGTTGTAGAGCTGCTAACCGAGGATGGCGACCTGTTGGGTTTTGAGGAAGTGGGGCCTGGGCCTGGATTATTAGCCGTTGATGCTCATACCAAACCCGCTAAAACTGCTCGTGCTCAGGGTGCTGCTCTGAAGCGAATCATGGCTCGCCTAAAAGCCAAGTTTCCCGATTGTGGCGATGTACTGCTAGCGCAAAGCAACATACTGTCACTGCAACGCTCAACAGATCAAAAACGCTTGGCTTTAGTGAACCAAGTTTTCCAGAAAGCCGGTTTGGCATCAGTGAAACTAAAGCATGCCCGATCAAAGATTTCCCTTGATAACCTTGTTGGAGTGCCCAGCAAGGGTGGTGTGCCTAGGCAACTTATCGGGCATGTGACAGCACTTAGCAGTAAAAGCAGCAAAGCGACTACCTCTATTACAGCTCTTAACCAACCCAAGCGTCTTAGCAAACGCTCGCGTCAAGTTGTTGGGTCGGAAGTGGGTGCGGGCGCGGGTGCTGGGATTGGTGCGGAAGTTAATGCTGAAGCAGAGGCAGGAGAGGGTGCAAGATCGAGTGCGAACATCCAAGCTCCCGCACCATTGGTCTCAGTCATTGTGCCGATGTACAACGCACAAGATTCTATTGGCACTGCGCTACAGAGCCTGCTTGAACAAACCTGGCGACCACTGGAAATCATCGTGGTCGATGATGCCAGTAGCGATGATAGCTTGGTTGTGGTCGAGCGCATGGCTGAGCAGTGCCCTGATGGCGTGACGTTGCAGTTACTGCGTCAACAGAAAAATGCAGGGGCTTATGCAGCCCGTAACCAAGGGTTGAAAGTGGCTCGCGGTGAGTTCATCACCACACACGACAGCGATGATTGGTCACACCCAGAAAAGATTGCCCGTCAAGTAGAAGCTTTACTCTCTGACCCATACAAAGTTGGGTGCTTGTCACATTGGGTGAGGGCGACCACGGACTTGAAATTCAGTCACTGGTTTCAAGAGTCAGCAGGTTGGACATACAGAAACATGTCCTCATTGATGTTCAAGCGTCAAGTATTTGATACGCTTGGCTACTGGGACGAAGTCAAGGTTAATGGCGATACCGAATTCCACGAGCGAGTGCTTGCGGTATTTGGCGCTCAGTCGGTCGCGGACGTATTGCCGGGTGCGCCATTAGCATTTGGCAGGTCAGACGAGAGATCATTAAGTCAAACCAGTTCAACGCACCTAGTGACTCAATTCCTAGGTGTTCGTCATGACTACATGGCGAGCGCCAGACGCTGGCATCAATCAGCAAAGCAGGCTTCAGATTTACGGCTTGAACCGGCATCCAAGATTCGACCATTTCCTGCGCCAGCATCGATTTGTCGGCCTTACGCCAGGGTGTGGTTTTATCACCCACTAGATGAAATACAGGCAAGTGGTCTGTTTGATGCCGGTTGGTATCTGCGTACCAACATAGATCTTCAGCAACACACCATTGATGCTTTAAATCACTATTGGGAAACCGGAGCCTTGGAAGGCCGTGACCCCAGTCCAAACTTTAGTTCTTCGGGTTACTTAGCGTCTTATCCAGATGCCGTAAAAAGCGGCTTAAATCCGCTCTTCCATTACATCAGGGTAGGGCAGCACAAAGGCTACAACCCACTGCCAGTGTTCAAGGGCAAGGTACGCCGTAAAAAAAATAAGCCCACCGTGATGCTAGTGGGGCATGCTGCAGGCGAGACACTGTATGGCGCTGAGCGTAGCCTAATTGATGTTGCAAAGGCAATCAATCATCTTGGTTTTAACTTGGTTGTAGTGCTGCCATCAGCGATTAACCAAGAATACGTTCAAACACTGAGATCGTTATCAAACGCGGTTGCTATCTTGCCCTTAGGGTGGTGGCAAACCGGCAGACGATCTGAATCAAGCACCATCGATCATCTAAAGAAGCTGATAGAAAAGTTCAAGGTCGATCTCGTGCACGTCAACACTCTAGTGCTTGATGAACCACTCGTAGCGGCAAGACAAGCGGGTGTTCCGTGCTTGACCCATGTCCGTGAATTGCCTGAGCATGACGTTGCTCTTTGTGAAACCTTGAATGCCAAGGCCGACGATATCCGGACAAGGGTGTTGGAACTTAGTGATGGCTTGATTGCTAACTCGCAATGTGTCAGTGATTGGCTAAATCCAAGGCAAGCAGAACGAGTCACCGTGATCCCGAATACCATTGACATGGAACCGTTGTTGCGACTGAGGGCTAGACCTGTGGTCAGACCTAGAGATGCATCTAGTACCAACCTAAAATCCACCCCACCAGGTTTGGTGGTTGGTATCTTAAGCAGCAACACGCCAAAGAAAGGGCTTGAAGACTTACAGTTGGTTGCCCAACATCTGGCTGAACTCGATCCTTCTATTGTGTTGGCTGTCTATGGACCGCGTACAGCGGCCCTAGAGGCTTTGCTTGAGCAAAGCCTTACACACCCAGCACATCCAACGCACCCAACACACCCAGCTTCAGGCACAGCACAGGTGTCAGCCCCAAGCAAAGTTCAGCCATCCACCGTATCCACCATATCCCCCATATCCCCCACAGCCAATATCGAATACCGTGGATACGCTGATTCGCCGGCGCAAGCCCTAAAAGACGTTGACGTCGTTGTGAACCTCTCACAGTTTCAGGAATCATTTGGTCGCACGGTACTAGAAGCCATGGCAGCAGCCCGTCCGGTAGTGGTGTATGACTGGGGTGCACTACCTGAATTGGTTGACCATGGACGCACGGGTTTTGTGGTGCCGTTTGGTGATACGTGGGCGGTGGCTAATTGTTTGATGAGATTGAATCAATCGCCTGCACTGCGTACCAGCATGGGTAAGGCTGCAAGGCAGGTGGCAGAGGAGGGTTTTTCTTCTGACGGCTTCATTGATCGGCTTTTTGATGCATACGCGCACCATGGACTGGTTGCCGCCGGTTAAGCGACTGCAGGTTAAGCATCGCGAGCGTGATCTTAGTTACATCCCTTCATCGCCCCGTAGGTTAATAAACTAAGTTAACTGTGGCGGGCAACTTTTGTGGGAGGGTTGCCACGGTCTTTTGCCTAAGATGGGTTTTGAGTCTGAGGCGGGGTTGGAGGGTGTTCCTGCTCTTGCTGTGCCCCTTGACTGTCTGCCGGCGCTTCGGTGGGTGCCTGGACAGAGGACTGTCCGGTGTCCTGAGTGGTATCCGGAGTGGTGTTCTCAGTTGGTGCCGCAGTTGTTATCGCAACGGGCACTTGCGTTGGAACACCATCCGTACCCATGCCATCAATGATGGACTTAATCTTTGCCGCATAGGGCAGGGCGGATTCGTCAGTCACTTCATTTCGGTCATAGTTTTTAAATTGCTCTGGTGTGCGCTTCCAGTTGCCTAGCTGGCCACGTGCCAGGCGGGCATTCCAGTTTTGTTGGGATTTGGTGAAGTAATGATTGATTCGCCAACCCTGATACTGATCAAACTCTCGCGTGAGGCCAGGGGTGTCTGCCCAGCTGACCTCGTTGCCATCAGGGCCGATTGTGATGCCGTCAACCTCAAACGCGTGAGGGTTAAGACAAGTGATGAGTTTTTCAGGTCGTACCAGTGACTTCACATGGGTTTGCGGCGGGAATTTGAAATCAGCCCGGTGCGTGTAAGAACTCAGCACCAAGTCGCGGGGTTTGTCCTGATGGCCTGATGACCCAAAAAACAACCAGGGTAAGGCAATACAGGCTGCCGTGGGATGTTCAGCTAAAAACGACTTGATGTCTCCACTGTGCGGAGAAAAAATAAACTCATCGGCGTCGATGAAAGCAATCCAGTCATAGTCGTTTTGATAGGTTTGACACACCCGCCGGTAAGTTTGCGTCTGGTCATTACCTAAATCTTTCTCAAACGGTGCCGCAACCACATGACAGTGTTGCGCGAGTTTGTCGATTTCCGACAACATGTGATCCGTGGACGCATCATCAAAAATGATCAGACTGTCAAAGCCAATCAAGTGGTGATAAAGGCCCCATTCCAAAATCCCATCGCCCTCGTTCTTGGCAATCAGGCAGGCAGCTATGCGCAGGTTATCTGTAGTCACTGTTGTTTGCTAGTGGTTAGTGGTGGTGGTTAGTGTCGGTTGTTGGTTACTGGCCGTTGCTGGTTGTCATGTTGGTTGCCCTGCGGGTTGCTATACGTGGTGCTATATGTGGTGCTATATGTGGTGCTATATGTGGTGCTATATGTGGTGCTTTCAGGGTCGCTCTCAGGGTTGTTTTACAAGTCACTGCATTCGGCTACGTTCGCTTTTGATGCACTGAGCTTGGACACTGAACTCGGACACTAAGCTTGAACACTGAGCTTGAACAATGAGCTCGGACATATTTAGCCAATACCCTGAATCGTGCCATTCCAACACGGCCCATTGTAGCGAAATAAAAACAGGCCTTTTTTAGTGGGATTTTTGTCGGGATTTTCTGTAGTCATACTTGAAACCGATCAGGTTTTACTTTGGGTTTTTCGCTCGAGCTTTCAACCCAAGCAATCGATCACCCCAAGCGATCAACCAAGCGATCAACCAAGCGATCCATCACCCAAGCGATCCATCAACGCCTGTACCTTGTCAGCGAGTGCCAGTGCTGAGGGGTCGTGTACCTCGTTTTTGTCGTAAGTGACGAATTGCTTAGG
>Ga0209953_1000700_pt1 | contig 11569 bp, 3 predicted proteins | sample SalPonred_H2O_MG_FD_185713 | JGI IMG/M metagenome (GOLD analysis project Ga0209953, IMG submission 185713) | Salt pond water microbial communities from South San Francisco under conditions of wetland restoration - Salt Pond MetaG... | ecosystem: Environmental > Aquatic > Non-marine Saline and... | reverse complement strand
ACGACGGTAACTTAATTGCTGTTGGTGCACCTGACACTGATAATGTAAATGATTATCAAGGAAAAGTTTACGTTTACAAAAACAATGCTGGAACATTTAGTCTGTCGCAGACGCTAAACAGTCCTAATAAAGAAACTGGCGAAGGATTTGGCCTACGACTAGGGTTCGATGGCAATCAGCTAGTTGTTACTAGCTCAAGAGGCGACATTATTCTTGATACTACCTATGACAAATACCAAAATAAAGACACTGCTAGTACAAGTAAGTATGTAAATAATTCTACCGGCGCACTGTCAGCCAGCGAAACTATTTTTGATAATGGTTTTACTAAATTCCAAAAGAAAATAGTAGACAGTGGCGTAGTATATGTGTATGAAAGACTTACTGACACACTAGTGTATGGTCAAAGATTAGAATATGACAACTTTGACACAGTAAACTTTGGTAAAAATGTTATTGTTAAAAATAATAATATATTTGTTGGTATGCCGACTCTAACAGTTTCTGATCAAATACAAGGTAAAGTTGTAATTTACAATAGACCTGAAGATGCTAGATCTTGGACAGTATATAGATCGCCAATTGATCAAATTGCTATTAATAAGTTTAGAGGTTCGTTTATATATGACACTAATGAAAATACTCTGCTTTCAAGACTGGATATTATTGATCCAATTGCAGGTAAAGTATCAGGACTAGCAGAACAAGAATTAAGTTATAAAACTTATTACGACCCTGCAACATATAATGTAGGAAATAGTTCTGTAAAAGGGCAATACACTACTTGGAACGCAGAGCAAGTAGGTAAACTTTGGTGGGACTTGAGCACTGTCAAATATATTAATTATTATCAAGGCAACATTATCTACAGTCAGGGAGTTTGGAATACTATTACTGAAGGCTCTAGCATTGATGTTTATGAGTGGGTAGAATCTTCTATCCTGCCAAGCCAGTGGGATTCTCAAGCAAACACTAACCAAGGAATTCGCCGAGGATTTACTGGTCAAAGCAAGTACGGTGATGATCAGTATGTTGTGAAGCAAGTGTATGATAGAATTTCTCAGACCTTTAGAGAAAGATATTACTTCTGGGTTAAGGGTAAAAGAACTGTTCCTAACACTGAATCAAGAAACAGATCAGCTCTTGATGTAGAAAATATCATTAGAGACCCTGCAGGACAAGGATTAAGATTTGTATCTATTCTCGGAAATGATAGATTTGTATTATACAATTGCAACAATTTAGTCAAAGAAACAGATGTCGCAGTCAATTTCCGTTATTGGACAATCGACGACCAAGACATTAACATTCATCGTGAGTTTCAAATAATTACCGAAGGTCTCGAAACTAGCAGACCAAAACGCGATATTGAAACTAAATGGTTTGACAGTTTAATAGGTCAAGATAGGTTTAATAGACCTGTGCCTGATCCTTCTCTCAGCGTAAAGCAAAAGTATGGATCTTTGAATAAACCGAGACAGAGTTGGTTTGTTAATAGAACCGAAGCACTAAAGCAAGTAGTAGAACGTGTAAACCGAGTTCTTTTAACTCAATTAACTATTGATAATTATGACATTAGTAAATTGTTAAGTTTTGAACCGGCACCTTCTTTAATTACTAGACTTTATGATTCGGCTGTAGATACCGAACAAGAATTAAGATTTGTAGGAACAGTAAGAGCAGAAACTGCACAGCTAGAACCTATAGTAGAAGACGGCGTTGTACAGTCAGTGAGAATTGTAAACGGCGGCCGAGGATATCGTGTACCACCAGCAGTTAGTATAGATGGCACTGGAGAAGACCTAGAGTTGCGTACTAGTATAAACAACATAGGCGTTGTTACTGGAGTCGAAGTTGTAAACGGCGGCACTAACTACGCAGACTCTTTAACACTAACAGTTAGACCTCTCAGTGTGCTAGTACGTGCTGATACAAGTTCTAACGGAGCCTGGGTAATCTATGGATATGATTCTCAAACAAGAGATTGGATAAAGACACAGCAACAAAGCTACAATGTGTCTGATTACTGGCAATATAGAGACTGGTATGCAGAAGGTTATAGCGAACTTACAAGTATTGACTTTCTAGTTCAAGACTTTTATCAGCTTAATATTATTGACGACGGTATTAATGATATCGTTAAAATTGAAGACGTCGGCGCCGGCGGCTGGATATTGTTACAAAAGACAGTTAACATCGATACACCTGACTATAGTGTAAACTATAGAACTATTGGTAGACAAAACGGTACAATAGAATTTTTACCAACTCTTTATACACAGGATAACAATGAACAAGAGTTGAGAATTATTCTTGAAACTATTCGCGATGATATGTTTGTAAACGAACTTGCCAACGAATACAACAATTTATTTTTTGCAAGCTTGCGATATGTTTTTTCAGAGCAAAATTATGTAGACTGGGCTTTCAAGACCAGCTTTGTAAAAGCCAAGCATAATGTCGGAGAGCTAGAACAGAGAACTACATTTAGAAATGACAGTTTGCCTAGCTACGAAGAATATATTAAAGAAGTTAAACCATACAAAACCAGTATTAGAGAATACCTCAGTTCTTACGAAAAAACTGATAATACTCAAAGTATTGTAACAGACTTTGATTTATCACCGTTCTATAATACTGCAACTGGCCTTATCGAAGCACCCAGTGTTAAAATTCAAGATGGAATTTTAACAAATATAAACTTTGATACAGAAGATTATCCTGACAAACACTGGCTAGATAATTTTAGTTATGAAATAAAAGCTATTGAAGTTGAAAATGGCGGCACCGGCTATGTACAATCTCCGTTAGTTACTATATCAGGCGGCGGCGGTACTGGTGCAACTGCTCGTGCATTTATCGGTAGCGGCACTATCAAGAGTATTGTAGTTACTGATCCTGGATCAGGATATACCAGTTTGCCTACAGTAACAATTGAAGGAACGCAGGCTGCAGACGGCGTTGAGCCAAGAGTTTCTGTAATACTTGGCAACGATAAAATTCGAACATTTGGAATAACACAAAAGTTTGATAGAGTGAGTCCAAACTTTGAAATTACAAATCTGTCAGTAACGGAAGAATTTGTTAGCAGCGGATCAGAACTAAAACTGTCACTAAAATGGCCAATGAGCTTAACAAGAGACGATATAAATGTATTCTTTAACGATGTAGATGCACTAACTAGCGAGTATAGCTATAACAACGAAAGTATTTCTGGAGAGACATATAGTAAACAGAAAGGTGTTATTAATCTTACACAAGCACAGCCTCTAGGCACAATTATACGTATTGAATATAAAAAGTCTTATGATCTATTAAATGCTAGTGATAGAATAAATCTACTTTACGATCCAGAAACTGGCCAGTACGGTAAAGAACTGGGACAACTTATGGATGGCGTTGACTATGGCGGCGTTGAAGTGCGCAGTTTTGAGTTTGGACAGGATCTAGGATGGGATTCACAGCCGTGGTATACAGCTAATTGGGATTCTTACGATGAAAACTTCGACGACGAAACGTTTATAACAGACGGCAGCACTACTAAATTTAAGTTAAGCAAGCCTCTTGAAGCAGACGAAGATTACAACGTATATATTAATGGAATTCGAATTGACGATCCTAACTATGACGGAAGTACAAAAACTTACATTGCAGATGACGGATCTACAATACTTGCATTAGGCAATCCTAATGCAATTATGAAAACTATTACAACTGAAAGTTCTAATTATACCAGTCAAGTCGATGACCAAGGTGTACTAGAATACTTTGTTGAAATAGAAAACATTGAAGAATTTGAAGAATATTACACAAATAGTATTTCAAATCCCCCTGATGATCAAGTTGTAGTTATACGTAAAGCATCTTCAGACGGCAGTTTCCTGCCACAAGGCACTGGCTTTGACAGTATTATCGAAGGTGGTAATATTGCTTATGGAACAGCAACTGGATTTGCTGCTGAAGATATCAATATTGACGGCGACGGATTTGTAACACCAACAACATCAAAAGGTCCAGAGGAACTTGTACCGGGACAGTTGCTTGATACACTTGATATTAAAGTGTATGATAGAGCAAGCGACGGCGGAAGTCTAATTGCAGTTAGAAACTACACAATTGGTCAGTCTCAAACACAAACTTTTGATCTTGATATACTTCCTCACAACGTTTCGAGTGCAGTAATTAAGGTCGACGGAGTTATACTACCTTCAGAAGAGTACGAAGTGGACTTTATTGAAAAAACTGTAACTATAAATGAATCGCTGTCAGAGGGCCAAAATGTAAATGTTCTAACTATGAGCGGAAACGGTGAAAACCTACTAGACATAGATAACTTTGTAGGCGACGGTGAAACTCAAACATTTGTTTCTAATGTTATTTTTAAAGAAGGCATTAGCGCATATGTTACTATAGACGGAATAGACGCAGAAGTAGAGCTATTCGAAACAGACGAATCTTACGGCGAAAATCAAGGATTAGTAGGATTAAGATTTGTAGTGCCTCCGAATACTAATTCGTTTATATATTATGCACTTTACAATAGTAGAGAGCAATCATACAGCGAAGTTACTGTTGACAGATTTGAAGGCGATGGCAGTACTACAAATTTCAATCTATCACCTGCACCTTTTGTTAAATTACCAGCAAGTCATAATATTATTGTAAAAGTTAACAATAAGATTCTGTATCCAGGATACACACAGAACTTTACTGTGGTACAAGAAAGAGAATATCCTCTAGATAGAGACCAATTTGGACCTAGTTCAATTAGTCCTGACAGAGCAGATGTATATCTAAACGGTGAAAAATTGGCACTATTACAAGATTATCGTTGGGATTTTGCAAACACACAGGTAGTATTGTTCGATAATGTAGGAACAGCAGGCGACAGCCTTGATGTTTATATATTAGATAACGGCGAATACAGCCTTTTACAGAATACACAAGTTGATCTTGCAAATGTTACTGGAATATTCGAAATAGGCGAAACTGTAGAAATTGGTTCTCAAGATAGTACTGTGTTTAGCGGTACTGTAAAATCTTATGCAAATGACATTTTAATACTGTCACAACCACTAGTCGGATTAATTGAGCTAATTGATCAAGATGATACAGTAAATGTAACAGGCTTGTCTAGCGGAGCATCTGCTGATACACTATTAGCAGTAAGACTAATAGAATCAGGTGATACATTGTTAATTAATGATACTCCTCAAATAGGAGACACAGTTGATGTTTACAAGTTTAGCAATCATGACGTACAAGATATACAGATGAATACTAAAACAAATATATCTCGTACTGAACTTACAGTTGGATCTGAAGATTATTACGATTACCGCAGACTTAACAAAGGCTTAATAAAATTACGTGTTCCTGCAATTGATGTAGCATATGTTTGGATTTCTTTGAATGGAGAACTGTTAACTCAAAGTGTTGATTACAAGCTGACTAAAATGAATAACTATGTAGAGATTACTAGACCTTTAGAGCCAGAAGATGTAATTCAAGTAATTCATTTTGCAGCAAACAAGACTAATGAAAGATTTGGTTATAGAATATTTAAAGATGTTCTTAATCGTACGCACTACAAGCGTTTGAACAAAGATAAGACATTTGTGCTGGCAGAAGACTTAAATGTTACCGATCAAACACTTGAACTAGTGGATGCAACAGGCATTACACAGCCTAGTAAAGAACTTAATTTACCAGGTGTGTTATTTATTGATGGCGAAAGAGTTGAATACTTTGAAGTAAACGGAAATACACTGTCGCAATTAAGAAGAGGTACACTAGGAACTGGTGCTAAAGAAGTATACGATGCTGGAACTGAGCTAATGGATCAAAGTGGTAGTGAAAGTATTCCTTATACTGATGAAATGATCAGTCTAATTAAACTCGAAGATGAGTCTACTAGAATTGTGCTTGATTTTGTTCCTACACAAGGAGTAGACGAGTTTGAAATTTTCGTAGGCGGAAGACGTTTGCGTAAAAGCAGCATTGAGCAGTTTGATGTTACACTCGATCAAGACAGTCCAGAAGGTGATGTTACTTTGCCGCCTGAATTTGTTCTTGAAAACATCAACGAAGTTGTACTTGCTGAACCTCCAGTTGAGAATAGCAGAGTGTTAATTGTAAGAAAAGTAGGAAAACGCTGGCAGAAACTTGGAGAACAGTTAAGATATGCACAAAATCCGATTGCGGAATTCATCCGCGACGCAACAACCGATTTACCTAAATAAATACACTAGTAGGAAAATAATATGACAGATACATTTAATGATTTAAACGGAATACTAGTACAGGGACATATCAAAATTTTTGATCCTGATAGTGGAGATATTTTGATTGACAAGCGCAATGCTATTCATTATGAGAATATGAGTATTGCACTTGCAGAATCTCTTGCTAATGCAGGACAAGGGCCCATTTATAAAATGGCGTTTGGTAATGGAGGTACTTCAGTTGATCCAACTGGTATTATCACATACTTAACACCAAACTCAACCGGAACTAATGCTAGCTTGTATAATCAAACATTTGACAAAGTAGTAGATGATCAAGCAGGTAATAACACCGATCCGGTACGCAATAAGATTGAAACAAGACACGTTAGTGGTACTAATTATACCGATATATTTGTTACTTGTTTGTTAGATTACGGTGAACCCAACGGTCAAGACGCATTCGATGCTGCTACTGATACTAACAATCTTTATGTATTTGACGAACTAGGATTAATAAGTCAAGGCCCGGACGGCACTGACGGCAGACTACTTACTCATGTTATTTTTCATCCTGTTCAGAAAAGCTTGAACAGGTTAATTCAAATTGATTACACTGTAAGAGTGCAAAGCTTAACTGGTTTTAACGAGGTGTAATAAATGGCATACGAGATTAGATTTTCAGATTTTGTGACAAAAGGCAGTATTGTTATTGAAGACAATACTATCAATCAAGAAACATCGTTGAACTTACCTGGAAGAAACACTACAGCATACGGTGCTAGTATTGCAGAAAACTTTCTACATCTGTTAGAAAACTTTGCAGCTTCTACAGCGCCAGTTAATCCTGTCGAAGGACAGTTATGGTATGATAATACTCTAGGAGTAGACCAGCTAAAACTTTGGGACGGAACTACATGGGTCGCAGCAGGCGGACTTAAAAAGGCAAATCTAGCACCGGATGCAGCAAATTCAGTAATTGGCGATCTTTGGGTCGATACTGATAATCAGCAGTTATATCTATTTGCTGGTTCTGGATGGGTTCTAGTAGGACCAGAGTTTGCTGAAGGGCTATCTACAGGAACAAGGCCAGATCAAATTATTGCTGTAAACAACACTGTATACGATGTAGTGTTTGTCGAAGTAAAAGGTGCTCCAATTGCTATCATAGCAAGTGATGCGTTCTCGCCCAAATCAACAATTCCTGGATTTGAAGATGGCATTCGCCCTGGTATGAATCTTTCTAGTGCAAATATTACCGGTGACGGAGTTGCACAATTTAATGGCATTTCTGAAAAAGCATTAGCTCTTTTAATACCAGGTGTTAATGCAGCATCTAACGAAACAATAAACGCTATTAATTTTATGCGTAAAGATGCTGAAAATATTACTGACTTTGGAATACAAGTAAAAAATAATAATGGAGTTGGAGTAGGTTTAAGCAACCAGTTACGTTTGCGTATTGACGGTCAAGCAGGAGTATTAGCTCACGGCACTACAGGTTCGAATCTTGATATTCGAGTAAACAATCAGGGCACTGAAAAAACAGTTATACGAGTAGACAGCACAGAACGTGTTGGCATTAACAATCCTAGTCCGGTTGAATCACTAGATGTTAGCGGAGTTATCCAGACTGACACACAGTTGAAGGTCACTAGCCTTACTGATAGTGCAGGTATCAGTGGCGGAAGCATTATAACAGCCGGCGGCGTAGGAATTGCAAAAAATCTTAATGTAGGCGGACAAAGTAAAATTAACGGTCCGCTTGTTGTAGGTAAGACTGATCTAGTAAACCCAGATACAGGCTCAATTAACCCTGTTCCTGCTGCAATACTTCCGGATCAAAACAACTTAAGAACTATAGGACAGCCAGATAGAATATTTTCAGCAATGTATGCTACAGAATTTATAGGTAGCTTGCGAGGAGATGTTCAAGGATCTGTGTCAGGTCGTGCAGGATTTGCAGATAGACTTTCTTCTCCTACAGTGTTTAGAATGACCGGTCAAGTTACTGCAAATAATATCAGTTTTGATGGCCAACAAGGTACAGTTACATTTAACACACAGATTGATAACGCATTTATTGCAAATCAGCCTAACACACTCAACGGACAACCAGTAGCATCTGAATCTACTGATGAATTTATTGTGAATAAGCCTGCTGGTGTGTTTAGAATGCCAAGAGCTCGAATACTTGCAGGGGTCAAGGGCCTTACTCCGGTAGGCACTGTTATACCGTATGCGGGTATTATTGATGACCCTGCTATTGAAATACCAGACGGATGGTTAATTTGTGACGGTAGCAATTATTTAATTTCAGTATACGGCGAATTGTTTAGTAAAATACAATACAGATTTAAATCAGCATCGCAAGTACAAGCAGAACAAGGACAAACTGGTTGGTTTGCAGTTCCAGACATGCGAGGAAGACTACCCCTAGGTGCTGATAATATGGGCAGTCGAGGACCTGCAAATAGAGTTACTAATAATGCAGCTGATGTACTAGGTGCTGCAAGTGGTTCAGAGACTGAAACACTAACAGTTGGTAACTTACCCGAGCACGAACATACGCTAATTAATGACGACGGTAATGGCAGTCAATTTTATACAATAAGCGACGATCCTACTGCCACAGTAGATGATAAAACTCGTTTAGTGTCTGATGTAATTGGTAACGGAACAGGTGCGCTGTATGCAGGATCAGGCGGTGTTAGTACAAACACTAACTTGGGTCAGCCAGTCGATATTATGAATCCGTTCTTAACAATGAATTATTTAATTTACACTGGAGTTGAACAATAATGTCTTATAAACTAAACAAAACAGACGGAACACTATTAACAGAATTAGTTGATGGACAATTAGATACAACATCCAGTGATTTGACACTGATTGGAAGAAACTACACAGGGTTCGGCGAATTTTTTAACGAAAACCTTATCAAACTTTTAGAAAATTTTGCAGGCACAGCTACTCCAGGAACTCCGCTTACAGGACAATTATGGTATGACACTTCAGAAGCTAGATTAAAAGTATATGACGGATCTGGTTTTAAGTCAAACGGACCTATTATATCTAATGTACAGCCTCAATTAGTTGCCGGAGATATATGGATTGACAACGAAGATAATAAATTGTACTTCTTTGACGGTTCTGATCTAGTACTGGTAGGCCCGCAATATAGCGCAGCTCAAGGATTATCAGGATTTGAAGTTGACACTATTAGAGATAGATCAAGTATCGACCATACTGCGGTTAAATTGTGGATAGCAAACGTGCTTGTTGCAGTAATCAGTAACGAAGAATACACTCCGACAGTTAACGAACAAACTAGACTTAATATTGTTGGCGATATTCGAAAAGGCATTAACATTATTGACCAAGATAATTTTAGACTTTATGGAGTTTCTGATTCTGCAAACTCTTTGATTACAGATATTGTTGATCCTGCTACAGGATTACAGGTAAGAAAAACAGCGTCGCAGTTCTTATCATCAGATGCTAATTCAGAAACAACGGGTTCGATTGCAATACGAAATCAGTCCGGTTTAACAATAGGTCGTTCTGGAGAAACACGTTTCTTTGTCTCAGGTGACTTTACAAACATTCAAAACACAATTGTTAATAAAGGTTTACGCTTTAGACAACTTAATCTAGACGATAACGAATACGAAGCTATTATTCTTACAGCAAATAATAGAAGAATGGGCGTTAATCTTGATCAAGGAACATTGCCTCGTTCTGAACTAGATGTCAACGGCAGCGTTATAATTAGAGGCGATCTTACTGTAGAAGGATCTAATCTACAAATTGAAACTTCAAATCTAACAGTAGATGATTATAATATTGAACTTGGACATGCCGATACAATTCTTACACTAAATGTCGCAGTAGCGTCTACTATCTCGTCTAATTTAGTTGTAGGTGAATTAATTACGCAGAGTAATAGTGGCGCAACAGGAACATTTAAGTCAGTATCCGATGACAGACAAACAATTATCCTAGAACCTGTAAATGGTACTTTCTTATCTGGTTCAGGTAATACATTAACTAGTGCAAATGCCGGAACACTGTTTGCAACAGACGGCACTACGCCAGTTCATGCAGCATCGGTTGCACAGCGAACTAACGCAACAGCAGACGGTGCCGGAATAATTGTTAAAGGTCCTGCAGACTTTTCTAATGCAAACGACAAACATATTAAATGGATAAATGATACCTCAAATGGCACAAACTGGGAGTTTAGTGACAATGTTAATCTAGTATCAGGTAAATCATATAAAATTGACGATACTGTAGTAGTTAACGAAACTAGTCTTGGTGTAGCAATTGAAGAAGCTCTTGGATTAAGAGATGTAGGAGTTATGGATCGTTTAAGAGTTCATAGCACTATGTTATTAGACGAACTGTCTGGTACTCCAACAATTAAAACTACACAAGCATTAACAATTGATAGTACTGGTACTATCACGGTAACAAACAACGGAAGCGCAGTAAAGATTACCGGAGTCGATACTCCATCGGCAGCCACAGATGCTACTAATAAAAATTATGTTGATACACAGATTGCAAGCGAACCGGTTACATTTACGTTAGATATATCAGGAATGCCAGATGTAGGATTTTCTACTGCTGAAGAACAAATTCTTGATGTATTAAATTTTATGTATCCAGCAGTGGATAAAGAAGTAGGCACCAAAGCAAGAATTTACACTTCTAGTTCTGTAGGTATTGTAAGCGATATTGACGTACAGTCGGGTGTAACTGTAACATCAATTGGTGTAGATTTTAGTACCATAGACGGTCCAGACGGCGGCGATGCAAACCAGCAGCTGGTCGAAGATATTGAATTTCCTTCAAGTGCTAGCGGTGTTGTGACCTTAAGTGTTACAAGACAAAAAAGATACTTTAGAGTTTCTAACACTGGTACAGGAAACTTTTGGGAAAATGACCCAACACCATAACTAGTTAGGTTAAACGATAAATACTATATCGTAACAGGGGCTTTAAATAATGGCATATACTATTGAAAAAACTAATAATACTATCTTAACAGTAGTTGAAGACGGTACTATTGACAACACAACTGACCTAAAACTAGTTGGTAAAAACTATTCAGGCTATGGTGAAATACAAAATGAAAATTTTGTAGCACTGCTTGAAAATTTTGCCAGTGCAAATAGACCTCCGAGGCCAATAGCAGGTCAGCTTTGGTTTGATACTACAAATAAAAAAATTAAAGCATATGACGGTAACGCTGAAAATACCTTTGTGCCCCTAGCAAATTTACATCAAGGCGTATTACCTACCGGAATTAACATTGCAGCAAGCAATGTAAAAGAAGG
>Ga0209953_1000699_pt1 | contig 11573 bp, 10 predicted proteins | sample SalPonred_H2O_MG_FD_185713 | JGI IMG/M metagenome (GOLD analysis project Ga0209953, IMG submission 185713) | Salt pond water microbial communities from South San Francisco under conditions of wetland restoration - Salt Pond MetaG... | ecosystem: Environmental > Aquatic > Non-marine Saline and... | reverse complement strand
CAAGCGGCCGGCACCCAGTGCCGGCCGTTTTGTTGTCTGGGAGTCGGTATGTCCAACTCGGTGCACACCAAGCGTCAAAAAAGGTACTGGCAGGTAAGCCTGACACTGATAGGCACATGCCTGTTGGTTTGGCTGGGCGTGACACTATTTCCTTTAATACTGGCTCAATTACAGGTCACTGGAACGCTGTTTGGCTGGCCGATGGTGTTTGCTTTGGCGGCTTTTGGTGTTCCTCTGGTCTACTTGGCCATCATTGGTGTTTATAGCCTGGTGATGGATCGCATCGAGTCCTCACCGTCCTTACCGCCCGAGTCGTCCGAGCTATCCGCACCAAGTGACGAGGAGCCCAAGCCGTGAGTGGGTCAGATAAGGGGCTCTATGCCTGGCAACTAACGCTGGGCAAGCGGTACGCCTTTTATGCCCTGGGATTTGGGTTACTCATTGGCGCCTCAGCGATCTTAGAGGTCGTGGGCGCAGCGCGCGAGTGGATCGGCTACATCTTTTTGTTTGCCACCGTGGTGATGTACGCGGCGATCGGTATTTTCTGTCGTACTTCTGATCCAGTCGAATATTATGTTGCGGGCCGGCGCGTGCCTGCGGTTTTTAATGGCATGGCCACGGCAGCTGACTGGATGTCAGTGGCGTCATTTCTGGGGGTGGCCGGCACACTATATCTCAGCGGGTTTAATGGCTTGGCCTTTATCTTGGGCTGGACCGGCGGTTATGTGTTGCTGGCGCTTTTGATTGCGCCTTATCTCAGACGGATGGGCAGCTTAACCATTCCCGACTTCCTTGGGACGCGGTTTGGTGGTCACTTGCCGCGTTTGGTTGCGGTGGTTTGTACCTTGGCTTGCTCGTTTAGTTATCTGGTGGCACAGATCTATGGCGTGGGGTTGATCACCACGCGTCTGACGGGGCTGTCCTTTGAGCTGGGTGTTTTTATCGCTTTGGGCAGCATGTTGGTGTGCTCGTTTTTAGGTGGCATGCGCGCTGTCACTTGGACGCAGGTTGGTCAGTACATCATTTTGGTGATTGCATATTTATTGCCCGTTATTTGGCTGTCCATGAGCCAGGCTGACAAAGTGATTCCGCAAGCCGGTGCCGGGCATGTGATGGCCCAAGTAGCCGAGCGCGAAGCTGAGATTACCGCCGATCCGGTCGAGGCGGAACTGCGTCGTTATTGGCGTGCACAGGCTGATCTGAAGCAAATTCATATCGACGCATTGCCATTGTCATGGCAAACAGAGAAAGATGCGCTACGGACTCAGTTGTTGCGAGCGCGCGAGGCCGAGGCATCCATGTTGCAAGTGCGCCAGCTTGAGCGGGAATTGGCCAAGTACCCTTCGACTGAAGATGCCGCTCGCGAGTACTGGGCTGCCGAGCGCGATGAGTACCGTGTGCGTGCCAAACCGCCTGAACCATTCTTGCAATCTTTTACCCAAGGCAGTGATGGTCAATGGGGCGACATGCAGAACAACTTTCTAGCGCTGCTGGTGTGTTTGATGCTAGGAACTGCAGGCTTGCCGCACATTCTGATGCGTTCGTTGACCACGCCCACGGTCAGTGCGGCGCGACGGTCTGTGTTCTGGTCATTGTTCTTTATTCTGGCGCTTTATTTGATGGCGCCGGCGTTGGCGGTTTTAGTTAAAAACGAGATCTATCAGCAAGTCGTAGGCATGTCTTTTGCGGACTTGCCGGAGTGGGTCAGTGTCTGGTCGGCATTGGATCGATCGCTGGTTGATTTGCGCGACATTAACGGTGACGGCATTGTGCAACTGGCAGAGCTTCATCTGGCTTCTGACATGGTGGTGTTGGCAGGCCCTGAAATAGGGGGGCTGCCATATGTGATGTCGGGTTTGATTGCCGCAGGTGCCATGGCCGCGGCACTGTCAACGGCCGATGGTTTATTGTTAACGCTATCAAATGCGTTGTCTCACGACATGAGTTTCAAAGTCGTCTCGCCTGGCATGAAAACGCATCGCCGTGTCCTTGTGTCTAAGGTGTTTCTGTTGTTTGTGGCGTTTGCCGCAGCCTGGGTGGCCACGCGCACACCGGCCGATATTATCTTTATGGTCACTGCGGCGTTTTCATTTGCGGCGGCATCGTTTTTTCCGGGGCTGGTACTTGGTATCTTCTGGGCACGATGCAACAAGTGGGGCGTCTCAATTGGGATGTTGGCCGGATTGGCAGTTACCGCCTATTACATGGCTTGGACGCAACCGTGGCTGCGCGATGTCTTTTTTGGGATTTCGCGCGCCGAACCGATTGAGTTGTGGTGGGGTATTGAGCCAAATGCAGCGGGTATTTTTGGTGTGCCTGTGGCCTTGCTGATGATGGTGCTTGTGTCGCTCGTGACACCCAAGCCCGACGCATCAGCGCAGGCGGTCTTGGCTAATTTGCGACGAGCGTAACAGAACCAATACGGCGCCCTTGCCACCGGCAGCAGGCGGCGGCGTCACAAAGGCAAGCACTTGCGACATTTGTGCCAGCCAGTGGCGCGTTAAGTAACGAAGCACTGATGCGCCATCGCGCGAGCCGTAGCCTTGGCCATGAATGATGCACACCTTGTTGACCCCGCGCATGGCAGCGTTTGCCACAAAGTGTTGCAAAGCGATGCGCGCCTGGTCTCGGGTTAATCCATGCAAGTCCATGGTTTCGCGAATGCCACTGGCTTGACGTTTGAGTTGTCGTAAGGCCTGACTTGACACCCCCGAGGCGCGATAGGACTCGAGTGGGTCGTCAAGCGTGAACGGGTCACCATCGGAGAGGTTGTCTGCTTGATGGTTGACTGCGCTGGCGTTGGCTCGACGGCGCAGCGTTTGTTCATTCGGATTCGGTTTGCGCGCAGGCTCGTGGGTCACGCGAGCGTGCCCCCTGATCGGAATGACCTGTTGGTAAGCCTGGGCCAGCAACTCGGCGTCTGCTTCATTCAGTGCGCCGAGATGCTGTTTAATTCGACTCATTCTCCAGCCAGCGTTGTGCGTCAAGTGCTGCCATGCAGCCGGTGCCAGCGCTCGTGATGGCTTGACGATAGACGTGGTCTTGGACATCGCCGGCGGCAAACACGCCAGGCACGGAGGTCATGGTCGCCAAGCCTTTTAGGCCGCTGCGCGTAACGATATAGCCGTTTTCCATGTCGACCTGATTTTCAAAAATACCGGTGTTTGGGCTGTGACCAATGGCAATGAACACGCCCGTCACCGGCATTTCAACGGGTGACTCGCCAGTGGTGCTACGCAAGCGCACGCCGGTGACGCCGCTTTGATCGCCAAGCACTTCATCGAGTTCACGATGCACGGCAAGTTTGACGTTACCGTTTTGTGCTTTGTCCATCAGCTTATCTATCATGATGGGTTCAGCACGGAACTTGTCGCGGCGATGGACCACGCTGACGGTCTTGCAGATGTTTGACAAATACAGGGCTTCTTCAACCGCGGTGTTGCCGCCACCGACGACGACGACATCTTGGTCGCGGTAGAAGAAACCATCGCAGGTGGCGCAGCCCGATACGCCGCGTCCCATAAAAGCCTCCTCCGAGGGTAGACCCAAGTATTTGGCTGAGGCACCGGTGGCGATGATCAGGGCATCGCAGGTGTAGGTTTTTCCGCCATCGCCAAACAGGGTGAAGGGACGCTTGGACAAATCGACTTTCTCGATTTGATCAAATATCAGTTCGGTCTCAAAGCGCTCGGCATGTTCCTGAAACCGCTGCATCAAGTCCGGGCCTTGCACGCCTTGGGCATCGGCTGGCCAGTTGTCGACTTCGGTGGTTGTCATTAACTGACCACCTTGCGCCAGACCGGTGACAAGTACCGGATTCAGGTTGGCGCGCGCAGCATAGACAGCGGCTGTGTAGCCGGCCGGGCCGGAGCCGAGAATAAGAACTTTGGCGTGTTTGGTGTCAGACATGGTTAAAAGCTCACAATGTAGATAAAACGAAGATAAAAACGAAGTTGAATCGGTTCCAGCAGATGCCACGTGCGACCAAGCGCCGCGTATGGTGCGTACGGCATCGCGACATCAACTAAAACGGCAATGACTAACCCGTATTGTAAAGACAGACATCCTTTGTGCCGAAACCGCCGGTTTAGAAACGTGCTTTCGCAAGATATGCCGTATTTAATTAAGATAAATATATATTAATAAATTTCTAAGTATTGTTCAAACTATAATTCACCCCATGTCAAAAACCACTGCTGCTTCTGCGCGATCAGGCCGCGCCGCCCGTAGTTCACGCAACGTGCGTAATGGACCGTCACCGCTACAGCTGCGGCTGTTGTCGTTTCTGCGCGAGGCCCGCTGGGTATTGTTTGCATTGCTAGCGGCTTGGCTGGCGTTGGTGTTGGTCACCTGGAGCCCGGCTGACCCGGGTTGGTCGCATTCGGCCTCACAGACAGTGCTTAGTAACGGCGGCGGTGTGCTTGGTGCCTACACGGCAGACATTCTCTACTACTTGCTGGGGTTTTCTGCATGGTGGTTGGTGGTGTTGTTACTGCACCGCGTCTATGCCGGCTACCGGCGTCTGGTTCATCACTTGCGTGCTCAGGACGATCAGACGCTTGAGCGCGTGAAGTGGGAGCAGGGTGTGGGCTTTGGGCTGGTGCTAGCGGGTTCGGTCGGCTTAGAGTCGCTCAGACTTGGGTCTTGGGGTCAGATGCTGCCAGGCCACACAGAACTCATCAGTGGGGCGGGGGGCGTCATCGGCTATGCCTGGTCATCGCTTCTGAATACGGCTGTCGGTTTTACGGGCAGCACCCTGATTCTGATTGCGCTACTGGTGGTTGGACTGGGATTGTTTTTTGGGTTTTCTTGGTTGACTGTTTGTGAGCGAGTCGGCACCTGGATAGAGATGGGTGTTTTGAAGGTATATCGCACTTATCAGGCACGTGTCGATCGACGCGCCGGTGAAGCGGCCTCTGCTGAGCGCCACGAGCATGTTGACAAGCGTCATGACCAAATTACGCACGAGCAACCCGTGCGCATCGAGCCGGCTGTGGCCACGGTGCCCAAGTCTGAGCGCGTACAAAAGGAGCGCCAGCAATCGTTGTTCCTGGAACCCGCTTCAGGCGACTTACCTGAAGTTGGGCTGCTTGATGCGCCGCCTGAGATGGTTGAGACGGTGTCGCCCGAGACCATTGAATTTACATCACGATTGATTGAGAAAAAACTCTCGGACTTTGGTGTGCAAGTCACTGTTGTGGCCGCTCAAGCGGGGCCTGTCATCACCCGTTATGAAATCGAACCTGCCACCGGCGTTAAAGGCTCCCAGATCGTGAATCTGGCCAAAGACTTGGCGCGAGCGTTGAGTCTAGTGAGCATCCGTGTGGTTGAAACCATTCCCGGCAAAAACCTGATGGGACTCGAGTTGCCCAACCCCAAGCGGCAAATGGTCAAGCTCTCAGAGATCCTGGGCTCGCAGACTTACCACTCAAGCCCATCGCTTTTGACCATGGCGCTCGGTAAAGACATCGCCGGCAATCCCGTGGTAGCCGATTTGGCCAAGATGCCGCACTTGCTTGTGGCTGGCACGACCGGCTCAGGTAAGTCAGTCGGTATCAATGCCATGATCTTGTCTTTGTTGTACAAGGCCGACGCCTCTCATACACGTTTGATCTTGATTGATCCGAAGATGCTCGAGATGAGTGTCTATGAAGGCATTCCGCATTTGTTGGCACCCGTGGTTACCGACATGCGGCAAGCCGCCAATGCGTTGAATTGGTGTGTGGCTGAAATGGAAAAGCGCTACAAGCTCATGAGCAAGATGGGTGTGCGCAACCTAAGTGGTTTCAACACCAAGATTCGTGACGCTAAAAAACGCGATGAGGTGATTCCCAACCCGTTTTCATTGACACCGGACGCGCCTGAGCCCTTGACTGAGTTGCCAGCCATTGTGGTGGTTATCGATGAGCTCGCGGACTTGATGATGGTGGTGGGCAAAAAAATTGAAGAACTCATTGCACGACTGGCACAAAAGGCACGTGCTGCTGGCATTCATCTGGTGCTTGCCACTCAACGCCCGAGTGTTGATGTCATCACCGGTTTGATCAAAGCCAACATCCCAACGCGCATTGCTTTCCAGGTGTCATCTAAGATTGACTCACGCACCATTCTTGATCAAATGGGTGCAGAGACGCTCTTGGGACAGGGTGATATGTTGTACATGCCCTCGGGCACTGGGCTGCCCGTGCGCGTTCACGGCGCCTTCGTATCTGACGACGAGGTGCACCGTGTGGTTGAGTCATTAAAAGCGCAAGGTGAACCCAATTACATTGAGGGCTTGCTTGAAGGCGGCGTGGCCGGTGAAACCGGCGATGGCGTGGGCAGCGTCACGGGCTTTACCGATGCGGAGTCAGATCCTTTGTACGATCAGGCTGTGGCGATAGTGTTGAAACAAAAGCGCGCATCGATCTCTTTGGTGCAGCGACACTTGCGCATCGGTTACAACCGTGCGGCACGTCTGCTTGAGCAAATGGAGCAGTCTGGCGTGGTTTCGCCTATGCAGTCCAATGGCAATCGCGAGATACTCGCACCAACGGGGGCAGGCGATGATGCGTAGTGCCTTATCTGTGCTTGTTGCAACGATCACTTTCTTTGTATTGGGAGCTGCTTCAGTTTCTCCAGCCAAGGCAAGCAGTGCTCTGGATGAGTTCAAGGCTTTCGTGCAAACCGTGTCTGCTGCTCGCGGGACTTTTAAGCAATTCACTGTGGGCCCTGATGGGCAAACATCACGTGCTCAGTCGGGCACCTACGCATTTGCCAGGCCTGGTAAGTTTCGTTGGGACACCGAGCAGCCGTACCCACAGGAAGTCGCAAGCGACGGACAAACCCTGTATCAATACGATCCTGATTTGCAGCAGTTAACCGTTCGCGCACTCGATCAGTCGATTGGCAGCTCGCCTGCTGCGATATTGTTTGGCCAGGGTGAGTTGCAAGACGCGTTTGAGGTCTCGGTGCTGCCTGATGACGACGGCATGCGTTGGTTGCGCGCTGTGCCGCGCGAGCCCGACGCTGGTTTAACCCAACTTGATATCGGCATGCGTCAAGGGCGCCCGGCGCGCCTGATTCTGGTTGACGGTTTTGGGCAAACCACCCAGGTGGAACTCGAAACATTACGTGCCCAGTCGGGATTTGATGCCAATGCGTTCAAGATCGAGCCACCTGCTGGCACCGATGTTATCCGGATGCAGTAATCGACATGGCTGATCTTCTTAGCCGTGAACCGAAAGCCCCCTTGGCCGAACGCATGCGGCCAGCCCATGTTGATGACGTCGTTGGTCAACGGCACTTACTAGGCCCGGGCAAACCGCTACGTGCCGCGTTTGAGGCACGTGAGCCACACTCCATGATCCTGTGGGGCCCACCCGGTGTGGGCAAAACCACACTCGCACGGCTGATGGCAGACTTGTTTGATTGTGCTTTTATTGCCATCTCAGCGGTGTTTGCCGGCGTCAAAGACATACGCCAGGCCATGGAGCAAGCGCAGCAAACGCTCGATACCAGTGGTAAACAGACCTTGTTGTTTGTCGATGAAATCCATCGCTTTAACAAGTCGCAGCAAGATGCGTTGCTGCCATATGTTGAATCAGGTCTGGTGGTGTTTGTGGGTGCCACCACAGAAAACCCCGGCTTTGAGGTCAACCGCGCGTTGTTGTCACGTGCGCAAGTTCACGTGCTTAAAGCCATTGACGACGATGATCTAGCAGATCTAGCCAAACGCGCACTAACCATAGATGACCAAGCGGTTTCGTTAACCGATACGGCCATGACGTGGTTGGTGGCGCAAGCCGATGGCGATGCCAGACGATTGTTAAACCAGATTGAAATCGTCTCGCAATCCTTTGGCAGTAACACCACACCGATTGACGAGCAGCAGCTTGCCTCCGTGTTGAGTGCCACGCGCCGAGCCTTCGATAAAGGCGGCGATAGTTTCTACGACCAAATTTCTGCACTGCATAAGTCAGTGCGGGGTTCTCAGCCAGATGCAGCGCTCTATTGGCTGTGCCGCATGCTCGATGGTGGGGCCGATGGCCGCTACCTCGCGCGCCGCATCATTCGCATGGCCTGGGAAGATATTGGGCTGGCTGATCCTCGAGCGGTGGACTTGGCTCACCAGGCTGCTGACGCCTATGACAGGCTGGGCTCACCCGAGGGAGAGTTGGCATTGGGGCAGGCGGTGATTTATCTGTCAGTGGCTGCCAAGAGCAATGCTGGTTATAAGGCGTACAACCGTGCGCGTGCATTTGTGGCGCAAGACCGCTCTCGAGCTGTGCCAGATCACTTGCGTAACGCACCAACGGCGCTGGCAAAAAACCTCGGTCACGCCAAAGGCTATCGCTATGCACACGATGAGCCCGAGGGATATGCCGCCGGTGAGCAGTATTTACCGGATGATATGGCTGCGCCCGTTTGGTATCAGCCGGTTAGTCGCGGGCTTGAGGCCCGGATTGCAGAGAAACTGGCTCAGTTGGCTGAATTAGACCGTCAGGCAGGCGTGATCGGCCAAAGCCGTGAGGACGGCGACAGCTGAGTTTGCGGTTTCACATGCTGATAAGTGCGCTAGTGGTCTGTCATGCGTTCGTCATATCTTGGCAAGTCTTGGCGAATTAAGACGAAACGCCGAAGAAACATGCGGGTTAGTACTGTTCTTGTAACCTTGCCCATGTTTTAATGCCAAAAAACTTAACTGACAGGATTCGATGATGGAATGGTTTGACGCACTAAATCTCTCCCGTCTGCAGTTTGCATTTACGGTGGCTCTACATATTATTTTCCCGGCCTTCACGATCGGCCTGGCGAGTTATCTGTTTGTGCTTAACGGCTTGCACTACTTCACCCGCAAGACGATCTACATCGATCTCTACAACTACTGGAAAAAGATCTTTGCGTTGTCGTTTGGCATGGGGGTGGTCTCTGGCTTGGTGATGACTTACCAGTTCGGCGCGAACTGGGCGGTGTTTGCCGACAAAGTTGGTCCCATCCTGGGCCCGATCATGGGTTACGAGGTGCTGTCAGCTTTCTTCTTGGAAGCGGGCTTTCTGGGCGTGATGTTGTTTGGCCGTGAGAAGGTCGGCGAGAAACTGCACTTGTTTGCCACCGGCATGGTGGCATTTGGTACGTTCTTCTCGGCCTTTTGGATTCTGTCGATCAACAGTTGGATGCAAACGCCGGCGGGCTATGCCATCAATGAGGTGGGTCAATTCATTCCAGTTGATTGGCTAGCCGTGATCTTTAATCCATCATTCCCGCACCGGTTTGCGCACATGGTGTTAGCGGCGTATCTCACGACCGCCTTTGTGGTTGGCGCTGTGGCGGCTTACCACCTGCTCAAGCACCACGCGGGCAAGGCTGCAAGTTCGATGAACATCGAAGCCGTTAAAAAGATGTTCTCCATGGCCATGTGGATGGCTGCCATCGTCACGCCAATCCAGATGTATGCTGGCGACTCTCAGGGTCTGAATACGCTGGAGCACCAGCCCATGAAGATCGCGGTTATCGAGGGACACTTTGAGCCGCAAAACCCCGCCGGCCTGGTTGTGTTTGGTATTCCGAACGAAGAAGAAGGTCGGATGGATTACAAGGTTGAGATTCCTGATCTCGGTAGCCTGATCTTGCGTCACAACCTGTCTGAAGGACTGCAGGGGTTGAATCAGTTCCCTCGAGCTGACTGGCCGCCGATGGCACCACCGTTTTATGCCTTTAGGATCATGGTGGGCATGGGTGTGTTGATGTTGATCATGGGTATCTGGAGTCTGATCCTGCGCCGTAAAGGTCGTTTGTATGACACGCCGCTTATGCTCAGAGCGGCAGTGGCCATGGGACCTGCGGGTTTCGTGGCGGTGATCTGTGGATGGGTGGTCACTGAAGTGGGTCGCCAGCCGTTTACCGTGTACGGGCTGCTGCGCACCGAAGACTCCTTGTCGCCGATTACCACGCCGATGGTGGCCACGAGCATCATTGCTTTCGTATTGGTTTATTTCACGTTGTTCGGTGCGGGCTTGGTGTACATCCTTCGCCAGATGCGTCAACCGCCGTTGACAGCGGAGTCCATGCTTGATGCCCAAAAGCCCAACCTGGCAGCTGGTTTTGTGCCACCGTCGTTTGCCCGTAAGCCACAGGCGCCGCGTAAGGAGCAATCATGATTGATTTTCCGCTGATTTGGGCTGGCGTGATTGCCTTTGCGATCTTGGCCTATGTGGTGCTCGATGGATTCGATCTTGGCGTTGGCATTCTGTTTCCTTATGTCAAAGGCGAAGCCAATCGTGATCAGATGATGAACTCGATTGCGCCGGTCTGGGATGGCAACGAGACGTGGTTGGTGTTAGGCGGTGGTGGCTTGTTTGCCGTGTTCCCGCTGGCCTACGCGATCATCATGCCAGCGCTCTACATCCCGATCTTTACGATGTTGCTGGCATTGGTGTTCCGTGGGGTAGCGTTTGAGTTTCGCTGGAAAGAGCGTGGCAAGTCTAACTTCTGGGATTTTGCTTTTGCCGGTGGTTCGACCGTGGCCGCGTTTGCGCAGGGCATGATCCTTGGTGCGATCATCGAGGGCATTGCTGTGGACGGTCGTTCCTATGCGGGCGGCGCCATGGATTGGTTCTCACCGTTTGCTTTGCTGACGGGTGTCTCAGTGGTTGTTGGTTACGCTTTGCTGGGTGCGACCTGGCTGGTTATCAAGGCCGATGGCGACGTGTATAAAAAAGCCAGTGGGTTTGCCAAGCGGTTGGCTGGTCTGGTGCTTGTGCTAATCGTTGCGGTCAGTATCTGGACACCCATGTTGCATGACTATTTCGCTGAGCGTTGGTTCACTTGGCCCGATTTAATCTACACCGTTCCAGTGCCGTTGCTGGTGCTCGGTTGTGCCTGGATGCTGCTTGACGGTCTCAAGCGTGACCACAGTGCCAAGCCGTACTTGGCCACGGTAGGTATTTTTGTGTTGGGCTACATTGGTTTTATCATCAGTATCTTCCCGTATATCGTGCCAGGTCAGATCACGCTCTGGGAGGCGGCTGCACCGGATGAGTCGTTGAAGTTCCTGCTCGTCGGTAGTGTGGTGTTAATCCCAACAATTTTGGCGTACACGGCTTATTCCTATTGGGTGTTTCGTGGCAAGGTAGGCGACAGCCATGGCTACCACACCTGAGCCGCAAGAAACGGACAAGGCCAGCGAACTGTCTCATGCTGATGCAACCGTTCAGGCACCGTCTAAATGGCGGCGTCTGGGTTGGTTTGTTGGTTTGTGGGCGGTCAGCGTGTTTGCGCTTTGGGTTTTTAGTTGGGTGATTCGCTGGGCGGCGACCTGACAATAAGCTAACTGTCTGACGGCTACAATGTCGGCTTTGAATCATCGCTTAAAGTTGCCGCTATGCTTGATCCTGTTAGCCTCAGAAAAGACCTTGACGCCGTTGTTGCGCGCCTAGCCACGCGTGGCGTGGCGTTTGATAGTGATGCGTTTAACGCGCTTGAGTCCAAACGCAAAGCCGTGCAAACCGAAACCGAGACCTTGCAGGCACAACGCAATGCCTTGGCCAAGCAAATTGGTGCACTTAAGTCCAAGGGTGAAGATGCCAGTGAAG
>Ga0209953_1000697_pt1 | contig 11607 bp, 14 predicted proteins | sample SalPonred_H2O_MG_FD_185713 | JGI IMG/M metagenome (GOLD analysis project Ga0209953, IMG submission 185713) | Salt pond water microbial communities from South San Francisco under conditions of wetland restoration - Salt Pond MetaG... | ecosystem: Environmental > Aquatic > Non-marine Saline and... | reverse complement strand
TTTTTGCTTGACGAATCCGTTACCGCATGGAAAATTGAGGGTTCCTACTGAGTGCCTGATTTGGTATTCAGGATGTTCGTTTCACATTCAACCGAGGAGACTCAAGGTGAGCAATATGCTTCCTACGGACTTTCAGTCCTTTATTCACATTTCACGATACGCACGTTGGCTGGAAGATGAGCAGCGTCGAGAAACATGGTCAGAAACCGTTGACCGATACATTCAGAATGTCGTTGCAGACAAAGTTGATGCAGATACTGCTCGTGAAATTAGGGAAGCGATTCTTGGACTTGAGATTATGCCATCGATGCGGGCTATGATGACCGCTGGTCCCGCATTGGAGCGCGACAACACGGCAGGATATAACTGTTCTTTCCTCCCCGTTGATGATCCCAAGTCGTTTGATGAAGCAATGTTCATCCTGCTTTGCGGTACAGGTGTCGGCTTCTCTGTTGAACGGCAATACATCAACAAACTTCCTGATGTACCTGACGCCTTGTTCCAGTCTGACGATATGATCGTCGTCAAGGACAGCAAGGAAGGCTGGGCAAAGGCATTCCGTAAACTGATTGCCATGCTTTACGCAGGAGAAATTCCAAAGTGGGACGTGTCAAAGGTCCGTCCCGCTGGAGCAAAACTCAAGACATTCGGTGGCCGCGCTTCTGGTCCTGGCCCGATTGTTGATTTGTTCAATTTCACGGTCGAGACGTTCAGCAGTGCAGCAGGCCGCAAACTCACGTCCATCGAGTGCCATGACCTGATGTGCAAGGTAGGTGAGATCGTCGTGTCTGGTGGTGTCCGCCGTTCTGCAATGATTAGCCTTAGCAATCTGTCTGATGATCGTATGCGCCACGCCAAGACAGGGCAGTTCCCTCCGCATCGTTATCTGTCCAACAACTCTGTGGCCTACACAGAAAAGCCTGATGCGCAGTCTTTCCTGCGGGAGTGGTCGGCTCTGGCAGATAGTGGCTCTGGGGAGCGCGGCGTGTTCAACCGTGTCGCATCGAAAGCACAAGCAGCAAAGTTTGGGCGGCGTGACGCGCAATATGATTTCGGAACCAACCCTTGTTCCGAAATAATCCTTCGTCCTTATCAATTTTGTAATCTGACAGAACTGGTAGTGAGGGCGACAGATTCTCTGCAAGATCTTGAGCGCAAAGTAAAAATTGCAACTATCCTCGGAACTATCCAATCAACGCTGACGAACTTCCCATATCTGCGCAAGGTGTGGAAAAGCAACACCGAAGAGGAGCGTCTTCTTGGTGTGAGCATGACTGGTATCATGGATAACACGCTGACTAATGGCAAAGAAGGTCATTTGCCTACAATGCTGGAGAACCTGCGCCAACTTGCTGTTGATACGAACAAGGAATGGGCTGAGAAACTTGGCATTCCTCAATCAGCAGCGGTGACATGCGTGAAGCCGTCCGGCACAGTCAGTCAACTAGTTGACAGCGCGAGCGGCATCCACGCGCGGCATAACGACTATTACATCCGTACAGTCCGGGGTGACAACAAAGATCCGCTGACACAGTTCATGAAGGATCAAGGTATTCCAAGTGAACCATGTGTCTACAAGGGCGATACCACTACTGTGTTCTCTTTCCCTGTCAAAGCACCTGAAGGCGCTGTGATGCGGACGGATATGACGGCCATTGAACAACTCGAAATGTGGTTGATGTACCAACGCCATTGGTGTGAACACAAGCCGTCTGTCACTGTGTCCGTTAAGAAGGACGAGTGGCTTGATGTCGGAGCGTTCGTCTATGCGCATTTTGACGAAATGTCCGGTGTTTCGTTCCTGCCATTTGACGATCACGTCTACCAGCAAGCGCCATATCAGGACTGTGACAAGGAAGCCTATGAGGCGATGTTGGCCGATATGCCCACGTCTATTGATTGGCTCAAGTTGCAAGCATACGAGAGAGGCGACACAACAAAGAGCAGTCAGACCTTCGCTTGCTCCGGTGACTCATGCGAGCTTGTTGATATCGGGGCGTAACCCCACCCCAATTTGCTTAACTGCTGGACGCTGTGGTATAAACGCCACAGCGTCTTTTTCTTTGCAGGTAAGCGATGCCCTACGAACGACTCCCGGCCCGACTTCGCCAACTGATTCCTTCTGAGAAGGGTCAGGAGATATTCAGGCGGACATTCAATTCACAGCAAGACGCAGGTCGCTCTGAGGCCGTCTCCTTTGCGTCTGCATGGTCCGCCCTGCGTCGTGCAGGCTTTGAACGTGATGATGCGACGGGGAAATATGAGCGGGTTGAGAAGTCTAGCGGTGCCAAGCCTCTATACATGAAACGCAAAGTCTTGAACGCGGAAAAGATTATTAAATGGGCGAAATCGCAGGGCATCCCTACGACACTAGATGCAGATGATATGCACGTCACTGTGATCTACAGCAAAGACCCGTTCAGCACCGAATATACGAATATGGCGCTTATGCAGGACGAAGCGCCGATGCATTACGGCAATCACGTCGTCCGTGGCGGCAAGCGCAGCGTTGAACGCTTGGGGGAGAACGGTGAGGCTCTGGTTCTCAAGATTGAGTGCCCCCGTCTAGCCGCAGACCACTACGGTTTTCGCTCAATGGGCGCATCTTCCGATTGGCCTGACTACAAACCGCATATTACTTTGTCATGGCAGGCTGAAGGCGTAAAAGAATCCGATATTGAGCCGTTTGACGGCGATATTGTTCTCAGTGACATTTTCACTTCTTTGCTTGATGAAGATTGGAAGTCTAAGATAACAGAGAAATCCCGCAAAGATACGCTCGAAGAAAAGGTGCGTGAGCACAACGCAGAACACGGTGACAAAGGCCGTGTCACGTTGTCCATGCTGGAGCAGGTTTACGACAGGGGTGTTGGAGCATATCGCACGAACCCATCCAGCGTTCGCCCCAACGTAAAGTCGCCTGAGCAATGGGCACTTGCGAGGGTGAACGTATTCCTCCGTGCTATCCGCACAGGCAAATTCCCGTCAGGTAAATTTGATACGGATCTTTTGCCCAGCAAGCATCCGCTGTCTACTCGCAAATCCCAACCCTCCGTATCTGCCGTTCACGTCCCGTCTGCTGATTGGGAGCGAACGCGCAAAGAGGATACGTTTAAGCCACCTGCATCGGCACGTAACAATGCTCGTCGTGTTTTGCGCTGGAAGGAAAAGTATGGCGATGAGGTGAAGGGCATGACGCAAGTCGGCTGGACACGCGCCAATCAACTTGCCTCTGGTGAGAACCTTTCCCGCAACACTGTTGCCCGCATGTCAGCCTTTGCTCGGCATCGCAAGAACGCTGAGATTGATCCCAAGTTCAAAGACACGCCGTGGAAAGATCGTGGCTATGTGGCTTGGCTCGGCTGGGGCGGTACGAGCGGTGTCAACTGGGCAAACTCCATCATGGACCGCCTTGAAAAACGCCAAGTTGAAGACGACCAATTCACCACACAGGCAGAAGCTGTTGTCCGTTCAATGGATCTTGGGCTTGAAGGTAAGTTCCACGTGCATGAGCGCGAAGGACAGGCTGTTTATATGCCTGGCGAGGACCATGATGATTACCTTGAGCGCATCCGTGAAATGGCCGGTATCGAGGTTGATTCGGACGACGATGACACCCCTGTCAAGGAGGGGTTGCTTGAGCGTGCCATTTCCGCGATAATTGGGACCATTATGCAACAGGTGTCTGTAAATAAGTCCCAAGAGCAAGCCACTGTTCTCAAGGTCGATGATGAGCAGGGCCTTGTCTATGGTTGGGCGTATGTCTCGACTGAAGATGGCAAACTGCTTGTTGATACGCAAGGCGATTCCATTGAGCCGATTGAAATGGAGAAGATGGCAACGGACTTCATGCTCAACTCACGTAATGCAAAGGTAATGCACAAGGGTGAGAATGTCGGGCAGTTCGTTCATTCATTTCCGCTGACCAACGACATTATGAAGGCATTTGACATCTACTCCGACCGGGAAGGTTGGATTGTCGCCATGAAGCCAAACGATGAGAACGTGATGAAAGCCTATAAGTCGGGCGAGTACACTGGGTTCAGCATCGGAGGCAAGGCTGGCGACGTGGAGGAATATGATGCCTCGTAAACTCAAGAACATCAAACTCACTGAAATCTCGGGTGTGGATATTCCAGCCGACCCGAACGCAAAAATCACCCTCTTTAAGCGTGGAGATACCATGAAGGAAGATGACATGTCTGACGCCATGAAGGCGAAGATGAAAGAGTACATGGACAAAGGCTATTCCGAAATGGAAGCCAAGCGCATGTGCATGGGCGAGAAAACAGAGAAAGGAGGTCACGACATGGACCCTCAAGAACTCGCAGAAAAGCTGGAGGCTCTGGAGGGCCAGGTTGATGACCTGACCAAGCGGGCCGAAGGCGCAGAAGCCGAACTGGATGGCTTCAAGAAGGCGGCTGACGAGGCTGGCTTTGACGTTGAGGAAGGCAAGCTGACCAAGCGTGCTGACCCGGAATACGTCGAGGTTGACGGTGAGCGTTTCGAGAAGGCGGCTGTTCCGGCCACCATCCTGAAGGCTCTGGAAGCCAAGGAAGCCGAACTGGTCAAAGCCAAGGCAGAGCAGGAAGAAGTCGCACTCGCAAAGCGTGGCGCTGAAGAACTGCCGCATCTGGCTGGCACCGATGTTGCCAAAGGCAAGCTGCTTGCTGCCATTGACGGCGACGAGGACGTGCTGAAGGCACTCAAGGCCGCTGACGCTGCCCTGAAAAAGCAGATGGAAGAAATCGGCGCTAACCCGCTGAACGACGAGGCTTCGGCCACGTTCCGTCTGAACAAGATGGCAACCGATTACGCGAATGAGCACAAAGTGCCTTTCGAGACTGGGTTTGCTGAAGTCACCAAGTCGGGTGAAGGCGCATCGCTGATGGCCGAAGCCCGTGCAGAAGCCAACTAAGGAGGATTTGTCCAATGGCTACGAACCAAGAGCAGTTCTGCATTACGCTTGAGGCCGGTCAAGACCTCTCTGCGAAGCAGTTTCGTTTTATGACACTTGCAACAGACGGTCAGATTGATCCCACCGGTGACGGCGCACTTGCTGTTGGCGTGCTTCAGAATGACCCTGATACCGCAGGTCACGCTTCTGAAGTCGCTATTATGGGTCAGACTAAAGTGGTCGCTGGCGCTACTGTTGCGGGCGGCGCTGCTGTCGCTTCTGACGCTGCTGGTGAAGCCGTTACAGCCGCAAGCGGAGATGAGATTCTCGGCATTGCGATTGACGGCGGCGCGGATGGCGAAGTCATTCGTATTGTTTTCAACCCGCGCGGCACCGCGTAAACTTAAAGGAGCCTGAACAATGGCACAACCTACTGTAGGCGCGGTTCATGTTGATAGCGCCCTCACCAATATCTCGGTTGCATACTTCCAGAATGCGGATAACTTCGTTGCTGGTCGTGTGTTTCCGAATGTTCCGGTAGCGAAGCAATCTGATCGCTACTTCATCCTGAACAAGTCGGACACGATGCGTTCGGATAGTCTGAAGCGAGCACCCGGTACTGCCGCTGCTCGGCGTGGTTATGGTCTGGACAACACACCGACCTACTTCTGCGAAGAGTATTCGATTGCCATCCCAACTCCGTATCAGGTATATGCAAACGCTGATCCGGCAGTTGACCCTGATCGGATTGCAGCTCAGCTTGTCATGGAAGACCTTCTCATTGACCGTGAGAAAAACTGGGTTGAAACTTTCTTCAGCACGGGTGTCTGGGATAACGAAGAAACCGGTGTTGCATCTTCGCCTGCTTCGGGTGAGACTATCCAGTGGTCGGACCAGACTTCGGGTGATCCTATCGGTGATATTCGCGCAGCCAAAGACACGCTGATGGAAACCACCGGCAAAATGCCAAACACTCTGGTTCTCCAGCGTCGTGTGATGTCTGCTCTTGAAGATCATCCTGATATTGTTGATCGCATCAAGTTTTCCACCTCTACGAACGACAACCCTGCTCGCGTCAACGAGACCACGTTGGCTGCGCTGTTTGGTGTTGAGCGTATCATGGTTGCCGGAGGTACTCAGAATACTGCCGCTGAAGGTGGGACTGCCCCTTACTCGTTCATCGCAGGTAAGAGCGCCATGCTCTGCTATGCAGCACCAGCACCATCGCTGATGACACCGAGCGCAGGGTACACGTTCTCTTGGAGCGGTTATCTGGGTCAGACCAACCCCATCGGTATGGCAACCAAGCGTCGTGACGACCAAGACCTCGGTTCGATCATCGTTGAAGGCACCATGTCCTATGACCAGAAGGTTGTTGCAAGCGATATGGCGTACTTTTTTGGATCAATCGTTAGCTAAGGCTAAATGATTGAAAGCAAACAATAATTAGAGGCGGGTATTCCCCGCCTCTTTTTTGACATTTAATTTATGTTAGTTTATATGATATGGTATGCATATCAGGAGTCGCATCATGGAAATATGGAAAGATGTAATAGGATTTGAAGGTTTCTACCAGATAAGTAACTGCGGAAGGTTGAGGCGTTCTGGTAATTTTGTAACGGCTTCAAAGCCCGGTAAAGTATTAAAGCCTGTTATCGCTAATGATGGTTATGTTAGATATAGGTTATCTGCAAACTCAAGGCAAAAAAGCATAAATGCACATCAGTTGGTTGCAGAAGCCTTTCTTGGTGAAAGACCTACTGATAGGCACATCGTAGCCCATAATGATGGCGACAAGCAAAACAACTACTTGGATAATCTAAGATGGGCTACACCAGCAGAGAATGCTTTTGATAGAGTTCTTCACGGGACAAATAAAGGAAAAAACTACGGAAGAAAGCGCGTTCTTTCTGACGATGAGGTGTATGCTATCAGAGCAGACACTCGCCCGAACTACATTTTAGCAGAAGAATATAATGTATCAAGAAGTTGCATACATCACATAAGGAAGCGGTTATCTTACAAGCATTTGCCACCTAGAGAAGGGGATTTCCAAACTGGAGAGGACAAAAGGGTATTCTTCTCTGATGAAGATATACGCAAAATCAGACAAGACAAAAGAAGTTCATATGTTATCGGCAAAGAACTTGGTGTATCAGCAAGTACTATACAAAAAATATGGAAGCGGGAAACATACAAGTCTGTGCCCGATGATGCGACCGGGTTGTCCTCACGACAAAAGAAACACACGAAGAAAGGCCGTCCTGCTATCAACTTTATTAATGTTGATGAAAACACAATGAAGATAATCTTCAGGAATGGAATGGAATGTATTTTTGACGCAGACGACTTTGATAGATTGAAGACATATAGATGGAGGTATGTTTCAAACAGAGAAGGTGGATATGCTGGTGCTGAAATATATGGAAAAACTACAAAAAGGATATTTATGCATAGATTGATAATGAACTGTCCAGATGGTTTTGTGGTAGATCATATTAATGGAAATAGGCTTGATAATCGTAAATCAAACTTGAGGATAGTGACGAGAAGGCAAAACGGTAAAAATCGTGGAGTCAACTACAACAACACCTCTGGCTATAAGGGAGTAACATTTGACAGTCGCAGCAATAAATACAGAGCGTCTATAATGAGCGACTACAATCTCATCTACCTCGGCACATTCCAAACAGCCGAAGAAGCCGCAGAAGCCTACGCCGAAGCCAGCCGCAAGTATCACGGCGAATACGGCAGGACTCACCTTGACGACTAGCACCTAGAAAGCCGCCCTTTTTCGTTGTATTATACCCAAAGCACTTATGGAGAAACTCATGGCTCGTATCCCCGAACGTAAATTTGATCCTGCGCAACCCGTCATTGCGCGTAAACACTTCACGGCTAATGGGCGCAAGTATGTTCCTGGCACACCTCTTGATTGGCGCAGCGCGTCTATCTCACAGCGTCGTGTAGCCCAGATGTTTGACGCTGGGAAACTTATCCATAACGATAAAATGGATGTAATTGAGCGTGTAAATGCGCCGGAAGTTACCGTTGAAGATAACCCGCTTGAGTCGCTGGACTACTATACCGATGACCTCGACGCCATTGATGACATGAAGGAACTGCGCGCGATTGCCGATGAGATTGGCGCGGGTTACAAGGTAAGCAAGAAGGATCAGCGTCAGGCTATCCGTGACAAAAGGGCTGAGATGTGACTGCAACCTACACAGACCCATCCAACTCAGCCAACGACGCGGTGCGTTTCCTCGTTGGTGATACTGATGTTGCCGATGCGCAACTGCAAGATGAGGAGATTGCTTTTGCTCTCTCCGAAGCAGGTAATGATAATTATCTAGCTGCTGCTATCTGTTCGCGGTCTCTCGCCGCCAAATACGCCTCATACGTTGACACCAAGTTTGAGGATGTCTCATCAGACTATTCCAATCTGCGCGACAATTATTATGCCCTCGCTACGCGCCTAGAAGCGCAGTCCAAGAAGTATGGTTCTCGTGGGCTTGGACTGCCCAATGCAGGTGGCCTCACCTATTCCGACATTGAGGCCAACGACCTGAACGACGACCGTGTTCAGCCGAAGTTCAAGCAAGACCAATTTGCCAACCCCCCGCATGGCTATGATCCAGACATCTACGGATATTGATTGCTTTGTCATTGGTTCTGGCCCGTCGCTGACAGGTTTCGACTTCTCATGTCTGCCAAAATCCACTCCGCGCATCGGAGCAAACAAAGGTGCATGGATCGCTGATTGCCAAACTCTCGTCACGCTGGACAGACACTTCCCTCGCAAGTGTAGAGCAGAAATCGAGGCGTTTGACGGTGAAGTCATCATTGCCACATTGAAAGACGAACCCCGACTTATTGAAAAGGCCACCTACGTTAAACGTGAACGCGGCGATGGGTTTAGTAATGCAGGTGCATTACGTGGATATGACTCTGGCTTTACATCCCTCAACCTTGCATGGCAACGCGGTTACAAGAACATCGCCCTCTTAGGTTTCGACTTCAAATGGGATGGGCGCAAGACGCACTTTCACGACGGCTATCAGAACCAGAACAGCAAGACACCGCAGATGCTGGAGCGATGGGCGCTGGCCTTTGACCGCGTTGCGCATCTGGTGAATTGCACAAACTACGTTGGGCCGCTAGGCTCGAATGTAACTGCCTTTCCAACCCGACCACTGGAGGATCTCTATGGATGAAATAGCAGAACGTGAGCGCAACAAGTACGAGCGTATGTGGGATGTCTCAGCATACCGTAATCACGCGCCTGGAGAGTCATTGGCTAATTACGCTTTCGCCGCCATGAAGATGCGCAAAGGCGATAAACTGATCGACTTTGGCTGTGGCACTGGACGACCTGCTGCTCAGTTCCAGCGTCTCGGCGCTTCTGTCATTGGCGTTGACCACGCAACAAACTGCCTTGACCAAGGTGTGAACATCACCTTCCTGCAATGCTGTTTGTGGGATCTGCCTCCCGACCTTCTGTGCGATTACGGCTATTGTACGGACGTGATGGAACACATCCCGCCTGAGAAGGTAGATGATGTTCTGTCAGAAATCCGTCGAGTCGTGCGCAATAAGGTGTTCTTCCAGATCGCGACATTTCCTGATGGGATGGGTAAGCGTATTGGCGAAACTCTACATCTCAGTGTTCACGGGCCTGAATGGTGGAGTGCCAAGTTGAGCAAACACTGGGGGAGTGTTATTGTAAACGGAACACGTAACTGTATAGCGATTGTGCAATGATCTTTGTCACCGGCTGCGCCCGTTCAGGTACAACACTTATCACCCGTATGCTTGAAGCATGTGGGGCGGAACTCGGTGACTGTGGTGGCCTTGCTGAACACATGCCGTTCAAGAATAGGGTATTGAAGCCTTATCTCCGCAAGAACGGCGCAGATTGCATGGGTCAATCTCCGCTCCCTGATTGGGAAAACCTGTTGCCGTATCCAGAACTCTATGAGGATACGATGCGGTACGCCGGTGATGTAGACGTCATCAAGGACGTTAAGACGGCTTTGATTTGGCCCCGCATGGTCGAGGCGTTTCCTGACGCCAAGTGGTTGATAGTCTATCGGCATCCAGACAAGATCGCTGAATCCTGTATGCGCACCAAGTTCATGATGAAGTTGGGCAGTCATGAAGCGTGGAAGGAGTGGGCGGAGCATTATCATTCCTGCTGTGAAGAGTTGAGCAAAGTTGCTGATACGAAAACCGTTGTCACGTCAGACGTGATCGACGACGTAACCGCGTTAGAAGAAGTGGTTGACTGGCTCGGCTTTGAGTTTGACGCCAAGAAGGTGAAGAAGTGCATCCGCAAGGACAAGTGGCATGGCGACAAGATTGAATAAGGATGTACAGCGGCTGATCGCCACACACGGTTATGCCGTGTCCTTCAGTCGTGCGCAGTCTGGTGGATCATATGATCCTGCTACAGGGACGGTGACAGGCGGTAGTGGGGTCACATGGACTGGTCGAGGGGTCTATGTGAACTACCGCGATGAGGAAGTGGACGGAACTTCGATTACAACGGATGACAGGAAGTTGTTGCTTCAGGCTGTGGGCTTGAGCACAGAGCCGGAACCTGGAGATGTTATTGACGATACGGTGCAAGTCATCAACGTACAGAAACTCCAGTCCGGCTCGACCGTGATTGGGTATATGTTGCAGACGCGGGGGTGATAGTATGCAGATGCGAGTTTTCACAAAAGGTATGAGTATTGAGGATCAAGCCAAGCAACTTCGTCAGGATATTGGTGCGCTTAAATACAGAACACTAAATGCAATGGCTGATCTGATTGCTGACACAAGTCCTGTTGATAGTGGGACGTATGCCAAGAATCACGAAGTTGCTTTGCGAAGTGGCTCTTTCTCACCAAACGTCGTTCGTGATCCAAGCGCGCCCCGGCGATCAAAAGGTGAGGCTGTAAATGCGGAAGCAGCCAAAGATTTTGGTAGAAAAGCCATGAAGGACGATATTAAAAGTTTTGGCTTACTTAACGCTGCTGGAGCCATTCGTTCTTTGGCTGATCCAGATCAAAACAACTTCGTGTTTAGAAACAACACTGTTTATGCCAATTTCGTGGAGGCAGAACACGCTGTTTACGCAAGAGCGCGACGTGAAGTTGCTCAGGTAATTGCTGCGTCTGCGAGGAACCGATAATGCCAATCGTCAACGATATACGCGCAACGCTAGACACAGCATTGGCGGCGGCTTCAGACCTTCCAGCAGTTGCCTTTGAGAACGCACCGTTTGAGCAAAACGCCGGAACACCTCATCTTCGTGTTGCTTTCTTTCTTACGTCACGTCGCCCAGCTACGCGCGGACCTAATCCGCAACATCGCTATCAGGGTCTGTATCAAGTCACAGTTGCTGTCCCAACCGACCAAGGAACGGGCGCAGCGCTTGAGTATGCAGATTTGTTGCTCACTGAGTTTGACGGTTCCAGCGACATTGACGGGACGCCGACAGTCTCAATTGAATACGCAGAACTTGGAACGCCATTCTACGATGATCCATTCTATTGTGTTCCTGTTCAGATCGCTTGGTATGTATATGCGCAATAAAAGAGGAGGCATTTCTGCCTCCTCTGAAGTGTGACGTTAAAGCATTGTAGAACGTATGACCAATCTTGATATACACTTTGATTTCCAAGGATCATCAACCCTACCCCTTAATCTAGGGATACACT
>Ga0209953_1000696_pt1 | contig 11619 bp, 16 predicted proteins | sample SalPonred_H2O_MG_FD_185713 | JGI IMG/M metagenome (GOLD analysis project Ga0209953, IMG submission 185713) | Salt pond water microbial communities from South San Francisco under conditions of wetland restoration - Salt Pond MetaG... | ecosystem: Environmental > Aquatic > Non-marine Saline and... | reverse complement strand
GATAAATCAAAATAAAACTACAATTAATGAAGGTAGTACAAAGTTATATTGAATATTTACAACCAGATAGTTTTAAAATTGAGATAGATTATGCATATATTATAATGCTTAGTTCTCTTTTATTAAAAAAACACTATGGTGGTTCTACATTATATACAAATGAAATAACTTCCAATTATTTTTCTGATATTGGTTTTCCATTGGAATATAACATAGATGTTGTAAACAAATATCATAGTAAAATATTTTCATTATCTAAGTTTGCAACAATGGCCCACCAAAATGAACCATTTATTCATTGTGATTTAGATACTTTAATTTTAAAAAAACCAAATTTAGGTATAAAAAAATCTCCTTATATATTTTCCCATCCTGATGTTAAAGTTTTAGATGATGCATTAAATAAAGATGATAGTTACCAATCACATATATTATCCAAAGAAAATTTAGATTTATATGATAGTTATTTAAAAAACTATTATCTTTTAAAAGATGATTTTAAATACCATAAAGAAAAATTCAACTGGCCAGGAAACGATTATATAGATTTCCAAGATATACCAAACATGAATTTCATTGCGGTGAAAGAAGAATTTGATATCATGAAAACCTCTATAAATGATACCTTGAATATTGTGAATGAAACTCATTTAAACAATAATAAACAATGGTCAGATGCAATGTTTATAGAACAATTTTGCTTTCCAATTTATCTTAAAAAATATAATTCTAGATTTAATAAAATATGTAAGAGGAATTCAGTTGAAAAATTTAAATATAAAAAATCACAATTTTTATTATCCAGAGCTCCAACTTTAGAGATACCTTATGTAGATTCTACCGAGAAAATTAAAAATGGTACATTTGATGAATTGTTTCCATTAAAATTTAGAGTAAATCAGTATTGTACCGAATGTAATCGAAACCACAATATAGTTCATAAAATAAAAACACCAAAAGAATTAGGAGATAATTTGAATTTAGATTTTCTTGGGTTTTATCATGTAGGTGGTAGTAATAAAAAAATACCAATACTACAAGCAATGATTATAGGACACATTATAAAACATTTTGGTGAAGAATATGTAATGCGGGTTCATAACTACTTTAAAAAACAAATATACTCTAAACAAGGTTTGGTAAACAAGATTAGTCATGGTGAATACTTGTACGAATATTTGAGTGGTAATAAGATATTTACCTCCTCATTTAAGTCTAGTATTTTTTAGAATAGTGTATCAAAAAATAATAACATACTATACTTATAATAAAGTAAGTTAGTATGGAAAATAAAAACGAAAAGATATTCCCCAACTTCGATCCAACTTCTGATTTATCTCAGGCAGGCAAACAACGAAAAATGAAAAGGGGTTTGGGTGCAAAACCACTCCTTAAATCAGAGATACAAGAAGTACAAAAGAAAGCTCGTTCCGCTATGGAGGCTGCAAGACTTCTTGGAGTTTCTTATAACACTTACAAAAAATACGCAAGAAAATACGAAATCTTTGAGGATTTAAAAAATCCAAATGGAGATGGTATTCGTAAAGGATATAATATCAAACGAGGTAAGTTTTCTCTTGATGATATTTTAAAAGGTAAGTACCCAGATTATCCTGTTTGGAAACTTAAACAAAGATTACTCAATAATGGTTATATGCTAGAAAAGTGTAATAATTGTGGATTTGAAGAACAAAGGTTAACGGATGGTAAAGTTCCCTTAGTACTCGATCACCTTGATGGCGATAAATGTAATCACAAATATGAAAACCTCAGAATGTTGTGCTTCAATTGTTCGTTTTTAATTAACGGAAATTTAACAGGTCCTCGTAAAGAATATGAATATTGATCCATTAAAATACAAGATTGATTATTTAATGAGACAATCTTTAATATTACCTCCACATATAAACAAAGATCAACTATTAAATGTTGCATCAACTTGTTTTGATGAAACTATTATTATATATTCACCAACCGAGTGTATATATCAGTGGTCTAGTAAGGTAATTGATAATTCCGAATATCGTAATAAATTGAATAATACTTTAAAACAAAATAATAATAATATCGAATGTATATATTGTGGATATGATTTAGAAATTTATGATATATTTTTTACAGAAGAATGTTCAAATATCAATATTCATTTTTGGCCAACTGCTATTTTAATTGAAACATTCCAAATGAGTTTTTGGGGAAGATGTAATGATAAAAATACCACAATGAGTGATTGGTTTAATACAATATATAATATTAAACCAACCCCAACTATTAATAAATTATATAAACATTATAATAACAGACCGAGAACCCATCGTGCAATAATGATGGATAATTTATGTAAAAATAATTTATTAGAGATGGGTTATAATTCATGGAATGAGTTTATTGACTCAGATAACCAAGGGGATTATGATAATAATATTGTTCCTCACTATTCTTTTAGATACTGGAATGAAGAGATACTTAAAATTGATGAGTTTTCTTCTAAAAACCTCAAATATAAAAACATTTTCACAGATGATGTCTTTAACTTAAATTCTTTGTTTATTTTAGTTGGTGAAAGTTCTGCCATTATTCCTTATGTTACAGAAAAGACTTATAAATGTTTGTTATTTGGGCTTCCTTTTTTAATATATGGATCTAAAAATCACAATAAAGAATTATTAAAACTTGGGTTTGAATTATATGATGAACTTTTTGATTATTCATTTGAAGAACTAGATTCTTTGGATGATAGGATTTCAGGTGTAATAAATAATATAGAAAACCTTAAAGATAAGGATTATGATGAATTATATAAAAAAGTAGAACCTAAATTACTAAGAAATAAAAATAGAGCACTTGAATTAATAAAAAATGATGAATTTGTACCAAATTTTCTTATAGAATATTATAATAAATTTGTAAATGTAGAATAAATTTTGTATCTTTGTGTAAAGAAAATAGAATATGAGTTATATTATTGGAAATCCGTGTGTAAGTGTATGTGATACCGCTTGTGTAACTGTCTGTCCAGTAGATTGTATCCACGGCCCTATTGATATAGATGGTAGTGGAATCGAAGTTGAAGGAATGAGTGAAGAAGATAAAAAAGGAAAACAATTATTCATTGACCCATCTGAATGTATTGATTGTGGTGCTTGTTTACCTGAATGTCCTGTTGATGCAATTTACGAATCCGAGGAAGATGCTATTAAAGAAGAAGGAGATGATTCTTCGGTAAAAAAGAATTATGAATTTTTTGGAAAAACTTGGGAAAAATAATTTGGAAATATTAAAAATAATTCGTATCTTTACAAAAAAATAAATATTTATATATAGTTAAAATCAAAAGTTATGGTAAAATTCTTTGAAGTAGTGGTAGAAGTTGAGGTTGCAACACTTAAAAATGGCAACCCGAAGATGAAAAAAGAAATCTACTTAGTAGATGCACAATCAGTAACCGAAGCAGAATCACGAGTAGTTAGTGATTTCGAACAAAGTGGAGTTCAGATTGATTACAAAGTAAGTGGAGCAAAAGAAAGTAGAATAATCAGAGTAATTGAATAATGAGTAAAGAATCTCAAATTAAAGAAGTTGAAGTAAAGACCAAGGTTGCCAAGAGATTTCCTCCTGGTGATCGTTGGTCTCCTCTTTCTAATACCACTGTTGTATTAGATTCACTTACTGATGTTCTTGAATTCATTTACCAAGATACGGGCAAAACTCAATTCTACATGGATGCTAGTGAAGGATATGTTTATATTGTAGATAAAGAAGAAATTATTATAGAACCAGAATTAGAAAAAAAATGGAGTTTATATGGCGAAGATTAAAATGAAAAAACTACACAAAATACTATTATCTACATTACTTATAGTTGCAATCACTTTTCCTAAATCAGGACTAATTCACAGATACAAAACTGTAGAAGAACTTGAGGAAGATGGTGAGATTCATATTGGTATATGATTATTTAACCAATTTCCTATATTTATAATAAACTAAATAAAACAAATAATTATGAAAACACTTTTAATTATCATAGGACTTATAGCTGCTTTATACGCAGTATTTCATTTTTTAATAAAAAAAACATCAGAAAAAAATGAATCCGATTCCAAAAATTTTGGAAATGGTGATATTATTACATGGGATTCAACTGATGATAAAGTCACAGATATCAAAAAAGAGGTTAAAGTAAAAAAAGAAATTAAGGAAGTTTCTTCTTCAATTAAAGGAAAACCTACAAAATCAAAACTTAACTCTCTTACAAAACAACAATTAGTTGATGCTGTAAAAAAAGACCACAATGTAGATTTAGATATATCAGTTAAAAAATCAACACTAGTAAATAAAGTTTACTCGATTTACAATAAAAAGTAAAGGAAAAAGATTTTGAGTTTAAAATCATTAATTACCGAAACAGTAGTAGTTGATTCAATGTATGACATTGAACAAGAATTACTTGATATTAAAGAAAGTATTTTAGAACAATTGATACAAGAGGGTGTTGATGATCCTGGTATCTTAAAATGTGTTTTCATGGCAGGTGGGCCAGGTTCTGGTAAATCGTTCACTGCCAAAGAAATTTTTGGTGTAGGAAAAGAATATACAAACTCTTTTTCAGCATCAGGATTAAAAGTTGTAAACTCGGATTCAGCCTTTGAAAAAGGATTAAAAGATAATGGTATTGATCCAAAAGATTTAGCAAAAATTGAAAAAGATGATCCAGAACTTTGGGATAAAATTACTGGTAAAAATTCAATTCGATCAAAAGCAAAAGACCTTACTCAAAAACAACAATCATTTTATGAGGCGGGTAGATTGGGTATGATTATCGATGGTACTGGTGATGAAGTTCAGAAAATCAAAAAGAAAAAAGAGCGAGCAGAAAAATTAGGATATGATTGTTATATGGTTTTCGTAAACACTTCATTAGAAGTTGCATTAGAAAGAAATAGAAATAGAGATAGAACTTTACCTGATGATTTGGTAACTGATATTTGGAAAGCATGTCAAAACAACTTGGGTAAGTTTCAATCTATTTTCTCTGGTAATATGGTAATTGTAGATAATACCGTTTACAAACCTATTAATAAGAACGTTCAGAAGGCAGTTGATTCTTTTATTAGAAAACCTATTTACAATAGAATTGGTAAAAAATGGATTCAAACTGCTAGAGCTCTTAAGAAATCAAAAATGATAAAATAATACAAAAATTCCATATAATACCTATATATTATACTTTTTTTTCGTTTTTCTTCATAATTTTATATTTAATAAAAATAAATTAACAATTTAATTATTATGGAAAACTTAACCGAAGAAATTGGAAGAATTTGTAATCTACTTGAAGATGCAGTTGAAGAGCAAGATTGGAAATTAGTTCAAAAAATGATAGATGACTTAGATGATGTTTATACTCAACTTGAAAAGACAGATTCTGGATATTATTATGAAGATTAAAATCTACCAACACTTATGAAACGAATTATTAGTGGTGGTGATGATATCTTAGGATAATCTACTTATAGAAAATTACATCACTTAAATTTTCATGAAAGAAGTAAAATTAGAAAGAGCAGTAATAGAAGTTTTTGGGGGATGTAACTATTCATGTCCAATGTGCCCTCAGTCAACTGGTAGAGGTTCTAATTGGACAAGAATGATGCCTCTTAAAACTTTTACCAAAATACTAGATGATATTACTTCAAAGTATGGTAAACCTGTTATTAACTTGGAGGGTAGTGGTGAAGCAACTCTAAACAAGTATTTACCACACTATATTCAAGAGTGTACCAATAGGGGTTTGCAATCTTTCATGTACACAAATGGTTCAAGATTTAGAGGCAAATTGATGAGAGATTCAATTGATGCCGGACTTTCATTTGTTAGATTCAGTTGTATTGGATATAATCAAGAACTTTACAAAGAATGGATGTCAAAAGATAACTTTGAACTACTTAAAAATAATGTAAAAGAAACCCAAGATTATATCAAAGAAAGTGGTAGTGATTGTGAAGTAAGTAGTTACCACTTAATCATTGATAATGAAAATATTGATTATGAGGTAGAACAATATCGTAAATCATTTATCGATGAATTGGGTACAGTTGGTTATATTTGGAAAATGCATAATTGGAGTGGAAATTATGATCCAAGTTATGGTAGAACTGGAAAAGTTAAGAAAACTTGTGGTAGGCCATTTGCACCAGAAATTACAGTTCGAGCTGGTGGATTAGATGGTAAACACGCTGCAGTAACTCCTTGTTGTCAAACAATGGGCCCACCCAATGAAGATAAATCAGTACTTGGTCATTTAGATGATTCTACCATTGACGAAGTTTATTGGGGAGAAAAATACGAAGAATTGAGAAAACTCCATAGAGAAGAAAGATTCGATGAAATCGATTACTGTAAGAATTGTGATTTCCTAGTTACAGAACCAGAAGTACTTGTTTGGTCAAACGATCCTAAAGCAAAAATAAACAAAATGCTGGGTACTAATTTTTCTTTATCTGAATATCAAAAATAATTTCAAAAAAATTTGGAATTATCATTTTTATTTCGTATATTAGTTTTACAACATTACGAGATAATAATATGAAACCCTTTCCAGAAAATTTCCAAAAAGTTGTCGATTTCTTAAAAGAAATGCATATAGAAGTTGTAATTAACCAAATGACATGCTTCATGGGTCATAGTACTAATAAGGTATGTATTCACCACAATTATAATTTAGAAAAAAATGGTTTGTATGCTCTCTTACATGAAGCTGGACACGTTCTCCAAGATGATACTCAATTTGGTCCAAATCATTACAAAAAAATTGATGATGATGAGCAACCAAAAAAATTCAAAATGTATCAATTTATGAATGAGGTGAATGCTTGGGATAATGGATACGACCTTGCACTTGAGTTGGGAATTCAATTAGATGAAAAGGGATTCCATAAATCAAAGGAGGAAGCTCTTTTAACTTATTATGTGTAAAAAAATAAAAAAAGACTTGTATATGTTAAATCTTTTTCGTATATTAGTTTTGTAATTGATTGATGGCCTTAAAACATAAATTATGAGTAAATACAACAGTTCTTCTTATTGGTTATCGGATTGGGAAAACGATGACATTATTGTAGAAACCCTCAACGATGTTGAAAAAAAATCCCTTGACCTTTATAAACTCGCTTCTGCAAAGAGAGCGATTTCAAACTTCGTAAACATTGTAACTAACGATAACATCAACGTTAAGTTCAACACTCGTGGTAACTCTTATACTGATGGTAAATCAGTTGTGATTGGAGCTCGTGTAGTAGAGCCCAAAGATTTCGATATAGCAGTTGGATTGGCATTACACGAAGGTTCACATATCAAACTTTCAGATTTTGATTTACTAAGAAACTTGAATTCTTTGATTCCTCAATATCTTACTGAAGGTGCAATCAAGAAAGGTATTTATAACTCTACTGAAATCATCAAGAACCTTTGGAACTATGTTGAAGATAGAAGAATTGACCAATTCGTATTCTCATCTGCTCCTGGTTATCGTGATTACTACCGAGCTATGTATGATAAGTACTTCAATGATAAGTTGATTGATAAGGCACTTCTCTCAGATGAACATACTGAGGAGAATGTGGAATCTTATATGTTCCGAATCATCAACCTTCACAATAAAAATACTGATTTGAGTAAACTAAAAGGACTTCCTGAGATTTACAAGTTAGTTAGTCTTAACACAATATCTCGTTTAAAGAGTTCTAACGATACTTTTGAGGTTGCACTCGGTATATTCGCGGTAATCCTTAAAACTCTCACTCCAGTTCCCCAAGATGGTGATGATACACAACAAGGTGATTCTCAACCACAAGATGGTGAAAGTGGTGAAGGTAATGGTGGTGATTCAACTCAAACAGAAGTTTCTGATGAAACTAATGATGATATGGGTGGTGTTGGTGTTTCTTCTGATGATATGGAAAGTAACCAATCTTCCCAATCAACTGAATCTCCAAAACAAGAACTTTCAGATAGACAAAAACAATTACTTGATAAGAAAATCCAAAAACAAAAGGATTTTATGAGTGGTGATGTTCAGAAAAAAGCCATCTCTAAAAAGGATAACGAAAACCTTGATGCCATTGATGAAAGTGGTTCTGAAATCACTTCGGTTGGCAATGGTGTTGATACTGGTTGGGGTAACTATCCTCAAAAGGGAATTGATTGTATTGTGGTTAAAAAATTGACTAAATCACTATTGGAATCTGAAATGTTCCCAATGACAGATAAAGATTATTGGAATACAGAAGATGGTCCTATTAGGATGCATTTTCAAAAAGAAATAAATGAAGGAATTAAATTAGGAACTATTTTAGGTAGAAAACTTCAAGTTCGTGGAGAAGATAGAAATACAGTTTTTAACAGACAAAAAGTTGGTAAAATTGATAAAAGAATGTTATCATCTTTAGGATTCGGTAATGAAAATGTTTTCCAATATACGGAGATAGATTCTTACAAAAAGGCCAATCTTCATGTTTCCATTGATGCTAGTGGTTCAATGGGTGGTGATAAATGGTCGCAAACTCTAACCAATGTAGTTGCCCTTTGTAAGGCAGTTGATATGATTCAAAACCTTAACATCCAAGTTTCATTTAGAGGAACTTCAAAAAACAAACCTTATGTGGTTCTTGCATACGATTCAAGAGTTGATAAGTTTTCTAAGGTAAAACAAATGTTCCCTTCCTTTCGTGTATTTGGTACAACTCCTGAAGGATTATGTTTCGAGGCAATCATGAAAGAGTTTTTACCTTCAACTAACGATATGGATTCTTACTTCTTAAATATTTCAGATGGTGAACCTTATTTCCAATCTAACTCTTATTACTATGGTGGAACTCCTGCAGAAAATCACACTCGTAAAATGGTAAAACAAATCGAAGGTATGGGTGTTAAGACTCTTGCTTACTTCGTTGGTGGTCAATACGATGGTGATTTATCAATGGATAACTTCAGAAGAATGTATGGTAATGGGGCCGAATTTATAAACGTTACGAATCTTACTCAAGTTGTTAAGACAATGAACCAACTTTTCCTCCAAAAATAATTGGGGGAAAATTTGGATTTCTCATTTATTTTTAGTATATTAGACTTCTAAAATGATTGATACCCCTAAAAAGATACAATATGTTATATAAGATTGAAAATTCCGAAAAAGCCCTCTCAATGATTGGAGGTATTTCCTTAAAAGGATACATCACAGGTTATACCTATTCTCAGATTGTAGAGGTAATTGGTGAAGCAACTTTCCCAACCGAAAGTGGTGATGGTAAGGTTCAAAAAGAGTGGGTGATTCGTGATGGTAACGATGTGTTTACTATCTACGATTGGAAAACCTACGATGTAGAGTACACCACTACTCAGTTAACCTGCTGGAATGTTGGTGGACGTATTTACGCTGGTGATTTTATCGAAAAAATAGAAAAAAAACTTGAAGAAAAACTTGGAATTCTTAATTAAATTTCGTATATTAGATGTATAATCAAGTGGGAGAGTTTCCCCATATATTTAACCCTTAAAACACAAATTATGACAAAAGATTTTACAATCGGATTAGTACCAAATGAAGTTTACAAAGTTGAACAATTTGGTAACACATTTAAATTAGTTGATACTCAAGGTAACAAAGTTGGTGCCATGGGTACAACTTCACTTCGTAAATCTGCTTTCAATAAAGGTAAGGCGGTTCAAGCTTATATAAACAAGAATGGTAAGAAAACCTTTCGTAAAGTTGATATGGAAGTTTACAACTCATTAGTAATTCCAATGAATACTCAAAATGGTGGTGTTCAATTCGAAGATAATTCAGACCACAACTCCATTAAAGATTTTATCCACCAAGGTTCAGTTCAATTGAAACCACAAGAATTGGTGATGGCTGATTTGAAATGGAAATACCTTATCCGTTCCGCGGTAAGAGCTAAGAACATTATGATGACTGGCCCTGCTGGTTGTGGTAAAACCATGGCTGCTAAGGCATTGGTAACGGCACTTGACCGTCCTGATTTCTACTTTAACTTGGGTGCAACTCAAGACCCTCGAGCAACTTTGATTGGTAATACTCAGTTCGATAAGAATAAGGGAACTTACTTCTCAGAATCATCCTTTGTGAAAGCAATCAAAACTCCAAACGCAGTTATCCTTTTAGATGAGTTATCCCGAGCTCATCCTGATGCTTGGAACATCTTAATGACCGTTCTTGACCAAGGTCAAAGATACCTACGATTAGATGAGGCAGAAGGTTCACCAATTGTGAATGTTGCCCAAGGTGTTACCTTCATCGCAACCGCAAACATTGGTAATGAATATACTTCAACTCGTGTAATGGATAGGGCGATTCTCGATAGATTCGTAACTATCGAAATGGATGTTCTTAATGACGAACAAGAATTTGGATTACTCAAGTTTATGTTTCCAGAAGTTAATGAAGATGACCTCAAGGCAGTTGCAGAGATTGCTCACCACACTCGAACTCAATCAATGAGTGATTCGGGTAAAGTAACTTCAATGGTTTCCACACGAGCTTCAGTTGAAATGGCTGGTTTAATCTACGATGGTTTCAATTTGTTCGAATCGGCTGAGATTTCAATCTTTCCATTTTTCTCACAAGATGGTGGTGTTGATTCTGAAAGAACTTATATCAAACAACTCGTTCAAAAGTATGTAAAGGACGAGAATGGTGAACCACTTTTCAATGAAGTGGATGGCCAAGAAAAAGATTCGGATGATATTCCGATGTTTTAGGGTTAATCATTTATAAAAAGGTGGAGTGAAAACTCCACCTTTAACTCATAAAATTGCACAAAGATTATATGAAATATAAAAAAATAGTAGGATTTGGTGATAGTTTTGTACAAGGTTTAATAAAAGAACCGATTTCTCTTACTGAAAAAGAAATGAGAGAAATAAATTTTATCACTCAAATTGGAAAAAAACTAAATATAGAATATGAAAACTATGGAGTTAGAGCTTATGCACAAAATTCAATTGCATTTGAAGTTATTAGATATTTACAATCGAACAAACCATCCAAAGATACTCTTTTTTTAATATTTTGGACTGGATTTGGAAGAATAAATTATTATTCCGATGTACATAAAAGATATGAACCAATGGATGGAGAAGTGAAAAGTGATATTCACTCTTTTAGTAGTGGTACTGATTTTATGAATTTAATTTACTCAAATAATATAAACATTAGAGGAATTCATAGTTTATTAACTTCTATAAATCAGCCATTTTTAATGTCTAATAGTTTTCTAAGATTACAAGATATTGAATACATTAATTTTCAAGGCATCGAATCCAATTGGATTACTGAAACATTATTTGAAATATGTACTGGTCCAATGGAAACTCCATCTGATTATATGACAAATCACGATGATGGTAGATTTTATATTAAAACACATCCTAATATCGCTGAGTGTGGCCATCCATCTATTGAAGGACATAAAGTAATTGCTGATAAGTTAATTGATTATATTCAAACTAATAATTTTGATATTTCAAAATAATTTCGTATATTTGTTACAAATAAAAAGATATGGTTGCACTATTAAGAGAAGATTGGATTAAAGA
>Ga0209953_1000695_pt1 | contig 11619 bp, 11 predicted proteins | sample SalPonred_H2O_MG_FD_185713 | JGI IMG/M metagenome (GOLD analysis project Ga0209953, IMG submission 185713) | Salt pond water microbial communities from South San Francisco under conditions of wetland restoration - Salt Pond MetaG... | ecosystem: Environmental > Aquatic > Non-marine Saline and... | reverse complement strand
TTTAGAGACAAGCAGTTATTGTGGGGCACTGGAAAATTGGGGTATAAAAATAGCTCAGAGTATGTTAGTGTATATAGATACAAGAAACTTGGATTAGAAGAGGTTGCACATCTATCATGAATGTTTTATCAAGACTGCATTTGTCTCCACACAAAGAACCGCAGGGCACCGCATACATCGTAGGAGAGCGTAAAGCACTTAGAGAACTGGCACGAGCACTGGATCGTGCGGCAAGTTCGCCTATCGGAACGGATACTGTAACACTGTATGGAACAGACGGACACCCTTACACGGTGTTCATCACAAAAGAAGTGTCAGAAGAAGAATGGCAGGATTTACAAGATCCAAAACAGCTATCTGCTGTGCAGGTGTGGGAAGAAGTAAAACAAGAATGTCAGCAGGACGTTTAAAGTCCTGCTAATCTTGCAATATCAATGAGATCGTGATCTATGTCGTCTTTGATCTTTTTGCATGAGCCTGGTTCTCCGGCCTTTTTACCTGGAACTTTACGATAGCCTTTCCAGCACTTGTCATAGATTTTGCTGTTTCCGTGACGTTCACCTTCCTCTATCTGTTCTTCGGTTAGACCCAAGGTAGTCCAACTTTGATTGCCGCACTCTGAACAGATATCTTCATCCTTGCGGTTATCGCTGTGCTTGTCTCTCAGTTTGTCTCTTTCGTCGGCAGTTAGCTTTCTGCCCTTTTCCTGGGCTTTTTCTCTAGCGGCATCCATATACTTTTCGCCGTGCTTTTTCTCGCCAGCTTTAGCAAGTATAGCGTTCATATCTTCATCAATATCATCTTCAAAAACATCGCCATCTTGCGTAGGCGCCATTCTTTCAACCATCTTTTGTGCAGCCATGCCTGCCATTTCACCGAACTTCTTTTCAACACTCTGTGCTACGGCGGTAGGACCTTTAGGAAATGTGCCTTGTTCTCTGTCATAATGGCTCATCACAAAGTCAGCAACTTCTTTGATAGTGTCCTTGTCCATTGCCTTTTTCATACCTTTTTTAGCGAGATGTTTTGCTACGTTTTTCTTTTTGATAGGATTGCCAAACTCGTCTGTGTCGGTTGTTTCATCATCTGGTTCGAATGGAGGTTCGTCGTCTGCTTCCTCTACCATGTCTCCGAAGTCGAGTTCATCAACTACTTCAGGTGCATTAGCTTCTAACCAATCCTTTATGAGCGGACGCACACATTCTTGTGGATCTTCTTTTGAGATTTTTTTAATCTCAGCAAACAGCGACGGGTCATCGATAATACCTTGGAGGCTTTCTATAGCATTCGTTCCATCTACTCCAGCAGGGAAGGTTTCTGCAACAAGATCTTGCAAATTGTCTATTGCAACTTTTTGTTCTTCCTCGTCGTTACTGGTAATTGCACTTTCTTCGCCGAGCATCAATGCCCAGTTTTCAAAACTGCTTAACGGATCTTCTTTTACTGTCTCTGCTGATGTGTCTTCTGTGTTTTCTGTTGTCATTGCGACTATGTCGTCATAGCCTATTGTTTCATCTTCTTGCATTAGTCTGTATAACACAGGGAATACATTTTCTAATTCTTCTTGGAAACTGTATACCGTAAATTTATTTTTAAGTTCTTGTCTAGTGGATTCTGGAAGATCTATGTCCGCTTTCTTTTCAAAACTTTCTACATATGCCTCATAATTTTTTTGCTTAGACAGCCTCTTGATCTGTTCTTTCAGCTTGTTGAGTTGTGTTGTGCCTTTTTCAACGATATTTTGTGTTTGTTCATTCATTAAGCCATTGCGATTTACATAATTGGAAAACTTCTTGAGTTGAGATATTTCGTCACTGATACCGATTATGCTTTCGCCAATCGCGTCGTAAGGAACACCACCGTTGGCAACGTGTCTCTGCATTGCTCTAGCACCTGCAAGATGTTTGTAAGGGTATTTGAATCTTTCACCATCTTGATTTTCAACGAACAACGCAGATATATTCCTAGTTCTAGCCGCTGGATTTTCGATCTGCTCGTCAGTTAGTTTTTTGCTGTGTTTGATCACTAGTCTTGTATCTGAAAGTTTTTGGAAACTTTGATTCTTAGTGCCATACAGACTGCTTTCATTCATTTTGCTTTCTCCGATGGTGTTTTTGTTTGCGTATTGACTTAAAAATTCATAATCACGTTGTGCCAAATTGTCTTTGGTGATATCTCGAGTATCGAAACTCAGCATTCTTCTTTTTGCGAACTGTCTAAGTTCCTTCAAAAATTTATACCAATTTGTTTTTTGCGAATCGGCCATGCCTTCGGTTATACCATTTGAAAAATATACTTTCATTGATCCCTGTTCGGCTAGACTGATTGAAATATGTCCTAGTGCTTTTTCTCCCTCCATAAAATTAAAGTCGAAAAAGCGAGCTTCTTCAGGATTGATTGTGACTTCACCCAGCTCGTTACCAAGTTTCAATCCCGAGAATCTACTTCTTACTTTGTAGAATAAATCTGTTGCTGTGTTTTCTAAGGCACTCATAATAGTATTTATCAGAGTATGCCGCTAACTAAAATAGGCATTGGCATTTGATCTTCTGTGACTTGCTCCGTCATTTTCTCATAAATTTTAGGGTCCCAGTCTGCTAGAACAGCAGCCATTCTTACTATCAACAGTGCAGCCGAAACAAGATCATCAGTTTCGCTTCCTTTGGCTTTGAATCCAACTCCGGATGCCACAAAGGTTTTAAGTTCTGACAACAGTGGTTTAGAATGCACTGTCATTTTATTTGTTTCTAACAAATTCTTAAATCTAGAACAGGCTGATATTTTACTCTTATGTGTGGTGTTGAAACCCTTACGAAAACGTCTTACATGTCCTTTTCTAATAGGTTCACTTAAGAATAATCCTCTAAAGTTTTCTTCGCCGATGTCATTTATTACAATTAGAGCGGCTTCACCTAGTGTGTTATTTTCTACCGAATAGTATATCTGTGTTTCATGGCCTTGCTCTTTGCCCTGATCATATATGTAGTTTATAATTTCTCTAAAGGTTCTCACCTGTTGTTGCACAGGAGTAGTATTATGTCTCCACTCACCTACTTGTTCCATGCTAGGCATTTCAAATACTTGTATTGCACCATAGTCTCCGCCGGTGCCTAAACTAGGGTCTAATGCAACTAGATAAGAAGCTCTACCGTCTATGTCTTTATACCAACGTGTTTGCCCCATATTCTGTATCGGTTCTTTACCTTCTAGTTCTGCTAGTTTTACAGAATTAATTAGTGTTTCATCATATATTAAGAATTCACATTCAAACTCGCGCCTAAATCTTTCATTGCCGATTTTTGAAATTTCTTGATTCGCCCAATCTTGATCTCTATCAGGGTGTTCGCTCCAATGGGCAAAATACGGATAAAATCCATTAGTGCCTGTTTCCTGTTCGTTACCGTGTGCATCGAATTTTTTATTCGCTTCTGTCCAGATAAGAGCAAACTGATCTTCATCTGAATTTGGTGTAGATGTAACAATACACTTACCACCTGTAGATAATGTAGGGGATAAGGCTGTCCAAAATTCTTTTGCTTTCTCAGGTGGTTGAACAAATGCAAACTCATCACAATATATAAGTGACAGTGATTTACCTCGGCCTGTGTTCTCTGTTGTGGTTGTTGCTTCAACACGACTTCCATTATCAAATTCTACAGAATTCCTATTATAGGTATATACACCAGCACGAATAAAATCAGGAAGCATTTCATACCCATACCGAAAGCGATTCATAATGTCTTGTGCACCTACATATTTGTGTGCAGCGATTAATACTTGCGCTTCTGGAGTAAACATTGAATACCAAAGCAAGTAGCCGGCTGCGCAAGTGGTTTTTCCCATTTGTCTCGGAAGCATTGCAACTGTGTATCTATAATCGTGATATGATTTAATTAAACCTTCTTGATACGAATAAGGTTCAAAGGGAATAGAACCTCTTGTTGGATGCTGAATCTGTAAAAAATTCTTGCAGAAATATAATGGTCCGTCAACAGGATCCATGCATTTTTCTAGATGTTCGACTTGTTCTAAGGTGTATTTTTGAGGCGCATGGGCCTTTTTAATTTGGACACCTTCTAATGATTTACCCATGCTTTTATTTAACCAAAAAAATAGGGCCTTGCGGCCCTATGTGAACTTAGATTTTATTAGTTATCGTCTATGACCTCTGCTGTTGCAATGATAGCAACCGCGATATCATCATACATGTTTGCAACTGTGTCTGGACCTTCAACGGTTATGTCTTCATCTGATTCGGTAGAAAGTGCACCATTGTAAACACGCACACGTTTTGTGAATGTCAGATCCAAGGCCTGTCCGATCAAATATCTCAGAGCCTTTGCGGTTGTATCGATAGTTACTGCACCGCTTGTGGCTGTAAATGAACTTACATTAAGTCCGTCTGCTTCTGTAACACTACCTAGAATGTTTGCATCTCTATCATACTTAACAGTGAATGTTACCTCAGTTGGAAGATTGTCAGCAACTGTTTTACCTGCACTGGTAAAGTCAACATCAATAATCTGTGCATCTGCAAATCTATTTAGGGCATCAATAATGTTAAAGAAGCGCAAGTGTCCACGTGCTACTTTTCTACCGTTAGCGAGCGTGCTAGGTAAAGTTGTAAACTGGCTGTGGTCTTGTGGATAAACAGCACCATGTGTTGCACCAGAACCGTCGCCTGTATAATCGCCTTCGCCACCATCTAGGTCGAGTGTTACTCTGTAAAATCTAGGTTGCAGTTGATCTGCATCTTGAACAAAACCTGACATATTATTTTCCTTTGTATTCTGCTAAACGCTGTTCTAGTTGTGTGCGAAAGTGCTCTACTAGGTCATCATCGGACACTTTCTGCATTGGGTTGTCGCCTGGAGATCTTTTGTCATAAGTTTTCTTAGGACGATTCATTCCACCAGCCAATTTATTAACCATATAGTCAATATCGTGTTCTTCTTCTTCTGGCTCGTTTGCATAAGCTTCCATTTCGTGATCGTCTACGTCATGATCTCCATCGCCGTCTCGATCCAGTGTTTTTACTATCATGTGATCTTTGTCATGCATTGGTGGTAGATCGGATTCTTTACCGCTATCTATATCAGATAAAATTTTGAGAAGATCTTTTATGCTATCACCTTGAGCATTCATGTTAACGCTCATGCTTGGCTTAGGGTCTGGTTGCGGCATTGTTGCAGGAGTGATATAGCCTCCTTCTTCCACCGAGCTATCAATTCTATCTAGTTTGCTTAAAAGATCATATAATTCCATTATTTACTTCCTACTGGGCTAGCAGATTCAACCGACTCGGTCTTGTCGCTATAAATGTCGGCATTTAATTTATCATAACCGAGATCTGCTAATCTTTCTTTTGAGGCTTTTGCTAAGTCCTGCAAAAATTGTTTATTAAATTCATCTCCAAAATAATCACTTTGATCTATTGTGCTCTGATCTTCATAATTACTTTGGTCTAATAGGGACTGTTTATCGTCTTCGTCATCTTCAATATCCATCATTACCTGGTCAACTTCTGAAGGCTCACTTGAATTTCTAACACGATAGCGTGTGGCATCTATGTCCATTTCTTTTAATTCTTGTTCGATTTGTGGAGGATTTACAGGATATTCTGTTGTAACTTCAAAAATTGTCACTTCAACATTTTCCATTTCAGGAAAATCTATAGGTAACTTTTGAATTGGTGTTTTTTGAACCTGTTCAAAACTTGCCACTTCGTATTTGGCTAGTCTCGCTTTTATTGTTTCTACAAAGTTTTCAGGAAGCTCACCCGCCAGCTTGATTTTATGGCTGTAGAACTTTTTGCTTTCCATGAGATATTCTGTAAAAGTTTTCATAGTAGTATTTAGTCTTTTCCTTGTAATTTTTTGAGCAGTTCGTTACGATCGGTTACGACATACCCTTCTCCGCTTATAACACTACCATCGTCTGTGGCATTGTCTTTGTCAATTTTTAATTTCTTCAATTTAGCATCAACTGCTTTTAATTTTTTATCAATTTTGGCATTTTTTGCATCGATTGCATTTTTCATCATAGAACTAGCAACTTCAAAAATTCTACCACTGTATCGAACTTCAACATTCATTCCTAGATCCATTAGATCGTCGTATGCCTGTTCGGATTTATCGGCAAGCTTGTCTAATTCAGAATCATCTAGTTCATCCAGTTCATTTATAGGAGGTAATTCCCCCGCAATTTCTTGTATAGCTTTATAACTGTCGTCGATGCTCTTCACAGTTTCGTGGCTAGGCTCTTCAACAACTTCTTTTTTTGGTTCCGTCTTAGAAGTTGCCTCTTGTAGATCGAATATTTCCTCAAGTTTCTTTGTCATAATACTATTTACTATCTGCGCTTGTTACCTTGATGAAAAATATCATCTTCGTTAATCACGCGAAATTTTATTCCTTGTTGTTTACACCAAGCATTTGCTGCTTCCCATTTTGCTAGGTTTTTAATATACTGTTCTTGATTGTATCTACTACGTCCTACACGTTCGCGCAGGGTTTGATTTGACGGTTTTACCTCCACTAGCTCTGCATGTTTTCTGCCGTTTTTATCTTTGTAAACTACAAAAAAGTCTGGAACATAGATCGTTGACTTACCGGTTAACGGATCTCTATACGGTATTTGTATGCTTTCGCTTGCCCAAGATTCCACTCCCGGATGTTCGTCTAACATCTTCATAAACACAAACTCCCAACTGCTCCTAGCATGCGGCGAACGCTTGCCCACATACTTGTCAGGATTTTTTACTGTGAAACGACCTTGGGCAAATTTAGGCATTAAGGGGTAAACTCTCTTGTCCTAAAGTTTGCAGGCACTTCCGATCTATAGCCTAGTGTGCTAGTAGGAACTCTATTGTTATTAAGGATTTCTGCAACCAAGGCACTAATCTGCACGCCATCAAAAGTGTTGAGGGTGTCCAAAATAGAGAAAATATTTATACCATCAATTTTTGCCTGTTTTAGTAGTGACATTGCTGTAACATTGGCGGCTTCTCTTTCGTAACCCCTTTTTAAAAAGAAACTTACTGTAGCATCTACATCATTGCTAGGAAATTGTAACGGTGTTTGTCCGTAGCTGTCAAAAAACAGTCTAGTTGCGGCAGCACTGTCATTTATCTGTTTTGGAGGGAGATTAGTTGCCATTTAAGAAGATCCTTGTGTGTCTGTCAAGTTGCGTTGAGTAGCTGGCGTTGCTTGCGTTGTAGGATTATTTTTCGGAAATACTGCTCCGGCTACTCCGCTTATGGTATTAGCAATTGCTTGTGTGCCTGCTGGACTGCTTAAGATGTTTACTGCTTCGTTTCTTAAATCCTCAGTAGAAAGATTGCGGAAGTTTTGATATGTATTTACAGCAGAAATAGCAGTGCCTAAAAATGTTTGGGGACTGTCAAATAAATTACCTTCGGAAATTGTGCCAAAAATTCCTTCTAATCCATCTAATACTCCGCCTTCTCCCAATAAGCTGCCTGTTCCACCACCGGCAACAGTTAATGGACTAGGCAGATTATCGTAATGTAAAGTAGTAAATCCTTCTGGATTGCCTCCCTCCACTAGTCCTCCCCCGTATTGCACAGCCTCATACTCGACACGAAGTGTGTTTTCTGCAAATTCACTTAGGCTGTGATCAAATTCACTGTGATCCCATGTTGTAATTTTTGGATTTACTAAACTGTAACTGGTAAATCTACGTCTGCCCATTGTGTAAAGATGAATCTTGCGCAGTAGTGGTGCTTGTGTGTTATTATCCAAACCGTATCGAAAATTCATGCGTTCTGCATACGCTGAACTTGCATATTGTGTTGCAGTATAAGCACTGTTAGGATTACTACGATCTCTTACATAATATCCATAGTAGATTGCCCATAAAGCATTTGTAACGCCTGCGGTATCGTCATGCAAGGTAATGTTGATAGGGTTGTAATTCAACATTGTATACAGAATTTTTTTCCTGTTATACTGGTTAAGGGTGGTTGTCTCAAAAGCATAACTAGGCATATCTGCTCGTTTAACCAGTATGCCAGCTTCGTTTACATTTTCTTTTGTAAAGTTGCCAAATGTAGCTAGTGATTCGTCCGCAAACTCAAATCTAACATAAAAACTGAATTTATGTTTAGGACTTAATCTCAGAGAATCATCTATGAAAATTCTTGTTGCGTGCCTATAGTCGCTCACTAGCCCTCTAGGACTTGTCAATCCGCTTGCGGCACCATTTAAAAAACGTGTAAATTTATTTGCCATAGTAATATTTAGCCGTAAAAAAAGCCCAGAAAATTCTGGGCTCTTTTTGGTAGGTTATAATTAACCTGGTGACGAGCCAGTAGTTGCCTGGCCTAGATCGGAAAGTGCTCGACCTACGCTTGCACCAATACCGCCTACGGTTGAAACTTCTGTTTCGCCTGCAGCATATTGTTCGACGTTGTCTGGCTGTATTGTCAAACTCACTGTAGCCGCTTCGTTGTTTGCATAGTTTAGTTCGTTGTAGTTTGCACCGGTCAAGAAGCATCCATATAGATTGAATGTTTCTAATATGTTTGGTGCTAGATTAGCATTACCACCGTCAAGTATTTCAATTCTGGTAGTAAATTTATAATCAACACCCGATCTAGCTGACGCTTGTTCAACAAAGTCAAACTGCTTCTGCATCTGCTGTCCTACCAGTCTTTGCACAAAACCACTTGCATCGTCACGTAGTTCCAATGATACCGTGTTAATTGTGTGCTTGCCTGCTAGATACACTTTAGAGTTATACACATCGAGTGTCATTGGCTCGAAAGTAATATCCGGTCTGCTGACAGATACAACCTGCTTTGTAAGTTCTGTTGCCGCTTCAGTTCCGAAACCGAGCAATGTAACTCGGAATCGATACTGTAGTTTAGGCATTAGGAGAACTTGGTTGCCTCCGTCTGTTGGAACGCCAAAGTTGTTTAATGAAGTAATAGGCATCTTAAATTTCTCCTGTATTCTGGACTCTCAGCGGAATGTAGATGAATTCGACTGCTTTCACAGGTTCAATTGCTATGTCTACATAAAGCTCGTTTCTGTCGATTCTTGCAGGAGTATTGTTTGTTTCATCACACACTACCGCAAAATCAAATATTGCTCTTAGTCCTACAAGTTCGAGCAATAAACTTTCTACCGCTTGCTTAATTTCGTCTCTTGTGATCTTGTCATTTGGTTCGAATATAAATGGTCTAGCAAGTTTGTCAAGCTGTGATCTTAGGAACACAACCAATCTTGCAACATTGATTCTATCCAATGCACTTGCATTTCTTGCACGGGTCTTCTGTCCGAAGTTCACAAGTCCTGTTCCTACAAAGAACGGAATTGGATTGATCTTGTTCTCGTAAAGAACATCACGCTGTCCTTCGTTTAGAGCAACAGTCTCAAACTCTCCTGTAAGTGAATCAATGTATCCTACCGAAGTGGCATTTGTGATTCCGCCACGTCTTGTTCCTGCTGGAGCAAACCATGGGAAGCTGACATTGTCACTTAAAGCTATTGTTCTCAGCATCATGTGCGAAGCAGGAACAACTGCATTTGATCCACTTAAATCTGTTGTGAAACCGTTTGGATAAAACACACCCATGTATTCATCAAATGTCACAATACCGTCATCGCCGTTGTCTGTGACCAGTGCGGCGTTGGTCCCGTAATTGTTAAGAGTTGTTGAATCCGATGCTAGGCGCAAAGGTGTATCACCGATTACAAACGCAGTTAATCCTCTGTCAATGTTGAGGTTAACCAAGTTGCTCATTAGCTCAGGATACCCTGGACAAGCAATCAAGTTGAAGTTTCTGCGTTCTGTGTCTCTAGCCTGTTGGTTGGTATCCACAGCACTCTTGAGTGCCGCTACAACAACAGCACGTTGTGCCTTGCGACCAAAGCTTCCTGATCCATCTTCTTGATTTGGAGATGCAGTTACCCAACGATCAGTAGCATAAGCAGTCATTGCTTCGTCGTTGAACCGAGCATTATCTGCTGTGGTATCGATGTAGTTGTTTTCATAACGCTTGACATTACCACCGCTTCTGCGTGTGTTCCAAAGAATCATGCCTTTTGGATAAAGTGCAGGATCCGGTGCATCTGGATCAAGATAATCGCTTGTTAACAAGTCTACAATGCTTGCAACTGTGTCTCCTAGCGCACCACTTAGGCCGTATCTAGCATCCGCAAACAATACACCTTCTTCTGTGGTTTGATCAGTTTTGTCTAGCTGAACAAACTCTAATAAGTCGCCGTTGTAGCGATACATGATTGGGAAGTTTTCTATATCTGCTGTTGAAATCCAAATATCACCGTCTACCAAAGCAGAACCATCTGTTTGTGTGGTAGGTTCAGTTGCACTCACCATGGGCCCAGTAGGGTTAGTATCTGCATATGCAGTGCTGAAGTTTTGATAACCCACCCAGGTGGTGCCATCGTGTATCATTAGATCAACATCACTGAACTCTGGGTTATACCAAAGTTGGCCATCGTCTGGCTCATTCTCTGGATCGTTGTTGCTAGCTTCAAAGTCTAAAGCTGACAAAGGTGCCCAGTTACTTGCCAAGAACACAGTAGCGCCTGAACTATCGCCAGCACCTGATGGTAGCTGATAGAAGTTGGTGGTTCCGGCCAGTGTGTTTATGCTGAATGGTGTAAATATTCCTAGGCTGTTAAGACTGGTTTCTACAAATCTTATATCGCCGCCCAGTGTATGATCAATTTGCACTTTGTTGTCTGTGGTTACAGATGCAACTACATTTTCAAGTCCTGCGGCGTTTATAGCTTCGGCCATTAAAAATGCATCAGTAGCAAGTCCTGCGGCTGTAAAACTTACATCTACAGCTGAACTTAGTGCGTCGCTACCATTGTCTGATTCTTGAATTGTGAATGTATTTTCACCAACAGTAAATGTATTATCTGCAACAACTGCTGAGGTAATTGTTGTATTTCCCGTAGATCTTCTATACCAAACTCTAAAAGTGGCTGAAGCAGGCGAAGCATCGAACCCGCTGTCTTGGTTTGAGTTTGTTTGCACAAAGATGCTGTCTGTGGGAATATTTACTCCACCACCTGATCTATCTAGACCGTTCAGTGCCGCGTGTGTGGTTGCATATAATGGTGCTGAAAATTCTACCCATGAACTTGATGCCGCATCCCACTGTTTTACTCTCCAACGAGATCCTAGATTGGGTTCTGTTGTTTTAACCCAAACACTGCCTGATGGTCTTGGATTATCATCGTTTGTTTTCCATTCTGGAACACTTGTGTGGGGAGTTTGCTGAAGCGCAACACCGTATTTGGTGCCGGCTGTTATACCAACCTCATCAAGATTAGCAGTATCTCCGGCAACCACAATAGCGTTTTCAGTTGGATCTGTGTCGCCCGAGCTGTATAGATACAAACTACCAGATATGTTCTTAGCGGATACACCTGGAATGTCTCGACCGTTTATGGTATCTACCAAATCATCAAGAGTGTCTCCGCCAGATACAATAACGTCAGTGTTGTTAAGGTTTATAATACCAGAGGTCAGTGTTCCTGTTACAATTACCGAGCCAATTACCGTAGGCCAACTTGCTCTCCACTCGTTTGATCCTACCAATACCCAGTCACCTGCAGC
>Ga0209953_1000694_pt1 | contig 11649 bp, 28 predicted proteins | sample SalPonred_H2O_MG_FD_185713 | JGI IMG/M metagenome (GOLD analysis project Ga0209953, IMG submission 185713) | Salt pond water microbial communities from South San Francisco under conditions of wetland restoration - Salt Pond MetaG... | ecosystem: Environmental > Aquatic > Non-marine Saline and... | reverse complement strand
CAGGTCTAGATGTCCATACTGTACCACACCATCAGCACATGCATTTTTCAAGGATGGGAATCTCACCCACCACGCCAAAGTGAGGATAATGTCATAGGGATTAGACAACATAGCCTTGACGGGACTTATTTACGAATTGTTAACTTATTGATTTTAGCTGCAGCTTTGATTCTTTCTTCATCAGTCATATCATAACATTTTGGAGTACGATCAGGACTGCGGAGTATTTCATATGCATTGCGCGATGAGTGAGATGCATTACGTACGCTGCGGAATACCCACCACGTAGCAAACACCATACTGATTATAACTACATGCCCTATCATATTATATCCAATAGTTAAAAGTTCTCCTATGTATAAGCCAAATGCTAAGGACCAAAATGTACCTAACATTATGCTGTACAAATATTTTGTTTCAAATGGAGCTTGTCGTAATATATTCTTTGCTGGATTTAATACTGCAGCAAATGATTTAATAACATATATAAAAAACTTAAACAATCCAATCATAATATATTCCTTTACTGTACAAGTACTACTTGGCATAAATGCCAAAGTAAAACACACTCCGTATCTTAGATGATGTATGATCATCCCAAATAGCTATGCTGCAGTCATAGCCCAACCTGAAATGTGTTTTACTTTGGCTCCGGATCCTGGGAACCGAAACTTTGGCTCCCCCTTTTGGAATCGAACCAAACTCACACGGATTAACAGTCCGGCCGCACACCTTGTGCGTTAAGGGGATCATATTACTAATTTATGAATTGTTTCCAAGGTAAAGATTTAGAAACATCATAATCACTTTTCTTTCCTTTTCTACAATTTTCAGAAATTTTTAAATATTGCAAATTGTCCTGATGGTGCATACCACCTGCAGCTAAAGCTTGTATGTGATCTACGTGATAACCTTCAGGACAATTCTCATATATTTTCCGGATTAATTTTAAATCAGCGTTTTCAGGTATAGCATTTCTTTTTCTAGCCCTATAAGCATAAACATTAGCTTTGTTTCTAGCTTTTTTATGAGCTTCAGAAACTCTTCCAAGTCTATCAGCCGCCTCAATCGTTTTCTTACGCTTAAGTTCTTTCATTTCATCTGAATGTTTCCACCCAGGCTTACCCTTTGCGGGATGCGGATTTTCAGCATAATATTTTTTTAAGGACTTAGATATTTTTTCATTTTTAGTTGTCATAAGCAGTTTCTATTTTAACCTTTGACTTATTTATAACAACTTAACATTCTACCCGCTGAGCTAATCCGGAATAAACTTAAAATAATTTTTAAAGAACAATTTATAGTATATTATATATCAAAAATCTATTGCTTGTCAACAACTTCTTGAGAAAAATTTTGCAAAGACTCAAGCAAAATAACTGATACTGCATATTCAATCAATACTTTTTTATCTTCCTCAGACAAGTCAACAGTCAACTCGTTATTGTCATCATCAAACCTAATGTTACCATTCAATAAAATAGTAGCACACTTAGATTTCAATTCATTTATCATATTGCATTTCCATCATTTTTGTGTAAAAAAATAGCGTTATGCAATTCTAAAAAACCTGCCATTTGAGCCTGTGCATATGCTTCAGGACCAAAACCAAATGTTTCATATAATACACCACGATATGATCGTCCTTCAGACTCACCTTCCATGATACGTTCAACCACTGCACAAAAACATTTCAGTTGTTCATTATGAGTCAATGATTCCCAGTATGCTTCACGCTCTGCTTTGATTTCGTTCATAGCCTCCATGAACTTATTTCCTACTTCGTGGATCTCGCGCATTGCCTCTTCTACATCGGTTGGCGGATCATTAAAAATTTTATCAGACATTACTACGCTCCAAAATTATGGTGTCCCCGACTGGATTCGAACCAGTGACCAAAGACTTATGAGGACTCTGCTCTAACCGCTGAGCTACAGGGACAATTTAAATCAACTAAGAACTATACCATAACAAATATAGAAAAATCCAAAAAGCAAACTTATCACAATAATGTTTTTAATAAAATTGCTAATTACACCACTGCTCGACTTTACACAATCGTTACAAACCCAAACCTTTTTGTTTCTAGTATAATTCCTAGCAGATAAACGAGTAGAGTTTTTTACCTTACTTGAAGGATTAGCACTAATACCAAAACTTGATCCGCTATTTTCTTGAACAGTGACTTGCTTCATTTCAGTCCTAGGAAATATTCCATGACACTTGGTACATGTGCTATTAGCAATTTTTTTAGTCATTATGTAAATTCCAATTATTCAGTGCTGCAAAAACCTTCGGATTCAAAGTAAGTTTCAATGTGATCACGTACACGATTGTCTTCAGCAAGGTAAAAAGTATAATCACCAACAACTAAAACACAATCGTTATTTACGTATTCAAACCCGCCATAATAATCTAAATTACGTCGATTGTAACTGTTAATAGCAATACCGTCTTCAAAAACATAAAAAGTACCACCTGCACGAGGATCAAGACCAAGGTCTAAAGGACCACATGCTTCCATGTTATCATTGATGCAATCCATAGCAAGACCATTTGCTTTTTCAATTATATCGTAAATCATTATGCAAGCTCCTTACTCATAACATAATAGCGAAGAGCATACTTAGCACGGTTAATCAACTGACGTTGAAGGTTAAGGGTTTCATCAGAGCGATCATAGTTAACCATTTCCTGAGCGTCAGACAGCATTGACATTATCAATATGTCAACATCTTTCATAACCGAAAAGTATACTGAGTTTTCAATTTCTTTGCGAACTTCAGCAATTGTCATGCCGTAGATTTGCTTTTCAATTTTTTGTTCTGCTGTCATCATAATATAACTCCGTTCAATCAATCAATCAATAATTAATTATATTGCAGTTCAAGGAGTTGTGCAATAGTTTTTTGCGGTTTTTGCACAAATACAACAGTTTTTTTGTTGCAAATTTACAACGGAGTTTTTGTTGTATTTTTACAACATTAGCTCAAAGTGTGGACCATCAATGAAAGGTCGTCTTCCCTGTGATCTTCGAGTATCAACATAAAAATCCATTGCGTCTTGCATTGTACTGTCCCAGTCGCGAATGTCAGGTACATTCCATGCCGCGCCCCATCTTATCGGCACGTCAACTTCAATGGCAGCTAATCGCATCGCATCAGCAATGTCATCATAGAGATTAAGTTCCCATGATGCACGAGTTCCAATATAAGCCATCAAGTCAACCGCATGACCTTTAATATGCTTTGAGTTCATTGTTTTACTTGCACCTTTTGCAACAAGTTCACGTTGACGTTCAACGCTACGAACGCCTTCAATAACTCCAAAGTCAGTACGTGTAACTTTAATTGCACACATAACTACATCAATTAAACGATCATCGACCCCTTCAAGGTTACCTAGTGACCGCTTTGATAATTTAAAATTGCTCATTGTTTTCCTTTAATATATTAGTTTGACTTAACTGCGCCTGGCGTGGTATATAATGGAATATCATCTGCGTTTTCTTTGTTTTGTTTGATATCGCAATCAATCGTGCCGTTGCTTTGCAAAAGAGCAAAGTCTTTAGAATCCATCCATATTAACGGCTGTTGATTTTCAAATTGACTAAACGAAACTAGTAGCCGTTGATTTTCTTCTAACAATTTTGACACCATGTCTTCTTGCTGTTTTGCTTCCTTGTCGAGTTTTTTTAATTTTTTAAGTTCTTCATTAAGCCGACTATGAAAGCTATCCTCATTATCATCACCAGAAACTAACCAATCAATACGCTGAGCATAAACATATGCTAACTTTAAAATATTTAAGCCTTCCTTGAATTTTTCAATTGTTTCTGGAAAAAAGTTATAACCTTTTGTGTAACCAAACTCATTCAGTTCAGTAGAGTCATTGTCAATAATCATTTGCTCAATGTCACAAGCAATCTGATCAATTTTGTATTGATTGTAATCAAAGTGTCCGCCGCTCATGTATTTTTCTCCCTAAGCTTAGCCTCAATAGCACGTGCAAATTGATAAGGAAGCATGTTGCTAGCAACAACGTTACCGTACATTGCATGAGCAATGTCTGCATTCGTTAGCCCGACCCATTCGCTTTGTGGATCATCCTGAACAGGACACTTTGAACATTTGCCACCGGGCCAACTTCCACATATACAAGGGCCAACAACAACTCCATTTGGATACGCCACCAGCTTTTGCTTTTCTGCTTGCTCACTTTTCATCATTGCAATCGTCATCGCTTGGTCGGCGACTACTGCTTCCAAGTCCTTTAGTTCTTCAACATCTTTTAATGTATCATTTGCACCGTGTAAATATCCCATCTCAAATGCTTTACGTATAGTATATATTCCAAGCTCATCTGGACGCATCGAGTCAATGAACTTAACCGATTCTTCTCCAGCAAGAAGTAATAAATCTCTATCAACCATAATGAGTTAGCTCCCTAAAAACAGTGACATAAAGTATGAAAAAACAATACCAATGACTGCGCCAAATCCTACACCAAGTAGTACTTGAAATATAATATTCATTGGCTGATTTCCTTAAATTTATTCTTAATTTGATGTGTTGAGTTTACTACGCCATACCAAGATCCTGGAGCAATCACAGACATAGTTAAATTGAATCCTGACTTGGTTTCAACTGTAGTACAACCGTTTAAAAGTATAAGCGTTGTAATTGCTACAATTATTTTCATTATACAGCAAACTGTTGTTGAATGTCTTTTTTTACTTGACCGCCATATCTGTATTCTACACCATTAAGGTAAACTTTACGGCCGTTGATAATTTCCACTTTAATACGAGGTACTTCAAGAGTGGTTGATACTTTGCTTCGAGTCTTAATCGGTGTAACACTTGACACGAAATACAATGTATCGTAAAGATCATCAGCAATTAATTTGCGTATGAATGCCACATTAGCCATATCAATAATCCAATAATAAAAATATTAGCAATACTTATTGCAATTGTTATAAGAATATCATACCCCAGACCACGATATTTTTTCATACTTTTTTTCCAATACATTACCGTGTACAAAAGATGTATCAGGCTTAGTGCGAGTAACAGGACGAAGAATATCACCGCGCTTTAACTTACCACGATTTTCCATTACAATAAATGAATGCACTGCACCACGAACAAATACTCGACTATAGTCTTTAGCCTTTTTAAAGACCAACGAATTTGCAAAATCCTTAATCATCAAGTCATCAAATAATACATCAGCTTTGGTAGACTTTACATAATCAGACTTTAAATGCTCTGCATAATCATTTGATGCATTGAATACTTCACGGCGAAGTTTGACACTCATTATGCAACCTCCAATACTTGCGTCAGTTCAACAAAAGGACGGCCATGATCTGACACATACCACTTACCATCAGTACGAAGAACATAATCGAATTCTTCAACTTGACGAGACATTGCATAAACATCATATGAAATAAACTTTCGTGATGCAACACCAAATTCTCCACGATCACGGCCATATGCTGTAGTCATGTTTCCGTACTTTTCTTCATGTTCATCAAGAGACATACCAATGCTATGATGAGAAAACGGATGCTGCTCACCAATAACTTCGCCAAGACTTGAAATGTCGCCAAGATCTATGAGCTCACGAACCTTGAATGGATCTGTGTAATGCTTAAGCAATGTCTTACCTACACCTTCGAAATAGCCATCCCAATGGCAGTAAATTTGATGGATTGTACCATCAGCATATTCAAGTGCAATAGTAGAGCGAGTAGCCATAATGTAAAACTCCATGTTCAATCAATACAACCATTATAATTGGCAGCTGCTGACGTGTCAACAACCATTTAAATAGTGTTGCAAATTTACAACATTAGTCACGACGATCATAAATATATACGTCAAGCATTGAAGCATTCTTGATGCCGCCTACAATATTACCACCACGGTCGAATCCTACAAGTCCTTTAGAGCCACGATAAAAGACTCCACCAGGATCTTGCATTTTAACAACAGGTTTACGACCACGAAGAACGACTCGTTTTTTAACATCTAAACCTTTGTTCATAGCTGAAACTACGTTTCTGATGGATTGTAACTTTTCCATTTCAGCTGCTGAGTTTACGTCAAGACGGCAGAGGAATGATTTTGATTTGCGGTTAATCATGATATAGTATACTCCTAGGTTTTCTCAATCAATATAATAATTGTAATTGGTAATGGAGGAACTGTCAACAACTTTTTTCATATCTGTTGCAAAAATGCAACTGTTGCAAAAATACAACAGTTTATACATTTTCCATTGCTATTAAAACATATTCCTATGTTTTGCACATCGTGTCGTAATCCAACCACCACGATTAGGTTTACCTTTGTCGCCACATACGTCACACGTTTCATATGACATTGCTTCAGCAAAATGAATCATGGCATACTGCTCCTCAGTTGCTCCATGTACATAAAACCGAAGTCCACCGTATTTTTCCTTTACTTGAGTCACGACAGGAATTTTTTCATATTCTTCATGCATATGAGCCTTTGCTTTAGCAATCATTTCTTCAGTAACAATATTGTTCCATTCTTTATCGCCAGCCCACTCAAATTGTCGCAATCCTATACGACCTTTAATTTCATCATAATTTTCTTTAGCTCGTAACCATTTAGCGCAAATCAATCCACATAAATTATTGATAATATGAAACCATCCATCACCGCATTCGAAACCCCAGCACATCGCAGTAGTACGCATATCACCATAGCGGTCACGAAACATTGGCGCATATTTTTTTACTAAATAACGGTCATAGTGTCTATTCATGTCAGATCCCACCTTGTTTTAGATTTCCATTTGCCAGAGTCTTTATTGAAACTCATAGACGAGCCATTAACACTTTCACTTGCTTTAGCTTTTGGGAATTCATCCACCTCCGTGGTGTTGATAATATCTTCGGTATAAAACTCTTGCGAAAATTCATCTAACTCCTCCATTGTAATACCATCATGCGCCCATGTTGCTTCTTCAACTTCAACATAGTACTTGCGCTTAATCACTTGTACTGTTTCAATCACAAACTTTTTCATAATTTCCTTTTTCGTAAAAAACTTGTTTACGAATTACCTTTGCCCTCAATTTTATTGAGACACATAAACTCGATTAAATTGACAAATGATTCGTCCATCAATTTATATGCTTTGTTTGTTTCATCAAAATCCTGCCAAGCATGCGCTAATATTTGAGTCAACACTAATACTTGACGTTTGTATTCAATATGAGACATAATCACACTAAAGTTAATTGATCGTCAGCAAGGTAGTACGTAACAGAACTACCAGCTACTTTAATTTTGCAAGTATAACCAATCCTTGAACCATATTCCATTTGAGTGACTTTACCAATTACTTCCTTAGCACCCCACATGAATTTGACTTGCTTTCGCAACAAAGGATGTTTTTTGACTTTACCAGGTAAAGCCTTTGCATTTGCACGAGCAGTCCATTCAGCACCAGCAACAGCGCTGTGAATTGCGTCATGAACATCAGCAGGAATTGTTCTTCCGTTATAATGGTCAGTAACATATTCAACTCCCATATGGGTATATCGTGTTTCCCAGCTATCCATAATATAACTCCTTCAATCAATATATTTTATTATACTCTGATAGCTCGCGAATGTCAACAGCTTTTTAGGAGTTGTTGCACAAATGCAACAGTTATTTTGTTGCAGATTTACGACAGTCGATATTTCGTGGCGCAAGCTATCATTTGACGTAAGGTTTCATTTTCTTTTTCAAGTTGTTTGATATAAGTCATAACCACTTGATTATCGCATAGAGTTTGACAACAAATGTCAATGTTATGCCATGCGATTTCTTTAACGTCCTTTTCGTTTTCTGTATTCATTTCTAACACTCTTAAGTTGTTTCAACCAAGGGAAAGTCGGTTCAATAAAAACTTGCGGATCATCACCCTCTACTGCAATTACGATAACTGTTTGTTGAATTGCAATGCCAGTGATTTCGTAGTAGGCTGCAGCATAAAAGGCAGCTTGCATAAAGTATGAACTGATCCATTCTCTTTGTTTTGGTTTACTTGACGTTTTATAATCAATTGCGCTCAATACGCCATCAAATTCAGCAATACAGTCAACCCGTCCAGCCAATTCAAACTTGTCTGAATAGAGAGGAACTTCCTGAAAATGAACATTATCGACCGACTTGTCCAATATTGGCTGTATTGATTTAAATAATTCAACAACATGAGGGAGTTGTTTATTTAAATAATCAGCATCATTATTGACATATTTTTCTGCAACAAGGTGTAGGTTTGTTCCTCTGCTTGCAGCTTTGCGCGAAATACGATTTGCTTCTTCTGCGCCGACGCGTTCACGCCACTTGCGAATTGATTCTTCGCTTAGTATGCCAAGTACAGTTGTAATAGAAGGATAGCGGCTACCACTAGGTGTGATATAGGTTCTACCGCCTGAGGAGTTTTCAACAAGTAGGTCATCATAGGTCAAACTCTTCTTCAAGTGAGTAAAGGTTTTTTTCATTACGAATTCTTTTAAGCTCATTATGTTGTTGTGCAATCACCTTAGATCGCTTTTGCTGACTACGGTTAGCGCCACTAAATGATGGACTGCGTTCTTCAGATTTTTTATTACGAGGATCGAATCTTTTAAATTTTGCCATTATATTACTAAAAATTAATTTTTAACATTTCCTTAGTCATAATGTAGTCCCTGACAATATCACTACGTACAATGTCTTGCCATGTAAACTCAATACAACTAAACTTATTTAACTGCTGTACAATTTCTAAAAATTTAAGTACACTCTTTTTTTCTGCCTCCTTCGTAAAGTCTGATTGATAATAATCGCCACACATGATAACTTTGCAGTTATTACCCATACGAGTAATGACAGAATCGAGTTCATGCGCATTGCAGTTTTGAAACTCATCCACAACAATAATCGCATTTGAAATTGTCATACCCCGAATAAAGGACGTTGACATAAACTCGAGCTCACCAGATGCAATAAGTTTACTCCATGCTTCAGAATCATTTTGACAAATATCACTAATAATTGAACGATAAGGCGCAGTGTATGCCTCTTTCTTTTCTTCCTCATCACCTGGTAAAAACCCAATATCCCTTGTTGGTACAATTGAACGAATGATCACTACCCTATCATATCTGGTATTTTTATCTAGCACATCTTCTAAAGCTAATGACAATGCAATAAAAGTTTTACCCGTACCTGCAGATCCAGATAACATAAGGTTGTTGCCAGCTTTGTATGCCTTTACTACTTCAGATTGTTTATCGCTGATTGGCTCAAAAGGCGTCAAAGATTCGAGTCTTACTTTAGGTGGTCTTTTCATTAGTAGTCTTTAATGTTATTGACTTTATATGTATCTTTGATTTTTGAGAGTACTTCTCGCCAGCCGTCATCAACTTTTATATTTGTTCCTGTTTCATGGACTAAGGTTGTTGCAATTGGCATTTGAGAAATATCAGGATTTGCAGCAAGATAGTTTTCCCGTTTAGACATCAGCATAAACTCTTCAAACTCTTCCCCAGTTTTATTATTTTTAAATCTGTATGTTGGCATTTTCAATCCATTCAGGCATATTGCGTTTTTTCCAGTTAAACATTCGAGCCTTAGCTCCAATATAATACTTGCGGTATGATTCAATTGATGAGCCACTCACTTTGTACTCATCAGGCATAGCAGGAGTAGGTTCAGTGAACAATGCGTCAATTTGTATATTATCAGGAATGCGCTCGGATAGCATTTGCATCAAACCGTCACGCTCACACTTATGCACCTTACCATACCTATATGTATACTCGTGACAAAGAGCACGAAGTAAATCGGATAGCCACATATAATTATCCGCTGATTTCCTTACCCATATCCCGGAAGGATGGTTAATGTGAGTAGCAGAATACAGGAGATGTTCACGCTCGTCAGGCAAAACATATCGAGTTTGTTTTCGACCACTAGGAGAACGGCCAATGTGTTGAGTACCATCAAGAAAACGGTGAGCAGTGGAAAGAAGCTGAGCATATTCAAGTATCATTTTTACTGCGTGTTTATCAACGTGCTGTTTAGCACACTCGGTTACATCATGTGAAAGGTAAAAAATATTCATAGTATTCTATATATCAAGTGTTTTAAGTTCAAATTTACTAGCCGCTGTTTCATAACCTATATATCCACGTGGGTTTGAATATACACGAGTATTGCCGATTCGATAATTAACGGGATCGTGCATGTGGCCGTGAATCCATAGTTTAATTTGCGGATGATCTTCAATCAAATGGTCTAGGTGTGAGCGATAACCTCCGTTCATTTCTATTTGGTGTGCAAACTCTGGTGGCGTAGACAAACCACTTGGTGCATGATGCGTTACTACCACTAGTTTATTATAATCTTTTTGAAGAAAATTGTCAAGGTAATCTAAAAATTGTTTATGATCATTATACGCATCTTCAGTACTAAAGGTAGAAGGTTGTTCTTTCATCTTTGTACCAATTTGAATTTTACGGCCATGCTCATCCGTAACATAACCGCCATCACTACTTTTTTTGTATAAAGGAACCTTACGATAGGTACAATTATTAGAATTCTTAATGCACTTAAAGTCATTCATCAATGCACCAATGAGATTCATCGATGCTTTATCGTACCCATTCATATCACTCCACATTGTACCCGCAATAAACGTATAACCGTTGAGCTCGATAGTATCCTTTTCTAGTACGTGGATATTATCAAACTTTGCTAGTACAGTTTTCAATATATCATGAGACTTAGCAAAGTCACCGTTATAGTGCTCATGGTTGCCCATAATATATAATACGGAAGGGAACTCAACGGATACACGTCTAAAGAATTCAGTGTACTCGTTGATATATTTTGCAACGCATATATCACCTGCTAATATAAGTAAGTCTGCATTGTTGTTGTTTTTCAATTCGATATCTCCAAACTCTAAATGGAGATCACTAGCAATTGCAATTTTCATAATTTGTCCACTATTGTTGTATATTCCCTGTCCGGCACCATAGATATATTATATACTATTTTTAAGCATTTGTCAACTAAAATTTGTAATTTTCATTCTGTACTTCATCTATATAACTATTCAAGTACTCGTACTTTTGTCTAAGTTTGTAGGCAAGTGTTAAGTTACCTACTTTTTCTAAGCGTTTCATATGATGTTTAATTTCCTTTGAGTCACGCTTGAGTCTTTCAATGTTAGATCCGTACATAATACTTTATCCTTATGTTGATGTTTTAACTAGGACATGATATAGATACAGAATTCTCCTTTAAAAAAATAGCCCAGGACATCACTGTCGCTGAGCTGTGAGTTGCAACTTATTGCATAGTTATAATTGTTGTTATTATGTTATTTTACAATTAGGCCAGGAAATGCCTCCTCGACTGTTTTTTTTGTGATGCCTTTAAATTTTGTATCAAGGATTTTGTCTTTCATAAGAATTACGACATCCGCTTCTGATGGCGGTACCGCTTCTAAAAGTTTAATAAACATACCTTCTACTTTCATCTTAGGCATAGTTTCACCAGGACCGCCTACGACAAAATAACGGAACTTAGCAGATTGTTTTCTAAGACTTGAAGGTGGCGTGC
>Ga0209953_1000693_pt1 | contig 11661 bp, 8 predicted proteins | sample SalPonred_H2O_MG_FD_185713 | JGI IMG/M metagenome (GOLD analysis project Ga0209953, IMG submission 185713) | Salt pond water microbial communities from South San Francisco under conditions of wetland restoration - Salt Pond MetaG... | ecosystem: Environmental > Aquatic > Non-marine Saline and... | reverse complement strand
GGCGCCAGCGCTGCACCTGTGCGCCGATCAGATCGCGGGCGAGCCTGGGGAAGGCATCGGTATCGCCGCCGATGTGCGGTGTGATGAGCACCCCCGGCGCCGACCACAAGGGGTGCGCCGGTGGCAGCGGCTCGGGATCGACTACATCGAGTACCGCCTCGATGCGCGGGATCTCGGCAAGGAGATCCTCGGTGATGACCACACTGCCCCGGGCGACGTTCACCAGCAGTGCACCATCGCGCAACATCGATAGCCAATCCCGGTCGACCATGCGCTCGGTATCGGGCGTGAGCGGCACAGCGAGCACCACGATGTCGGCCGTGGGCAGCACCGTGGGTAGTTCCGCTGCACTAAGGACGCCCGCGCGCGCCGTCCTACCGACGAGGTGGGGGCGGCAGCCGAAGGCGGCCAGCGCAGTAGCGATGCGGGTGCCGACTCCCCCGGCTCCGATGATCACCGCGGTGGCCTCCTGCAAGGAACGTCCCCTGCGGTGATCCCAGCGCCCGCTGGCCATGTCCCGAGCGGCGCGATCTATTCCGCGCCATCTGGCGATGATGGAACCGACCGCGAGCTCCGCTGTGCTCTGCTCGTGCACGCCCGCCGCATTGCACAGCGTGACCCCCGCGGGCAGGTGCGCAAGGGCCGCATCGAAACCCACGGTCGGCAGTTGCACCACCTCGAGGTTCGCAAGCGAGGACATCCACTCGGGGTTCGGAGCGTCGATGTAGTCCGGCACGAAGAACCCGATGCTCGCGCAGGTGGACTCATCGGGGCGTTCACCGCTGCGGTAGCGCACGCAGTCGGTGAGGTCCTCCGGTGCGAGGAAATCCGGGACTAACGCGATTTCGCCGGGCACGCCTGCTATTCCTCGACTCCCAGGTGCGCCAGCAGCAAGGCGCGAACCTTCGCCGCGTCTGCCTGACCCTTGGTGGCCTTCATGACCGCGCCGACGATCGCACCGGCCGCTTGCACCTTGCCGCCGCGGATCTTCTCGGCGATGTCCGGCTGATCGGCGAGCGCCTGCTCGATGGCCGACATCAAAGTGGAATCGTCCCCGACCACCACCAAGCCCCGCTCGGCGATCACTTGGTCGACGTCACCCTCACCGGCGAGCACCCCTTCGAAGACGGAGCGTGCGAGTTTGTCGGTCAAACTGCCATCGGCGATCAGCGCTTCGACTCGGGTGATGTGCGCGGGGGTGATGAGTAGGTCCTCGAGCGCGACGCCCTGCTCGTTTGCGATCCGGGTGAACTCACCGGTCCACCACTTTCGGGCAGCACTTTGGTCGACCCCCGCGGCGATCGTCGCCTCGACGAGTTCGAGCGCTTCGGCGTTCACGAGGGTCTGCATCTCCAGATCGCTGATACCCCACTCGTCGCGAAGCCTGGCCCGCCGAGCCGAAGGCACTTCCGGCAGTGTCGAGCGCAGTTGCTCGATCCAGTCCTCGCTGGGAGCGACCGGCACGAGGTCGGGTTCGGGGAAGTATCGGTAGTCCTCGGCGTGCTCTTTGGATCGCCCGGGGGTGGTCTCACCGGTGTCCTCGTGGAAGTGTCGGGTCTCCTGGATCACCCGATCGCCGCTGGTCAACACCGCAGCCTGGCGTTCGATCTCGAAGCGCACGGCGCGTTCCACCGAGCGCAGCGAGTTCACGTTCTTGGTTTCCGAACGAGTGCCCCATGGCGCACCGGCCGGAGCCAGCGAGACGTTCACATCGCACCGAAGCGAGCCCTGATCCATTCGGACGTCGGAGACACCCAATGCGCGCATCAGGTCACGCAACTCAGTGACGTAGGCGCGCGCTACGAGCGGTGCCAGCGCACCGGCTCCGGCAATCGGCTTGGTCACGATCTCGATCAGCGGGATTCCCGCTCGGTTGTAATCGACCAGGGAGTAGTCGGCGCCGTGGATGCGCCCGGTGTCGCCTCCAGCGTGGGTCAGCTTGCCCGTGTCCTCCTCCATATGGACGCGTTCGATCTCCACCCGGAATTCGCGAGGGCCGTCGTCGGTGGCGACGACGACGTCGAGGTAACCGTCGAAGCACAGCGGTTCGTCGTACTGACTGATTTGGTAGTCCTTGGGCATATCCGGATAGAAGTAGTTCTTGCGGGCGAAGCGGCACCACGAAGCGATATCGCAATGCAAGGCCAAGCCCATCCGGATCGTCGATTCCACGGCTACGGCGTTGACGACCGGCAGGGATCCGGGCAGGCCGAGGCAGGTCGGGCACACCTGCGTGTTGGGCGAACCGCCGAACTCGGTTGCGCATCCGCAGAACATCTTGGAAGCCGTGCCGAGTTCGACGTGGGTCTCTAGGCCGAGGACCGGCTCGAAGGACTCCAGCGCCTGCTCGAAGGGCACCCGTGCAACAGCCGTGCTACCGCTCATAGGGCGGGCACCTCCTCGGTCAAGCCATGTCCCCAACGATCCACCAAAGCGGCCTCGAGCGCACTGCCGACTCGATACAGCCGATCATCGCCCAGCGCTGGGGCCATGATCTGCAGGCCGACGGGCAAACCATCCTCCGGTGAGAGCCCCACGGGCACGGACATCGCGCAGTTCCCAGCCAAGTTGACCGGGATAGTCGCGATGTCGTTGAGGTACATCGCCAGCGGATCATCGAGCTTCTCGCCGAGCCGGAACGCCGTTGTGGGCGTTGTAGGCGAGATGAGCACGTCCACTTGCTCGAACGCCGTAGCGAAGTCCCGGGCAATAAGGGTGCGTACCTTCTGCGCCTGGCCGTAGTAGGCGTCGTAGTAGCCGCTGGAGAGCGAATAGGTACCGAGCATGATCCGTCGCTTGACCTCCGCGCCGAAGCCGGCCTCGCGGGTGCGGGACATGACCTCCTCGACCGAGGCGTCGCCGTCGTCGCCGGCTCGCAATCCGTACCGCATGCCATCGAAGCGCGCGAGATTGCTGGAGGCCTCGGCAGGAAGGATCAGGTAGTAGGCACCGAGTGCGTACTCGAAGTTCGGGCAAGAGACTTCCACCACTTCGGCACCGAGGTCGGTGAGTACCGCGACGGCTTCATCGAAGCGCTGTTGCACCCCCTGCTGGTAGCCCTCCCCACCGAGTTCGCGCACCAGCCCGATCCGCATGCCGCGCACATCGCCCGACCGGGCTGCCGCGACGACGTCCGGCACCGGGGCATCGATGGATGTGGAGTCGAGCGGATCGTGCCCGGCGATGACTTCGTGCAACAAGGCCGCATCGAGCACGGTGCGTGCGCACGGTCCGGCTTGATCCAACGACGACGCCAGCGCCACCAGTCCATAACGAGACACCCCGCCGTAGGTCGGCTTGACGCCGACGGTCCCGGTGACCGCAGCAGGCTGACGGATGGATCCTCCGGTATCGGTGCCCATCGCCAACGGCGCCTCGAATGCAGCGAGCGCAGCCGATGATCCGCCGCCGGATCCTCCGGGGATCCGATCCAGGTCCCAGGGATTGTGCGTGGGTCCGTACCCGCTGTGCTCGGTCGAGGAACCCATGGCGAATTCGTCCATGTTGGTCTTTCCCAAGATGACGACGCCAGCCGCCCGCAGCCGCTCGACCACGGTGGAGTCATAGGGCGGGCGCCAACCCTCCAGGATGCGCGATCCGCAGGTGGTCGGCACGCCCTTCATCGTGAAGACGTCCTTCAACGCAAGCGGCACACCCGCCAGCGGGCCGAGTTCCTCCCCGGCTGCCCGACGGGTGTCGATTTCGGCCGCCATCGCCAGGGCGGCTTCTCGATCCACATGCAAGAAGGCGTGGACCTTGTCGTCGACTTCATCGATGCGTGCCAGGCACGCTTCGGTGACCTGCACCGAGGTCACCTCCCCCGCCTGCATCGCGGCCGAGAGCGTGGCGGCGCTTTGCCGCACCAGATCGCTATCCATCACCGGCGCCATCTCAACTCTCCCCGAGGATGCGCGGGACACGGAACCGATCGTCTTCCCACGCGGGCGCGCTTGCTGCGATCTCGTCTCGATCCACACCGGGGCGCACGAGATCGGGGCGGAAGGTGTTGGTGACTGGAATCGGATGCGATGTGGGCGGGATGTCCTGGGCCGTGACCTCCGATACCCGGGCAACGGCATCGACTATCGCCGAGAGTTGCTCGGCGTAATGATCGATCTCGCCTTCGGTCAATTCCAATCGGGCGAGGCGAGCGAGATGCTCGACCTCCGCGCGGGTGATGGCAGCCATGCGCTCATCCTTCCAGCACGGCATCGACACCTTGCTCGAGGAGCACATCGAAGGACTCGGCCGGGACCACCGGGACTCCCAACGAGGACGCCTTGTCGAGTTTGGATCCGGCGCTGTCGCCGGCCACGAGGACCGTCGTCTTGGATGAGACCGATCCGGTCACCTTCGCGCCGCGGGAAACGGCCGCGGCCGTTGCGTCTTCGCGGGTGTAGCCGGGCACGGATCCGGTGATTACGACCACCGCACCGGCCAGGGTCTGTTCCGGGGCATCCACACCGGCGGATTCGCCAGATCCACCCGTGGACGCATCGACCAAGACCACACCACCGCGTTGCCACTTATCGATGATCTCCCGATGCCACGCCTGCTCGAACCACTCCACGACCGCTTCGGCTATGACCTGTCCTACCCCGTCGACGGCAGCTAACTCCTCGGTGCCGGCTTCGGCGATCGCCTCGATGGATCCGAAATGCCGCGCCAAGGCCTGCGAGGCAGTCGGGCCCACGTGCCGGATCGACAGCGCCACCAGCATCCGCCACAACGGCTTGGTCTTCGCCTTCTCCAAATTGGCCAGCATCGTCTTGGCGTTCTCGGTCAATTGCCGGCCCGCCTCGCCCTTTGCCGGATCCCGGGTGAAGAACGGGCACTCGAGCAAAGCCTCGGAGTCGATCAGGAACAGATCGCCCATGTTGGCGACTACGCCACAGTCCAAGAGCGCGACGGCTGCCTTATAGCCCAGGCCCTCGATATCCAGCGAGCCGCGCGAGGCGACGTGGAACAAGCGCTCGCGCAACTGCGCCGGACAACCGGCGGTATTCGGACAGCGGATGTCCTTGTCGCCTTCACGTTCGGGGCGAAGTTCGGTTCCACATTCCGGGCAGTGTGTGGGCATCACGAAGTCGCGTTCGCTCCCCGTCCGCGCCTCGACGACCGGGCCGATCACCTCGGGAATGACGTCCCCGGCCTTGCGCAAGAACACCATGTCCCCGATGAGCACGCCCTTGCGCTGGACTTCGTATTGGTTGTGCAAAGTGGCCATCGAAACGGTGGAGCCGGCTACCCGCACCGGATCCATGACAGCGAAAGGAGTCACCCGGCCGGTGCGGCCGACGTTCACCGCGATGTCCAGTAAGCGCGTACGCACCACTTCGGGTGGGTACTTGTAGGCGATAGCCCACCGCGGTGCGCGGGAGGTCTCACCGAGGTCGGACTGCGCGGCGAAGTCATCGACCTTCACCACTACGCCGTCGATCTCGTGTTCGACATCGTGTCGGTGTTCGGCGTAGTACGCGATGTACTCGCGAACCTCGGCCCGCGTGCTGTGCACTTTCATCCGTTCACTCACCGGGATTCCGAAATCCGCGAGCAGTGCATAGACCTCGCTTTGCGATCCGATGTCGATACCTTCGCGGGCACCGACGCCATGGGCGGTGAAACCAAGGGCCGCCAATCGACTTGCAGCAAGACCATAGTCGCGTTCGAGACGTTCGACCCGAGTGCGACCGCGTTCGGTATCGACTCCTCGGGCGGCCTGCAACTCCTCCCAGCGCTTGTCCATGCGCTGGCGGATCGTTCCCGAAGCGGCATTGCGCGGATTGGCAAAAGGGGTGGCACCGACGGCCATCTGCTCGTCGTTGACTCGCTCGAAGTTCCGTGTGGAAAGGAACACCTCACCGCGGACTTCCACCAGCGCGGGCGGATCCTCAGCGGCCAACTCCGCCGGGATGGCGTCGATGAATCTCATGTTGTAAGTGATGTCCTCACCGGTGATTCCATCGCCACGGGTGGCCGCCGATGCGAGCTTGCCGTCCCGATAGACCAGATCGACGGCCAACCCGTCGATCTTGACCTCGCACAGCAAAGGCGGCAATGCGCCGAGCGCCTTGTCGACTCGATCGAACCAACTTTCGAGTTCGTCGTCATCGAACGCGTTATCCAACGAATACAGGCGAACCAAGTGTTCGACTGGATCGAACATCTCGGCGCGTTCACCACCGACGGTCTGCGTGGGTGACTCACCGCTCGCGAGTTCGGGGTGGGCCTGCTCGATCTCCTCGAGTTCGCGGAACAACCGGTCGTATTCGTCGTCGGCGATGGTCGGCCGCTCGGCTTGGTAATAGGCCGCACGCGCTGCATTGATCGCATCGACCAGTTCGCTCCACCGCTGGCGGACCGATGCTTGCGGGCGAACCCCGGACTCGGCGCCGTCAGCGGACATCGGCGTTCTCCTGCTCGTCGCGAACCACGGCTCCCACCCGCGCGCACGCGGAGATCGTCGCCCGGGCAGCTTCCATGGAGATATCGGCAAGTCCGCCATGCGGCGTGATGGCGATGTTCGCGGGCACCGAGGCGAATCCGTGCTCGGACATGAAGCCCCGCAAGCGCGCACTAAGGGCGGTGTCCCCGACTCGCTCGGTGGATCCACCCCGATCACCGCTACCTGCACTTCCCGAGCTTTCCGGGTTTCCAGCGAGGATCGGCACGCAGCCGAGCAGTAGCCCCACCCCCGCCTCCCAGGCACGCGGCAGCGCATCGTCGTCGAGTTGCTCGCGACCCAGATCCACGGCCAGCGCATCGGTTCCGGTATCACGAAGGAGGTCGACGGGCGCTTGCTGGGCATGGCACCGAATCACCACGCGAGCCCCGGCGGATTGGATCGCGGCGCTCACCGTGCGAAGTCGGTTCTGCACGACGCTCGGTTCCACGCTGCGATGCGTGAGGCGGCCGCTGCTCATGGGAACCCGCCCGGCGAGCACCCTGGGCACGACATCATCGTCGAGTTGAATAACCAGGGCGTCGTCGGCTATCCACCGCCGCAACCGCAGGACGAGGTCGCTAGCCGCCTGGGCCAACGCTTCGGTCAAGTCACCGACCGCACCGACATCGCGCAGTAACGCCTCTCCAGCAGGGTCGGAGATTTTCGTTGCGAGTGTCCACGGGCCGGCGATGGCCACCTTGATCGGGACCGCGTTACCCGAGCCAGCTGCGAACTCCTCGAGTGCGTCGATGTCCTCGGACAGGTAACCGCGAGCCCGCGCGAGGACCCGTTGCCCGGTGTGCCCGAGCCGCCAACCGGAAGGTGTGGTTTCCACCTCGAAGGATCGATCGACCTCGGCAAGCAACGCAGCAGTACGCCCCACCGGATCGGCTCCCGGGCCACGCGCGGGCAACTCGACGAGTGGAATGAAGTCAGCGAACTCACCGGCCGCGACGTTCATCGCCTCTCGGGAGTCGACGCCGGGCATAGGGCCGATGCCCGTGGCGACCGCCGGGTAGGGCCAGGTACAGGGCTCGCTCACAGCGCGGGCTCGCTCACACTACGGCCGCGTCCCCGACGCGTCTGGTAACCGATATCCGTCCAGATCCCAGGGCCCGTGATCCGTCGTACAAGACCACGCTTTGACCGGTCGCCAGGCCACGAACGGGCTCGAACAGCTCCACCTGCAGTGCCGCATCGAGCATCCGAGCACGAGCCGGCACCCCCGGATGGTGCGCGCGCACCTGCGCGGTGACTTCACGCCAGTCCCCCGACAGCCCCGGTCCGATCCAGATGACCTGGTCGGCGCTCAGCGCGGCGACATCCAACTGATCGGCCGGCCCGACGTAAACGGTGTCGGTGCTTTGGTCGACATCGACCACATAGCGAGGCTGCCCGTCCTCCCCTGGCGTGCGCAGATCCAAGCCGCGGCGCTGACCGATGGTGACGGTGAAGGTGCCGCGATGCTCACCGAGTTCGGCGCCGCTCACCGAATCGACGATGCGGCCAGGGCGATGACCTATGCGATCGACGAGGAAATCGGCGGTCTTGCCGTCGGGGATAAAGCAGATGTCATGGCTATCGGGCTTGCTGGCGGTACGCAGACCACGTTCCCGCGCTTCGATGCGCACCTCGTCCTTGACGGTATCGCCGAGTGGGAACACACAGTGGCTGAGTTGATCTTGGTCGATTACCGCGAGGACGTAGGACTGATCCTTCGCCTCGTCCACGGCACGATGCAGTTCGGGGCCGTGCGGTCCATCGAGCACCCGCGCGTAGTGACCGGTGGCAACGGCGTCGAAGTCCAGCGCCAGGGCTCGATCGAGCACGGCCTTGAACTTGATCTTCTCGTTGCACCGCAGGCAGGGGTTGGGTGTGTGACCTGCTTCGTACTCGGCAAGGAAGTCGCCGATGACGTCCTCAGCGAACTCAGCGGAGAAGTCCCACACGTAGAAGGGAATCCCCAACATGTCCGCGACGCGACGCGCATCGCGTGCATCGTCGATCGTGCAGCATCCCCGAGAACGCCCACCGGTGGACTTCGAGCGCGCGAGCGCTAAGTGCACGCCGACCACTTCGTGTCCGGCATCGACCATTCGGGCAGCCGCTACCGAGGAATCGACCCCGCCGGACAGCGCGGCGATAACCCGCATCAGATGGCCCGCATCAATCGGCCCGCCCCGAACTAGCACCAACGGACGTATGCATGGATGCCGAGACCGAACCGGCACGCCGGGCTCGCTCGACGACCCCGGGCAAGGCCTCCACCACTGCGTGGACGTCGTCCATGGTCGAGGTGCGGCCGAAACTGAAGCGCAAGGACGAGCGCGCGGTCCGCTCATCCACCCCCATCGCTAGCAGCACGTGACTCGGCTCGGGGATGCCGGCCGTGCAAGCCGAACCGGTCGAGCAATCCACTCCCGCGGCATCGAGCAGCATGAGAAGAGCGTCGCCCTCGGCCCCGGGGATGGAGATGTGGACGTTGCCGGGGAGTCGACCACCCTCGGTGATCGAATCGTCGGGGTCGGCTCCGTTGATGATGGCATCGGGAACTTCCCGCCGGATGCCCTCGATGAGAGCGGACTGCAAAGTGGAAACGCGGCGCGCATGCTCGCCTTGGTGCTCGACCGCGTAGTGCACAGCGGCCGCGAACGCAGCAGCACCGGCAGCATCGAGGGTGCCCGATCGGATCTCGCGCTCTTGTCCACCGCCGTGCGCCACCGGCTCGACGGGGGTGTATGGATCGATGATCAACGCGCCGGTGCCTACCGGTCCGCCGATCTTGTGTCCGCTGATAGTCACTGCCGTAGCACCGACCTCGGACAGGTTCATCGGTAGTTGGCCGAGTGCTTGCACGGCGTCGGTGTGGAAGGGAACCGAGTGTTCGCGACACAACTGCGCGAGCTGCGCAACCGGTTGAACGGTGCCGACTTCGTTGTTCGCCCACATAACGGTGACCAGCGCCGTGCGCTCGGCATTCTCGGCCAGGAATCCCGCAAGGTCGTCCGTGCGCACCCGGGCGCGGTAATCGACATCGAGCCAGTGCGCCGCAGCCCCCTCGTGCTTGATGAGCCATTCGACGGGATCGAGTACGGCGTGGTGCTCGATCGACGAGGACACCACTATCGGTGCGTCGATACCAAGACGCCGGCGAGCGGCCCAGAACAAACCTTTGACAGCCAGGTTGTCGGACTCGGTTCCGCCGGAGGTGAACACGATCGCGGAAGGTCTGGTGCCGAGATCATCGGCGATCGACTCCCGGGCCTCTTCGACGATGCGCCTGGCCCCACGCCCGGAAGTGTGCAGGGACGACGGGTTGCCTACCGATTCGCTCGCGGCGAGCCATGCCTCCCGTGCAGGCGCCAGGAGCGGTGCGGTAGCCGCATGATCGACGAACGCCCGCCGCTTCGCACTACTTGCCACGTGGCGATGGTAGCCAGGGGGCTTCCCGGCTGCTCGTTATCCGGTGCCGGGCCGAGTATCGGTGCTTGGATCCATGCTTCGTCATGTACGTAGCGTCAACTCGAGCGCGACTCGATCTCCTCGGCCAGTTGCGGCACGACCTCGTGCAGATCCCCGACGACACCGAAGTCCGCCAGCTCGAAGATCGGCGCCTCGGCATCCTTATTGACGACGACGACGACCTTGGAGGTTTGCATCCCGGCCCGGTGCTGGATCGCACCGGAAATGCCGTTGGCGACGTACAACTGCGGGGAGACGGTCTTGCCGGTCTGCCCGACCTGGTACTGATGCGGGTACCAGCCGGCGTCGGTGGCAGCGCGGGACGCACCGACCGCACCGCCGAGGGAATCGGCGAGCCGCTCGATGATGGCGAAGCCTTCGGGCCCACCGACTCCGCGTCCGCCGGAGACCACGATCGCCGCCTCGGTCAATTCGGGGCGACCTCCCTGCTTGGCCACCGTGCGCTCGGTGACGGTCGCCTTCTTCGCGGATTCGCTAAGCGCGGTCGAGACCTGCTCGACGGTGCAGTTCGCGGCGGCCGGTTCGGGGGCAACGGAGTTCGGACGCACGGTGTAGATCGCAGTGCCGGTCAGGACGGTGGAATGCACGATGGTGCTGCCGCCGAATACCGACTGGGTGGCCACCCCTTCCGCGTCGATATCGACGGCGTCGGTGATCACCCCGCTGCCGGTGCGCACGGCAAGGCGGCCGGCCGCTTCCTTGCCGTCGGCGCTCGAGGGAACCAGCACGGCGGCCGGTGCCAGCGAAGCGACGAGGTCGGTGAGGACATCGACTATCGGGACGACCGGATGGTCGGTCATCTCGTCGGAGTCGGCGGCGTACACCGCGGTTGCTCCGTACTCACCCAACGTCGCTGCGGCATCGCCGGCGCCGGAGCCGAACCACACGCATACCGGCTCGCCGAGTCGGCGCGCGAGGGTGAGCAGTTCCAAGGTGGTCTTCTTGACCGAGCCGGTTTCGCGATCGTGCTCGGCGAGGACGAGGACAGGTGCCATGGCGCGTTCCTTCCTAGATGAACTTGTGCTCGGTGAGGTAGGTGGCAAGTCGGCTTGCCCCGTCGCCTTCATCGGCGATGACGGTGCCGGCTGCCTTAGCCGGACGTGCGGCGAAATCGCGAACGCCGCTCCAGGCGGCCGCTTGGCCGACGGCCGCGGGTTCGAGCCCGAGATCGGCGATGCCGATCGTTTCCACCGGCTTCTTCTTCGCCGCCATGATCCCCTTGAAGGACGGGTAGCGCGGTTCGTTGATCTTCTCCACCACGCTCACCACAGCGGGTAGCTGCGCGGTCACGGTGTCGAAGCCGTAGTCGGTCACTCGCTCGATGGTTACCTCGTTGCCCGAGATGCTCACCCGCTGGGCGAAGGTCACCTGGGCGAGGCCGAGTCGTTCGGCCACCATCGCGGGGATGACGGACATGCGGGCATCGGTGGATTCGGAGCCGAAGACGATGAGGTCGAAGCCCTTGTCGGCCAAGGCCGCGGCGAGCACCGCGGACGTGGCGATGGCATCGGATCCGTGCAGGGCGTCGTCGAGGACGTGTATTCCGGCATCGGCGCCCATGGACAGCGCCTTGCGAACGGTCTCCGCGGCCCGCTCCGGACCCATCGACACCACGGTCACTTCACCGCCGTGGGCTTGGGCGATCTGCAGGGCTTCTTCCACCGCGTACTCGTCGAGTTCATTGAGCACGCCGTCAGCAGACGCCCGATCGAGGGTGGAGTCCTCGGCCTTCA
>Ga0209953_1000691_pt1 | contig 11674 bp, 6 predicted proteins | sample SalPonred_H2O_MG_FD_185713 | JGI IMG/M metagenome (GOLD analysis project Ga0209953, IMG submission 185713) | Salt pond water microbial communities from South San Francisco under conditions of wetland restoration - Salt Pond MetaG... | ecosystem: Environmental > Aquatic > Non-marine Saline and... | reverse complement strand
ATAACGGATCGTACGGGGCGGCTTACCTTGCTCAAACAACTCATCACAAACAGGCTCAAACCGATAACCCGAAGCATTCACGTCAGGCGGCAATACTTTCACACCATTGGCATGGCAGTCGCGCCAAAAGGCTTGAACCTTATCCGTATCGTCCATGTCTGAGGACAGAGTGGCCGCTAAAAACTCAGCCGGATGGTGGGCCTTTAACCAAGCCGTGTGATAGGCAATCAACGCATAGGCAGCGGAGTGCGATTTATTGAAACCATAGCCGGCAAACTTTTCCATCAAATCAAACAGTTTCACCGCCAACTTGGGATCATGCCCCTTTTTTGCGGCGCCTGCCTGAAACAACTCGCGCTGCTCGGCCATTTCCTCGGCTTTCTTTTTCCCCATGGCGCGACGCAACAGATCGGCGCTACCCAGCGAATAGCCACCGATAATTTGCGAGATCAACATGACCTGTTCTTGATAGACAATCACGCCATACGTACTTTTTAGCGTGTGTTCCAGATCAGGATGGAAATAATCAACAGAAGCGCGGCCATGCTTTCGGTTCACGAAGTCATCGACCATGCCCGACTCCAGTGGACCCGGACGATACAGCGCAAGCACCGCAATCACATCTTCAAAATGACTTGGGCGCAGCTTCTTGAGCAACTCTTTCATGCCGCGAGATTCCAGCTGAAAAACCGCCGTCGTATTCGCTTCGCACAGCAACTGATAGACCTTGGGGTCATCTAGCGTCAGTGCCATCACATCAAAATCGGCAAGATCAGGATTGAACTTACGCACATAACGCACAGCCCAATCAAGAATCGTCAAATTCCGCAAACCCAAGAAGTCAAACTTCACCAGCCCTGCGGCTTCAACATCATCTTTATCGAATTGTGAAATGGCGCTGGCCTCTTGCCCGGGCTGACAGTACAGCGGACAGAAATCCGTCAGTTTGCCCGGCGCAATCAGAACCCCGCCCGCGTGCATGCCAACGTTACGCGTCAAACCCTCTAGCGGCCGCGCCAAGTCAACGAGCGCCCGGACCTCATCTTCCTTCTCATAACGGGCTTTAAACGCAGGCTCATCCACCAAGCTTCGCTCAAGCGTCCAAGGATCCGCTGGATTAAATGGAATGAGTTTGGATAGCCCGTCACAAAGCATGTAAGGCATGTCTAACACCCGACCCGCATCCCGAATGACGGCCTTGGCGCCCAAGGTTCCAAACGTGGCGATCTGGCTGACCGCTGGACGGCCATACTTTTGTTTCACGTACTCAATAACGCGTTCGCGATTGTCTTGGCAAAAATCAATATCAAAGTCGGGCATAGAGACCCGTTCTGGATTCAAAAACCGCTCAAAAAGCAGGTCGTAGCGAATCGGATCTAAATCAGTGATGCCTAGCGAATAGGCAACCAACGAGCCAGCACCAGAACCACGACCCGGCCCAACGGGGACGCCATTTTTTTTGCCCCAATTGATAAAGTCTTGCACGATCAGAAAGTAGCCCGCAAAACCCATTTGGATGATGGTTTCGCACTCGAGCTTTAAGCGTGCCTCATAAGTCGGACGCTGACTTTGACGCGTGGCTTCATCGGGAAACAATTGCCGCAAACGGACATCCAAACCCTCTTGCGACAAGGTGTAGAGGTAATCGTCAATCGTCAACCCAGGTGGTGTTGGAAAATCTGGGAGACGGGCCTCACCCAAGGTCAAACTTAAATTACAGCGCTGCGCAATGGCAACGGCATTTTGTAACGCCGATGGCACATCAGAAAACAACGTCGCCATTTCCTCAGACGACTTTAAGTACTGATCTTCGGTAAAACGACGTTCGCGTTTGGGGTTCGTCAGGATTTCGCCATCAGCGATGCAAACCCTCGCCTCGTGAGCGCGGAAGTTTTCCGCCTTCAAAAACTGCACCGGGTGGGTAGCCACAACCGGTAGAGTCAGCTTTTGCGCCAGTGCCAAAGCCGCATCCGTGCAATTCCAATCGGCTTGATTATCTGTGCGCTGAATCTCAATAAAGTATCGCCCAGGCAAAGCCTCTTGCCACTGGGTCGCCAATTGCTCGGCAATCGCTGTTTGGCCATTGATTAAGGCCTGACCCACATCACCGAAACGCGCGCCGGACAGCACAATCAAACCCTCTGACGCCAGCAGCCACTCGCGTTTGATAGCGGCTTTTCCCTGATGCGCGTTCTCTAGCCAAGCGCGGGTAATCAGTTCACATAAGCAGCGGTAACCCTGCTCATTAGCCACAAGCAGTAGAATGCGGAAAGGTTTCTCGGGTTCCGTCTCATTGGATAGCCAAATGTCACAACCGGCAATAGGTTTTACCCCGGCTGAACGAGCCGCCTTATAGAACTTGATCAAACCGAAAACGTTGGCGAGATCCGTTAAGGCGACAGCGGGTTGGGATTGCGATTTCGCTTGTGAAATCAAGTCACCAATGCGCACGATTCCATCGACCACTGAAAACTCTGAGTGGACACGAAGATGGACAAAAGGGGTTGGGGACTGGTTGTCTGACATGCGTTTGATTGTACTCAAGGACGGCGCGAACACATCATGAAATGGCTCATTCTATTCACCTGGCTAGGCTCGATTTTATTTATCCATCTTCGGGGGGTTGTTCGATTTCCCTTCAAACGTCAATTGACGCATGGGTCGAGCTTGTTGGCGCCACTAAACGCAATCTTGATTCTGCTGCAAAAAGTCCCAACCACGCCCTACATCCCAACCAGCCGGCTATCGGAGCTATCCTTACTTGAGGACAATTGGCAGACTATCAGAGACGAGGCGCTCGAAAGCCAGCACTTCAAAACCACCAAAACCACCAAAGCCACCGACCCCACCGAGCCCACCGAACCCAGTCAAGACAACGATTCAATCGAGTCATCCGAACACGACAGCCTGTCCTTTTATCTCAAAAACCAAAGCACACAACAATTCTCGGCTGAGATGTCTTATCCTCAAACCGCAGCGTTGTTGGCACAGATCCCAACTGTGCAATCAGCCCGGTTCTTGAAACTGCCGGCCGGTGCCCAACGCCCTCCGATTCGCGACGCCTACGGTCAGTCACTACAATACAACCTAGGCCTATCGACCCCAAATGCCGACGATTGCTACATCGACGTCGATGGCGTGCGACATGTGTGGCACGATGGCCAAGCCGTACTGTTAGATCAAACCTACATTCACGAAAGCCACAACAACTCAAAGCAACCTTGTCTTGTTTTGGTTTGTGACGTGCAGCGTCCGTTGCACTCGCAGCTCGCGGAAACAATCAGTCGCGGATTAAGCAAGCTGTGGCAATCGGCGCAGCGCCAATTTGCACAATTTGCAACCAAAGCAAATCAAACAGGCCTTGCCAAGCGGCTAAACAACGGGCGTGACCGTCTCGATCAAAAACGTCAGGCCTTCAAAGCTGCCAACCCGCCGCTGTATAAAGCCATTGAGGTGGGCTTGGTGGTATTGGCCATCCTGTTCTTTTTGGCCCTCTAAGCCACGCGAGTGAGAGCGCTAGCGCTGCAACGCGGCCCATGCCTTGTGTAAGCGTTTGACAGAAACCGGAAAGGGCGTGCGCAAACGCTGGGCAAATAACGCCACACGCAATTCTTGCAGCAACCAAAAAAATTGGTCTAGCCCTGGGTCCGGCGCGCCTGCCAACGCCTGCCGGGCGCGCCGGTACTGAGCCAAGAGCGGCGCCATCTCTGACAACCGAGACTGGTCCCTGGCCGCATCCGCACGCAAACCGTCAAATCGGACCACCATGGCTTCAAGGTAACGCGGGAAATGTTTCAACTGTTCATAAGGCGTTTGAATCACAAACGATGGCGGCAGTAAGGCCGTTAGTTGCTGATTCATATCCTCACAAGCATTCTCATGGGTCTTGAACTGCGTGAGCCGCTTTTTAACCACTTCGCTCTGTTCGAGAATGGTCAGTACCAGTCTCGCAAGTTCTTGTGCAAGTAATCCAACCCTTTCTTTTGCTTGCTCACGACAGACCGCGAATGTCTCGGCGTCAATTGGCCACTGTGTCTCAGGGCCTGCCCGCCACAAGGCCGCGTCAATGATCTGCGAGCGTAACTGCTCCCAAGTGCCTAAGGACATGTATAGCACCCCGAGGCGAAGGGACTCGGGCAAATTCTTTTCAATATATTTGATCTGCTCTTTTAAGCTGATTCGAAGCAATCGTAAGAGGCCTTGGCGGTGAAGACGCTGTGCCTCCTCAGGATCGTCAAAGACATCAATATGACAATGCGTCCCGTCGTCAACCAAAGCGGGGTAACCCAAGACACTTTTGCCCGCGCGGTGCAATTCCATGACTTCGGGCAAGACATCAAAAGACCAATCCGTGATGCGCTCAATCGCTTGCTCTGCGATCACGGTCTCGCCTTTCGCGCTCATCTCTTGAAATGTCGCTTGTGCCTGATCACCGAACTGCGCCTTTAAAGCCGACAAATTACGCCCTGCTCTTAACATCCGCCCGTGCTGATCGAGGACCCTGAAATTCATAAACAAATGCGCAGGTAATGTATCGACTCGAAAATCGCTTTCTTGGACCTTGACATAAAACTGTTGATCAATATCTTGGATGATGGCTGCGGTCAAACCGCAAGGTGGCGATTGCATCTGATCGAACCACCGCGCATGGAAAGCCTGCGCATAATCGGGTACCGGCACACAGTGCTTGCGTAGCTTTTGCGGGAGAGACTTCACAAGCCATTGCACCTTCTCTTTCACCATGCCGGGCACCAACCATTCCCAACGCTGCACAGTCATTTGATTCAACAACACCAGCGGCACAGAAAGGGTCACACCATCTTTTGGTGACCCTGGCTCAAAGTGGTAATCAAGCTTCAGGCTATTACCCTGCCAGTTCGCGGACTTGGGAAAAACATCAGTCGTGATCCCCGCCGCTTCATGGCGCATCAAGTCATCACGCGAGAGCAACCAGCGCTTGGCATCTTCCTGATCGAGTTGCTTAAACCAGTGCTTGAACTTACCGGTTTGGTAAATATCTTCGGGTAAAAGTTGATCGTAAAACCGGGCAATCAATGATTCATCAACCAAAATGTCCGGGCGCCGACTGCGGTGCTCCAGCTTTTCGATGCTCTGAATCAGTTTTCTGTTGTGCGAGACGAACTCAAACGGCACATCAATCTCGCCAGGCACCAGCGCTTCCCGAATAAAGGTTTCACGGGCACGAACAGGATCAACCGCCCCAAAATGCACTCGCCGCCCCGCATAAACAGGCAAGCCATAAAGCGTTGCTTTCTCCAAGGCCACCACCTGCCCGCGTCGTTTGTCCCAGCGCGGATCACCCCAAGTGCGCGTGAGCAAATGAGAGGCCATGCGCTCAATCCACACCGGCTCGATATTGGCCACGCAGCGCGCAAAGAGCTTACTGGTTTCGACGAGCTCTGCTGCCAAGATCCACGTCCCCGCTTTTTTGGCTAATTTGGAGCCCGGGTGGATCCAGAACCGAATATCACGCACCCCTTGGTAGTGCGGACCTTCTGGTGCTTTCAACCCAACGTGACCCAGCAGCCCCGTCAAGAGCGCTGAATGAATCTGTTCATAAGTGGCCTCTGTCTGATTGACCCGCCAGCCTTGCTCGCCGACCAAAGCCGCCAATTGCCCGTGAATATCGTGCCATTCACGCAACCGATTAACCGACAAAAAGTTTTGTCTTAGCAAAGTCGTTAACTTACGTTGAGATGCCTTATGGGCAACTTGCTCGTGATACCAATCCCAGAGCTTGATCCACATCAGAAATTCGGACTGCTTATGAGCGAACTTCGCATGCGCCTGCATAGCCGCCTCGCGTCCCTGTGCCGGTCGATCGCGCGGATCTTGGACAGCCAAGGCGGCCGTGATCACTAGCATCTCACGCAAGCATTGCTGATCCCGTGCCGCTAACAAAATCCGTCCAACACGCGGATCTAGCGGCATTTTCGCCAACAGCCGACCCACATTCGTGAGTGAGTGTGCGGTTTGCTGTGTCGGTTTTTCTTGCGGCCTTGATGACGTACGCAACGCCCCAAGCTCTTGTAGGGTTTGATACCCGTCAGCGATTGCCCTGCCGCTTGGAGGGTCCACGAAAGGAAACCCCTCAATCTCATCTAGCCCCAGCGACTTCATGCGCAGAATCACGCCTGCCAACGAAGACCTTAAAACCTCAGGTTCACTGAATTGTCGTCGGCGCTTGAAATCTTCCTCGTCATACAGACGGATGCACACACCAGGTCCTAATCGCCCACAGCGCCCTGCCCTTTGATTGGCAGAGGCCTGACTGATTGGCTCGACCTGTAATTGCTCCACTTTTTGGCGCCACGAGTAACGTTTGACGCGCGCCACACCGGCATCAACAACGAACTTGATACCCGGCACAGTTAGGGAGGTCTCTGCCACGTTAGTTGCAAGCACCACCCGTCTGGCACGCGTGCTGGGCCGAAAAATCTCCTCTTGCTCGTTTTGCGACAACCGAGAAAACAGTGGCAATATCTGTGTGCTCGCCGGATGGTGCTTGCGCAAGGCTTCACTGGTTTCACGGATTTCACGCTCACCCGGTAAAAACACCAGCACATCGCCCGCGCCATGGCGAGCGCACTCGTCCACAGCGTCAGTGACCGCATCGCACAAATCGCGTTCAGACGGATTTTCTTCCTCCCCGGCGCCTGCCGGTTCCTCGGTCTCCAGACGCACCGGGCGATAACGAATCTCGACGGGATAAAGACGCCCTGACACTTCAACCACGGGCGCTGGCACGCCATTCTGATCAGCAAAGTGTTCCGCGAACCGAGCCGCATCGATGGTGGCTGAGGTCACGATGACTTTCAAATCGGGGCGCTTGGGCAGCAGTTGGCGAAGATAACCCAACAAAAAATCGATATTTAAACTTCTCTCATGGGCCTCATCGATGATGATGGTGTCATAGGCCTTGAGCAGCCGGTCACGCTGCGTCTGCGCCAGCAAAATGCCATCTGTCATCAATTTAATGGCCGTGTTGGCGCCCGTTTTTTGCTGAAAGCGGATCTGATAGCCAACCCAGTCTCCAATCGGTGTTTGTAGTTCTTGCGCGATCCGACGTGCCACTGAAGTGGCGGCAAGTCGCCTGGGTTGGGTATGGGCGATCATGGCACCCTGTCCTCGACCCATCGCCAAACAAATTTTAGGCAACTGGGTGGTTTTACCCGAACCGGTCTCACCGCTCACGATCACGACTTGATGCTTGCCAATCGCCGCCGTGATGTCGTCCCGACGAGTGCTGACCGGCAAATCAGCCGGGAAGGCAATCTCAGGCAAGGGCCGTGGGGAAATGGCAACGGAATTTGCCATCTGCGGTTCTGAAACCAATTGAACAACCTCGATCGGACGCACGGATTACGCATGCATTATAGAATTGAGGCGATAAAGACGCCCCTTCGGTTGAACCCGAACCTTCAAGCTTGTGAGACTTATGAACACAGAGGTCGAATCCATCAACATTATGACTGACACCGGGCAAGCAGCCGACGCCACCGATGAAACCGTGTCGGCTTTAGGGGCGCCCGACGCCGCTGGCCCGCAGTTTGTGCGTTGGTTTCGTGAGGTGGCTCCCTACGTTCATGCCTTTCGTAACAAAACGTTTGTGGTGGCATTTGGCGGCGAATTGGTTCAGGCTGACGCCCTGAACACCCTGGTTCAGGATCTTTCGCTTTTAAACGCCCTAGGGATCCGCTTGGTTTTGATTCACGGCTCGCGCCCACAGGTCAACGAGCAATTGCGCTTGAAGGGGTTTGATCAACAATTCGGTCGCGGCATCCAACCCACAGATGACGCAGCCCTCGAGTGCGCCAAAGAGGCGGCTGGTGAAATTCGACTCGACATTGAGGCGGCCTTTAGCCAAGGATTACCCAACACCCCCATGTCGCACGCGCAAATTCGCGTCATTTCTGGCAACTTTGTCACGGCTCGCCCCACCGGCGTCATCGATGGTGTCGATTACCGTCACACAGGCCAAGTCCGAAAAATCGATACCGAAGCCATGAGAGTGGCCATTGAGAGTGGTTCGATTATTGTGCTCTCACCGCTCGGCTTTTCCCCAACGGGTGAAGCGTTCAATCTCGCCATGGAGGATTTGGCAACCAGCGTGGCGGTTGCCTTACGTGCAGAAAAACTCATCTTTTTGACCGAGACCCCAGGTGTCATCGGTGCTGATGGTGACGTCGACACGGAATTAGCTCGCCTTGATGCCGATGCGCTTTTGGCTTCCAATCAACTCGATGAAAACACAGCGTTCTACCTGCATTACGCATCCAAAGCCGTCAAACGGGGCGTTGCGCGGGCGCACATGATTCCCTTTGGCCTGGATGGCGTTGTTCTCTTGGAAATTTTCACCCACGACGGCGTTGGCACAATGGTGGTTGAAGACACGCTAGATGACCTCAGATCGGCCACCATCGATGACGTGGGCGCGATCATGCGACTCATTGAACCACTAGAGAGCGATGGCACGCTGACCACAAGGGGCACCGCTTCCATTGAACGCGAAGTCGAGAACTTCTCCGTCTTGGAGCACGATGGGGTGATTTTTGGTTGTGCAACACTCTACAACTACCCCGAACAAAAAATGGCTGAGATGGGTTGCTTGATTGTGCACAATGATTGGCAAGGGGCTGGCGAGGGTGAACTCTTGCTGCGCCACATGGAGTCACGAGCCCGCGCACTCGGCGCCAAACGTCTCTTTGTCTTGACCACGCGAACTGCTCACTGGTTTGTGAAGCGCGGATTTGTTAGAGGCACGGTGACCGACTTACCTGATGAGCGTCAAACCGCCTACAACCGGTCACGCAACAGCCACGTGTTCATCAAGCGGCTATGACACACCTTTAAACCCATGGGTGTTAGGTGTATGGACACGCTTGGTTGACATCCCGTTTTACTATTTACCCAAGTCAATTTAAAAAAGGCAGTCCACATGACTCGAATGATTCAGTGTATTAAGCTCAAAAAGGAAGCCGAAGGGCTAGACTATCCGCCATACCCAGGTGAGATGGGAACCAAGATCTGGCAGAGTATCTCTAAAGAGGCTTGGCAGCAGTGGACGGATGTTCAGACACGATTGGTCAACGAGAATCGCCTGAATCTTGCTGACGCGCGCGCAAGAAAGTACCTGCGCGAGCAGATGGAAAAGTTCTTGTTTGAAGACATTGATGTCGAGGCGCAAGGATTCGTGCCGCCGTCCTCTTAAGCCCGATACGCGACCGAGACTCGATCACTGCGTTGACTGAGTCTCCTGCGCAACCGCTTCTTTCACGATCCGCTCCGCTGCCTTAACACCTTGGTGGCGCACATCGGTTCCGTGCACCATAAAAATCACCCGTTCCGCCATGTTCTTAGCATGATCACCGATACGCTCTAACGATCGCGCCACAAAGAGCAAATCAATACCGTTGGAAATCGTGCGCGGGTCTTCAATCATGTAGGAAATCAAGCTACGCATCGCGGCTTTCCACTCTTTGTCGACCTGTTTGTCGCTGCGAACAACTGCCGCTGCCGCCACGGAATCGTGTCTCGCGAACGCATCCATGGCGTCGTGCAACATGGTTACCACGGCACGCCCCATGTGCTGCAATTCGATCTCGGGAACAAACTTTTGATTTCCGTCGTGCAAACGACTGGCCATGGACGCCATTTTTTCTGCTTCATCTCCAGAGCGTTCCATGTCGGTTAACATTTTTGCCACCGCGATCAGGGTGCGCAAGTCAATGCCAGCCGGTTGGCGTCTTGCGATAATTCTCGCAATCTGATCATCAATCGCCACTTCAATGGTGTTGACTTCTTTTTCATTCTTTTTGACCCGATCAATCAAATCGGTATCGCCATTGACCACCGCACGGACAGCGTCTTCAATCATGCTTTCGACACACCCAGCCATGCGTAGCAGTTCACTACGGATTTCGTCCATTTCGATATCAAACTGTTTGTATGTGTGTTCCGTCATTTCAGCGCCTATTGGATAAAGGAATGCAGAGGCGTACGAAGCTTGGTCGTACTGAGTCACTCTATATATGCTAACAGGAGTGTACAGAAGACTCTGTGACAGTTTTGTGAATCTGCCTCAGGTCAGCGTCAACACGCCTTCGGCGCTGGCAACCAAGGCGATGTCAGCCTTTCGAATGGCAAAAATACCGTTAGTGACGACCCCTGGCAATTGATTCAAAGCCGTTTCTAGCCCCACAGGGTCATTGATAGACAAACCTGAGACATCGATGATCGGGTTGCCATTGTCTGTCACCACACCGTCTCTTATCGCCGGCTGTCCGCCAATGGATACCGCAAAACGCTTAATGGCTCCAACAGCCATTGGCAAAACCTCAATTGGCAAGGGAAATTGGCCTAGGCAGTCTACCCGTTTGGAGGCATCCACGATGCAGACAAAGCGTTCAGCCACCGAGGCCACGATTTTTTCTCGGGTTAGGGCCCCACCGCCACCTTTGATCATTTCAAGCGATCCATTTATTTCATCAGCGCCATCCACATAAACGGGCATGCGCTCAATATCATTCAATTCGACGACGGTCACACCACCTTCTCGCAATCGATTGGCCGTTCGTTCAGAACTGGCGACCGCCGCTTGAAATAAATGGCGCTTCTGACACAAGCAATCAATGAATAAATCCGCAGTCGAACCCGTACCGACACCAATCACCGCATCGGGTGTGAGCCATGACTCAATATGATCCATCGCGGCTTGGGCCACGGCTTGCTTTAATTGATGTGTACCATCGCTCACGTTCTATCATCCTCCGTTTTAGTTGCGCTTGAGAGCTCGTCCAAAGAACCCTCGCCATCAGTCGCGTGGCTGGCATCGTCAGGCAACGATTCGACATTTTTTAAGTTACGTAGCATCACCCTCGTGCGCGTCTCAGTCTTACCGATTTTATTGGTGGCTGATTCCAGTGATTTTTTGACGTCAGCCAACGCTTGCCCAAACTTTCCGAATTCGGTTTTGACCGTTCGCAACACCTGCCAGACCTCAGAGGATCGCCGCTCAATGGCCAGAGTACGAAACCCCATCTGCAAACTATTAAGCATGGCTGCCAAGTTGGCCGGCCCTGCGACGTTCACCCGCAAATCATGTAACTTGTCGAGCACCCCAGGCAGACGCAGAACCTCAGCGTACAAACCTTCGCTAGGCAAAAACATGATGGCAAAGTCCGTCGTGTGCGGTGGTGATACGTATTTACTGCCAATCAGCTTGGCCTGCGCCTCAACGGCTCGCCCTAAGGCTTGCGAGGCTTGGCGCACGGCGTCTTTGTCGGCTAACTCCTGCGCCTCGTGTAAGCGCTCGTACTCTTCTTTGGGAAATTTTGCGTCAATCGGTAGCCATACCGAACCTTCGGCCTCTTGACGGCCGGGTAAGCGAATAGCGAATTCAACCATGGCTTCACTACCGGGCACGATTTTTACATTTCGCGCGTACTGCTCCGTGGTCATGGTGTCTTCGATTAGCCGAGCCAGCTGAACCTCGCCCCAAGTGCCGCGTGACTTTACATTCGTCAGCACCCGTTTGAGGTCGCCAACGCCTGCGGCAAGGGTCTGCATCTCACCAAGTCCCTTGTGAACCGCCTCCAAACGGTCAGAGACCAACTTAAACGACTCACCTAAGCGCTGCTCTAACGTCGCATGC
>Ga0209953_1000690_pt1 | contig 11680 bp, 15 predicted proteins | sample SalPonred_H2O_MG_FD_185713 | JGI IMG/M metagenome (GOLD analysis project Ga0209953, IMG submission 185713) | Salt pond water microbial communities from South San Francisco under conditions of wetland restoration - Salt Pond MetaG... | ecosystem: Environmental > Aquatic > Non-marine Saline and... | reverse complement strand
GCTCGCCACCAGCGCGCGGCGCATGAATGCAAACTCAACAAAGGGAGACCAAAGCGCATCCATCAGCTAGCTCGCTCGGTATGGACGTGCTCGCTGCCCGGTACCTCACACCACGAAGCACTATCGACCCAAGCCAAGGAACGCTGGTTGGCTTGAGCCAAATGGTTGGGCGTCAACACATCGGCGGTCGCACCCCAGCCCACAAGCTCGCGCGCCATCAGAAGTGTTCGTGGGAAATGCGCCCGGACCATTTCAAGGTCATGCAACACCGCAATGACGGTTCGACCTTGCGCGTGCCACCCCGATACGATCGCAAGTAGATCCCGCGTTGTCGCGGCATCAAGTGCGTTAAACGGCTCATCAAGCAAAATCGCCGGTGCATCTTGCACAATCAGTCTGGCAAACAATACGCGTTGCAATTGCCCTACTGACAACTCATCAACCAGACGATCTTCAAAACCCACGAGCCCGACTTGCTCGATCGCGTGTTTTATTTTGTGGCGCTCATGCCCTTTGATGGCACCTAGCGCGCCAGCACGTGGCCAAACGCCCATGGCCACAACTTCCAACACCCGAAGCGGGAAATCCGCATTGATCGCTGAGAGTTGCGCTAAAAATGCCACCGCACCCGGCGCGGTTAAATCTGGCGCGCGTTTGACATGGCCTTGTGACAAACGCTTCAATCCCGCCATTGCTGAGAGCAATGTCGATTTGCCGGCACCATTGGGGCCAACAATCGCGGTCAACGTCCCGACCTCAAACTCACCACTGATATGGTGCACAGCCGGATGGCCATGGTAGGCAATCGTCACATCGCTTAGCGCAAAGGCCGTTGTCATGACGCCCACATCCTCACGCAAAGGTGACCAGCCAAACGGCGAGCCATAAAGGTGTGACAATGGCGGCTACCAAAGCGAGCCGGCGGCCAATACCCCAAAGCATGGGATGAACGTGACGGTAATTGGACATAATTGAGCCGGTTCGTGTTGGTTGTTGGGCATGCGTCGAATCCGGTTCGTGTGATGAAGCCGACCGGAAAATTGAATTATAATGATAACTCATTATCAATAAGAAAGGTACATTGGCGTTTTACAGCGCTCAGGGTTAAGGTTTGAGGCATGGAAAGAAGTACAAAACAACGCTTAGCCATTCGCGATGCCTTGCAAAACGCCGACCGGCCGTTGCTGGCTTCAGAAGTGCTGGCATTGGCACAACAAAGCGTTCCATCACTCGGTATTGCCACGGTGTATCGCACGATAAAAGCGCTGGTTGAACAAGAATCGCTGCAAGTCGTTGAACTGCCGGGAGAAAACCCCCGGTTCGAGTTTGAACATGGCCATCACCACCACTTCTGCTGCAAAACCTGCGGCAAGGTATTTGATGTTCATGCCTGCCCGGGCGACTTTTCTAATATGGTGCCGCCTGGCTTCAAAGTCAGTGACCATGAGGTCACACTTTATGGGTCGTGTGCTGGCTGCGGCACCCACGAAACGACTTGAAATTAACCTACTCGCCCCCATCTATCTCAAGATAGCGGCACGTCAGGCACAAATCGGTTAAAACCCATGTTCGAGGTGCCGCAACCACCTACGATTTAGTTACAAATCAACTTTGGTAAAAGATGACACAAACTCCCTCGATTTCGCTTGAAGACATGGTGCCAGTCACAATCCTGACAGGGTTTCTCGGCGCGGGCAAAACGACTTTGCTCAAGCGTATCCTGACCGAGTATCACGGCAAGCGAATTGCTGTGATAGAAAACGAATTTGGGCCTGAGAGCATTGACAACGACCTGCTCGTTGAAGTGCGAGACGAAGAAATCATCGAGCTGTCCAACGGCTGCGTGTGCTGCACAGTCCGTGGTGATTTGTTGCGCACCTTGACCGATTTGCGGGCTCGTCGCGAATCCGGCGAACTAAGCTATGAGCGTGTGATGATCGAGACCACCGGTATGGCCAACCCCGGTCCCGTATGCCAAACATTCTTCATGGACGACGACGTCGCCGAATACTTCCGGCTAGACGCTGTGGTCACAGTGGTGGATGCCAAACACGGCATGCAAACACTTGATGATCAAGAAGAAGCGCAAAAGCAAGTTGGGTTTGCGGACCGCATCCTGGTGTCCAAGCGGGATCTGGTGACTGACCAAGAATTCGAGACACTGCGCAAGCGCCTAGTCAACATGAACCCGCGCGCACCGATTGAAGCGGTGCATTTCGGGGAGGCCGACTTAGCGAGCATCATCGACATTAGTGGCTTTAACCTGAACACCATTCTGGACATTGACCCAGCGTTTTTGGCAGATGAGCACCCAGATGCTGCCCACGATCATGATCACAGCCACGATCACGGGCATAACCACGATCACGATCACGGGCATGGGCACGACCACCATCACCACGCGCACCACGATGACAGCATCGGTGCATTTGTGTTCAAAGCCGACAAACCGTTCGATCCTGAGCGTCTTGAAGAATTTCTCGGTGGGGTTGTTCAGGTGTACGGACCCGATTTATTGCGTTATAAGGGCATCCTCTACATGAAAGGCATCGACAGACGCATGCTTTTCCAGGGTGTTCACATGCTCATGGGCGCTGAGCCCGGCAAACCGTGGGCCCCGAAAGAGAAAAAGAGCACCAAGATGGTATTTATTGGCCGTAAGCTGCCCCAAGACATCCTCGTAAAGGGTCTGGAGCAATGCTTAGCGGCTTAAGGTAGTAAGAAAGCAGTATCTTTGACCCGGTCAAAGACCGACTGAAATGGAGCAAGCGCATGGCAACGAAGGCGGCACCTAAAAAAACCAAGTCAGCCAAAGCTGACAACACCATTCCGACTGAGGCTGAGTTGCTGAAGATGCCGGAAGCTGATTACATGAATGCCCGGCAATTGGCATTCTTTAAACAGCGGCTACAGCAACTAGAGGACGAGATTCTGGTCAATGCCGGTGAAACCACTGAGCACCTGCGCGAGACGCAGTATGTGCCCGACCCGGCCGATCGTGCAACGATCGAAGAAGAACACGCGCTTGAGTTACGCACGCGTGACCGTGAGCGTAAGTTGCTGAAGAAAGTACAGCAGTCACTCATGCGCATTGAATCAGGCGACTATGGCTGGTGCGAAGAAACCGGAGAGCCCATCGGGGTTGCCCGCTTATTGGCCAGACCAACTGCTACGCTGTCACTTGAAGCTCAAGAACGTCGCGAAATGCGCCAAAAAATGTTCGGCGATTAAGTCGTACTTCTAGTTAGTCAACACGGGGGCGGCCGCGCCCGACTCCGTGCAACCATCCGAAGGCAGTTATGGAACAATTTCACGCAACGACCATCGTCTGCGTGCGGCGCGGCAACCGCGTCGCCATGGGCGGTGACGGTCAAGTTACCTTAGGCAATATTGTGATCAAGGGCACGGCCCGAAAGATCCGACGTCTTTATCATGACAAAATCCTTGCCGGGTTTGCAGGCGCCACAGCCGATGCCTTTACGCTGCAAGAGCGATTTGAAGGCAAACTAGAAAAATACCAAGGTCACCTGATGCGCGCCGCCGTTGAGTTGTCGCGAGACTGGCGCACTGACCGGATTTTGCGTCGGTTAGAGGCCATGCTGATTGTTGCTGACCACGAGCACACGCTGGTGCTAACCGGCAATGGTGACGTGCTCGAACCAGAAAATGGCCTTGCTGCTATCGGCTCTGGCGGTGCTTACGCGCAGTCCGCGGCACTGGCGTTGTTACGCCACACCGAGATAGCCCCAGAGGAGATTGTGAAGTCGGCACTGAGCATTGCCGGTGACCTTTGCATCTACACCAATCAAGAACACGCAATCGAAGTTTTGTGAGGCAAAGGCCATGACAGCCAACACCATGACACCCAAAGAAATTGTCTCTGAACTAGACAAACACATCATCGGCCAACATGCCGCCAAAAAAGCCGTGGCGGTGGCGTTGCGCAATCGCTGGCGCCGCCAGCAAGTGCCTGAAGCACTGCGTCACGAAATCCACCCCAAGAACATTCTGATGATCGGCCCCACCGGCGTGGGCAAGACCGAGATCGCTCGTCGCTTAGCCAAGCTGGCCAGCGCGCCTTTCATCAAAATCGAAGCCACCAAGTTCACCGAAGTCGGCTATGTCGGGCGTGATGTCGATACCATCATCCGTGACCTCGCGGAGATGGCCATCAAACAAACCCGCGAACAAGCCATGAAGCAGGTTCAGACCCAGGCAGAGGATGCCGCCGAAGACCGGATTCTCGATGCGCTGATTGCGCCACCTCGCAACGCCGATGGCACACCCATTCGTGAAGACTCTACGGCACGCCAGACGTTTCGCAAGCGGCTACGCGAAGGTACGCTTGACGACACCGAAATCGAAATCGAAGTCAACGCACCCGTGCCACAAATGGACATCATGGGACCGCCCGGCATGGAAGACATGGCCGAGCAACTCAAAGGCATGTTTGCCGGACTGGCGCGCGAGAAGAAGAAAGCGCGCAAGATGAAAATCAAAGAAGCGTTCAAGCAACTCATCGAAGAAGAAGCAGCCAAGCGCGTCAACGATGAGAACCTTAAAGCCGATGCCGTCAGGCTCGTTGAACAACACGGCATCGTGTTTCTCGATGAGGTCGACAAGATCGCTTCACGCCAAGAAGGCAGCAGCGGTGAGGTCTCCCGCCAAGGCGTGCAGCGTGATCTGCTGCCCCTCGTGGAAGGCACGACAGTTACCACCAAATACGGCATGATTCGCACCGACCACATTCTGTTTATCGCCTCGGGTGCATTTCATCTAGCGCGACCATCGGATTTGATCCCCGAGCTGCAAGGCCGTTTCCCAATCCGGGTAGAACTTGATTCGTTAACGGCTGACGATTTTGTGAGCATCCTAAACGAAACCGATGCCTCCTTGACCAAGCAATACACTGCCTTGCTTGAGACGGAAGAAGTGACATTGAATTTCACCACTGACGGTATCCGACGCTTGGCTGAACTGGCCTATGAAGTTAACGAGCAAACCGAGAACATCGGTGCCCGGCGTCTATACACAGTCATGGAACGATTGCTCGAAGACGTATCGTTTGATGCCACCTCACATAGTGGTCAAACGATTGTGATTGATGCCAGCTATGTCAACGACAAACTTCAAGAAACTGCGAGCAGCCAAGACCTGGCTCGCTATGTTCTTTGACCGTTCGTTTTAACAACGGCTTTGACCATTTTTTGCTTTAACCAACTTAGAGAACCAGATGCCTGACCGATTGACTGTTATCACCACCCGTACCGGCGACGATGGTGTCACAAGCCTGGCCGATGGCTCACGGGTCCCCAAGACCCACCCCCGTGTCAATGCGCTCGGTGATGTCGATGAACTCAACAGCCAGCTTGGCTTGTTGCTCGCCCAGTTCGCTGAGGTCCCGCATCACGAAAAACTCAAGATTCTCGCTAAAGCACTGAAGCCCGTGCAACACGCTTTGTTCGATATCGGCAGTGAACTCGCCATACCCGAGTACACACAACTCAAGCCCGAGCAGCTTGCCCATCTCGATGAGCAGGTACAAGCGATTAATGCACAGTTACCTAGCTTGAAGGAATTCATCTTGCCGGGCGGCTCAACGTTGTCGGCCCAAGCCCATGTGGTGCGCAGCGTATGTCGTCGAGCCGAGCGCTCAGTGGTTGCCATGCATCAGGCTGAACTTAGCGAAGGGGATCCTGAGAAGTTGCTCTCGCAACGCTACCTGAACCGTTTGTCGGATTTGATGTTCATCGTGGCACGCGCCATCAATCAAGCGCTTGATCAGCCAGACGTGCTCTGGAACAAAGAGGGGTAGTACGCCACCTCGTCGGTGGCGTACGTGGCTCAGTTGATGTCCAGTTATTGCCCCGTTATTGCAAGGTTATTGCCCAGCTGTTGCCTAGATACCCACACCCGCCGCGTGCGCTTGTTCGTCAGCGTGATAGGACGATCTGACCATCGCACCCACAGCCGCATGGCTAAAGCCCATGGCATAGGCTTCGCGCTCAAACATGGCAAACGTATCGGGGTGCACGTAACGCAACACAGGCAAGTGATGCGTTGAAGGCTGCAAATACTGTCCAATGGTCAACATGTCTACATCATGCGCACGCATGTCACGCATGACTTCCAGAATTTCCTCATCGGTCTCACCCAAGCCAACCATCAAACCTGACTTGGTAGGTACACCTGGACAACGGGTTTTAAAGTCTTGCAACAGTTTGAGCGAATGCCCATAGTCTGAACCAGGGCGAGCCTGTTTATATAAACGCGGCACAGTCTCAAGGTTGTGGTTCATCACATCTGGCGGGGCTTCGTCGAATATGCCCAATGCACGGTCAAGACGGCCACGGAAGTCCGGTACCAACACTTCAATGCGGGTGCTTGGCGACAGGCGTCTGACTTCCTGAATGCATTGCACGAAGTGTGCCGCACCACCATCGCGTAAATCGTCGCGATCAACAGACGTAATCACCACGTAATTCAGTTTCAGTGCTGCAATAGTTTTAGCCAGATTCAAAGGCTCGTCAACATCGAGCGGGTCAGGCCGGCCGTGCCCTACATCACAAAAGGGGCAGCGACGCGTGCACTTGTCACCCATGATCATGAAGGTGGCCGTGCCCTTACCGAAACACTCACCGATATTGGGGCAAGATGCCTCTTCACAGACGGTGTAAAGGTTGTGTTCACGCAAAATCCGTTTGATGTCGTAGAACCGCGAACCAGCTGGTGCGGTTTTAACGCGAATCCACTCTGGCTTTTTTAGCCGCTCAGCCGGCACAATCTTGATCGGTATGCGAGCTGTCTTGGCTTCTGATTTTTGTTTGGCGGTTGGATCGTACGTTTGTGCGTTAGGCATTTTATTTCCAGTGTGGCGTACAAACGCCCACGTTGTAGGGCTCGTTGCGGTGATTACACCATGAGCCTTTCACATCACACTAGCGGCAACCATCAACGACGGCCACTAGGGAGAACCCGAATATTTCATTCTACTCTCAGTTGGGCTCGCTGAAGAATTCTCCCTGCCAGGATCGCGGCTACCTGATCCCAACTGGTCTGTATCCCCATGCTCGCGAGGCTCACGGTTTTAAGTCCTTCATAGCCACACGGGTTGATGCCAGCAAAAGGCGCCAGATCCATATCCACATTCAGCGCCACACCATGATAAGTACAACCCTTACGGACTTTGATGCCCAGTGCAGCGATTTTACTAAGCGACCCATCAGGCTCGGGCAGATAAACACCGGGTGCCCCGGGCTTGCGGCATGCATCAGGCAATCCCAGTTCAACGAGCGTGTCGATCAGGGCCTGCTCAAGCGCCTGAACCATGCCGCGAATCGTCAGTCCCGTGCGCTTTAAATCGGCCAGCACATAAACCACCACTTGTCCTGGGCCATGATAGGTCACTTGACCGCCGCGATCTGACTTCACAATCGGTATGGCACCGGGATTCAAAAGATGTTCGGGTTTGCCTGCCTGCCCCAGCGTGTAGACCGGGGCATGTTCAACCAACCAGAGCTCATCAAGGGTCTCTGGGGTACGCGATTCGGTGAAGTCCTTCATGGCCTGCCAGCATGGCTCATACTCAGTCAGGCCAGGCCAACGCCGAGTACCCATTGGTACCGTGGACGATGATTGCACTACAGCACCACCGACACCAGCGGATGGCCATGCAAGGCCTTATACAGCGCGTCAAGTTGCTCACGCGACGTCGCGCGCACGGTAAATGTCAGGCCAACATAATTGCCCTGCTTACTCATGCGAATCTCTACTGTGGCCGGATCGAAACCCGGGTCATACGTTAAAACAACCTCGGCCAAAGCCTGGGCCAGTCCCGGATCCTGCTTGCCCATCACCTTGATCGGAAATTCACAGGGATAATCGATCAGCGATGTTTTATGCGAAGCGCTTGCCTCTTGCGTCATGGTGTTTCTCTGTTACGTAAGTTACGTGAGTTGCCTAAGTTGCATCGGTTACGTTCAGTTGTACCGGCTATGCAGATTATGCCGGTTGTCCGAGCTCGGCCAAGCAATTGTCATACGCTTGGCGCAGACGCTTGTAGATCGGTCCGGGTTGACCCGTGCCCACTACTTGCCCGTCGAGCTCGACAACCGGCAGTATTTCACGCGTGGCAGACGACACCATCAACTCCTCGGCTTGGATCACACGCTCTCGGCTAATAGGCTCTAAGACAAACGACAGACCACACTGCTGGCAAAGCGACTCAAACAAGCCGTAGCGGATACCTTCTAGTACCTGATGGTCTTTGGGTGCACCATAAACCTTACCGTCTTGCACCATCCACACGTTGCAAGCCGCCCCCTCGGTCATGAAACCATCACGAAACTGGATGACCTCATCGACACCCGCCTTGACGGCAGCCTGCTTGGCCAAGACGTTGCCGAGCAACGACACCGATTTGATGTCACAGTGCAACCAACGTATGTCTTCAATACTGATCGCACGCACACCCTGGGTGCGCAGCTTCTCTGCGGGTGGTGTCATAGGTGAGACCATGGCAAATACGGTAGGTGTAACCGGCGGGCTAGGAAAGGCATGGTCGCGCTTGGCAACACCGCGGGTGACCTGGATATAAACCATGGCGGTTTCCATTACCGGTTGTTGCGCTAACAACTGCTCGATCAATGCCTGCCATTGTTGGCGACCCATCGGTGGGGTGATCTCTAGTTTGGCCAGACTGCGATCGAGTCGGTCAAGATGCTCTTGCATGCGAAACGGCTGTTGGTGATAAATCGGCACCACCTCATAGATGCCATCACCAAACACAAAACCACGGTCAAGTACCGATACGCTGGCCTTAGACAATGGGCCGTACTGGCCATTGACGTAAACCACAGGGTCGCCTTGGACGCCCTGTATCGCCTGTGTTGCGTCAAACATGCTGCTGCCCTATCGATTTATTGCTGTTCAATCACTGAAGCCAAAGCTTGAACTGGTCAATTGCGCGGCTAAAGAAGCCCGCACGCTGCACAGCGGTTATGACATCAAGCGGCAAGACCCGAAGCGGCTGGTCGTCCACGGTAAGCGTCAGAGTGCCCACGCGTTGACCTTGCGTCAAAGGCGCAAGCAATGGATCAGGACGTTGTGCCAACAACTGCACATCACCGGTTTTACCGCGCGGGATAGTCAACCAGATCGTTTCATCGGTACCAAGCCTGGCGATTTCCGATGTGCCTTCCCAGACCCGTGCTTCGATGGCCGCTTCGCCTTGATCAACGAGCTTGACTGTGTCGAAATTCTGAAACGCCCAATTCACAAGCTTTAAACTTTCCTCAGCACGCGTGGCTTCGCTGTCAGCGCCCACCAAAACACTAATAACGCGACGTTCACCACGTTGCGCAGTCGAAATCAAACAATAACCAGCGGCCTCAGTGTGACCTGTTTTCATACCATCAACGGAAGGGTCGGCCCAGAGCAGACGGTTACGGTTGGCCTGCTTGATGTTGTTGTAGGTGAACTCACGCTGTGAATAGACTTCGTAATCATTCGGATGGTCACTGATCATGCGTTGCGCCAAAATCGCCAAATCACGCACCGTGGTCGTGTGCTGGGGATCAGGCAAGCCATTGGAATTTTTGAACGTTGTATCAGTCATGCCCAATTCGCGTGCTTTTTCCGTCATGCGTTGTGCAAACGCTTCTTCAGTGCCCGCCAATGTTTCAGCGATGGCCACCGACGCATCATTGCCTGATTGCACCACAATGCCCTGAATGATTTCATCGACCGTGACTTCTTTGCGCGGCTCAATAAACATGCGTGAGCCTGGCGTCTTCCATGCTTTCTCAGAGACAACGACTTGCTGATCACGCGTAATACGGTTTTCTTTTAACGCATCAAAGGTCAAATACACCGTCATGATTTTAGTTAGTGAGGCTGGTTCGACCGTCTGTTGCGGGTTTTGTGCCGCGATCGTTTGCCCTGTAACTGCGTCAATCAGAATCCAGGCACGAGCAGCCACCACGGGTTTAGAAATCGATGACACCTCAGAAACATCAACTGTAGGCACCGTGGCAATGGCTGGCGCATTCGTACCAGCAGCATCCGTTGTCTGCGCCACCGCCTGCCATGGCAGCGTGACCGTTAAAACAACCAACATTAACAACCGGGTGCTCGTCGTCCAAAAACTCATGAATGTCTCACTTGTGAATCACAATTGGGTAAAACGACATCTTACAAGCACTTCAAACGCATCTGCACAAGTTCTCGCAAAATCAGTAACTTGCCATGGAAAAAATGACCGGTATTTGGTACTACCACCACAGGCATGTCGATCGGTCGGGCCCAGCGCATGACCTCTTCCAAAGGCACCACATCGTCATTCTCACCGTGTATCACCAAGGCATCCGGTGGCGCTGCAACATCGCCATGCTGAAACCGCAGCACCGCAGAGCCCGCCCAAATCACCATCTGTGGCAGGCTCTGCTTTTGCGTTTGCTCACGTGCTTGCAGACGTGCATACAACTGTGCACCAACACAGGTGCCAAACGAGAATCCACCGAGTACCCAAGCGCCTGCAGCAAGCGCTGGATATTGTGTCTCGAACTGTTCAACTAGCCGCACCATGTCTTCGGTTTCACCGCGCCCTTCGTCAAATGCGCCTGCCGATTGGCCAATGCCCCGAAAGTTAGGCCGCACGGCCACGAGCCCGTGCTGCACACAAGCGCGCGCAATGGTGGTCACCACCTTGTTGTCACGCGTGCCGCCTTGCGCAGGATTAGGGTGTAGCACCAGCGCCCAACCCGCTGGCGTCTGATCTGGCCAGTCCATGGCGCAATCGATAGCGCCGGATTCACCTTCAAAGGTCACTGTTTCTGTTCGGTTACTTGACATCACATTAAAGACTTACGTTAAAGACTGACGTTAGAGACTTAATTAAGCGTGTTCTGAGAACTGTTCAATGAACCAGAGAGCCACTGTACCAAACCCGCGATCAAACGATCGGTCGCCACGCGCAGCGCCTGGGCACCAGCCGGTGCGTCATTGGCTTGCCCGGGCGCTGACTCAGTGGCCAGAAACTGATCAACAACCTGACCGTTTTGCACCAACACAGCCTGCATTGTCACCACACCCTGATTACTGCTGCCATCGGCGGCAAAGACTTGCTCAAACTGCATTAGCGTGACTTGCAACTGTGGCAACTCGGCATTGATGCTCTCCATCAAGACGGGACCATGCAGTGAGAGGCGTTGAGCCAGACGCTCGCGCACCAAGGTAGCTGGCGCATCACGCCAACGAAACGTTGCATAGCGGTTAGGTGTGCCCTCGGCCCCCGTGCGCCAAATAACCGCATCACGGTCGCGCGTACGCCACTCGTTAAATGGGGGCAAGACCAGCCCCTCAAAGCGCCAGGTTGCGGTTGCTGTTGTTGCAGCAGTAGTTCCGCTGGTCGTTGCAGCCGGGGTGGGTTCAACCGCACCGAGATCAAGCACCGTCGGTGTTGGTGCCACCGTGCCAAGACTGCAGCCTGCTAATGCAAGGCTGGCAAGCATCGCTAAACCCATCTGCCAGAATCTGCTCATGCTCATCTTCATGTTTTATTCATCACGCTCTATTGAAACCCCTTAAACCCCGGTTCGCCCGGACCAGGTTTGGTGGGTGCCGGACCAAAAATCAGGGATTGCGGTGATTGCTCAAGTGACTGGGCTGCTCCCGAAAACGT